>Ga0099364_10000350_pt1 | contig 77223 bp, 92 predicted proteins | sample TergutTh196P3_FD_73070 | JGI IMG/M metagenome (GOLD analysis project Ga0099364, IMG submission 73070) | Microcerotermes parvus P3 segment gut microbial communities from Pointe-Noire, Republic of the Congo - Th196 P3 | ecosystem: Host-associated > Arthropoda: Insects > Digestive system > Gut ...
AAAAATTTTTGTCCCGAAAAAATAAGATTTGGTACCGGTTTTTCCCATCCCAAGTGTTGGGGGTTAAGATTTAAAATAAATTCTGTTAAAGCAAAAAATTAAATTGGGGGGGGGGGGGGGGGGGGGGGGGGGGTACAAAACAACTCAAAGATTCGGTTTGAATAGGCATTAGTTTATACCATGCAATCCTTTCAATGCGCGAATATTGGCTTCTATTGCCGCCAAACGAGCATTAACACCAGATAAATCAACGTTGGTAGTTGTAGCTCCGCTACCAAGGGTTTGACCATACTTTGTCGCATCAACTGTCGTCGCGTCTACATACACGTAAGGATCACCCGTTTCTACCATCCAATCATGCAAAGCCTTCTTACCAAGGATAGCACACATGTTCCTATTACCGGCCCAGCCATAGGAAATTACAACTGTGTCATTGACTCGAAGGTCTAAATTACCGGCATTGTTGTAAGCAATTACAACCGTTTCCGAAGTTAAGAGTTTAACTTTGTACTTTTCCTTCGGGAGAACTTGAATTATTCTACCGATTCCCATAGCGGTATATTCTTCAATCTGTTCTTCGGTTTTCTCAGTGATAAAGTTACTGCCAAAATTCGTAAGCATTGTCGCCATCGCATTTTCCAGCATAATAGCCGTTATCTGATGTAAATACGACGTTCCCGACTGCTGCACATCGAATGTGGTCTGCAATTCCGTAATGTAAAATTTACCGCTTGGGTTAATTTTATACACTCTGTTATGCGCGGTATCAGTGACAATCAGATGTTTATTTACATCACGCACCGCAAAAACAGGCTGGAAAAACCGATTTATGTACTCAATACGAGATACCGAGTCCGGCACCTGCTGCATAATTTCGGCATCATTGTAATAATCTACAAGCCACAATAATTCTTCTTCAAATGAAATTCCGAAACCAGCTTCCGGGGTTTCCACATCGAACATAAATTCAATGCCTATTCCCATAATCATGCCAGAATTGGTGTATGAAGTCGCTTTATGGACATACACTATCTCCCCAAGCGATTTGGTAAACGTTATTTGACCCGGATTTGTGAACGGTATTTGGAACTCGGTATCTAAGTCAATACTACCCGCCTGTGTGTATAGCCCGAGTTGACCGCCTATGTATGTGTAATTATCATTCCAATTTCGGTACACTTCTATCCCAGCGTTCGTAACGCACATGACAGCACCGCAGTTTTGATACGTGTGTTTTTGCTGTTCCTTATCCCATACTTTATGATTCACCGCCGCGATACCATACACAGCCCGACCGAGATTGACAATATACGCCTGCTCCCCGCCCTTGAGTAAATCCCGGCAAACGATTCCATTATTCGTACCAATCCACAAGAACCGCTGTTCTTCGTCCGTACACCCGCATAAAATGGTCCCATTGACTTGAAGTGTCTCAATAGACATAGCAACCGCATAATCGAGTATATGCACCGTCTGTGACTCTCTTATGCCCACTACAATGCGTTTTTGAGTTACGGGTGGAAGTCCGGTCGCTAAATCAGTACCGCCGTCGATACGGAACGCAAACGCCGGTGTGAAATGACCATACGGTAACTTCGCCCACCATGTCGGATTTGAAGCGGCATCTACTTCCAGCAAATACAGCGGCCTTGTCGGACTGCCGCAACCTATCAGCACATTATTTGCTTCCGAAGGAATAGCGAAGCGTGGTTCATATGCACCGTTGATTTTGTCAACCACCAACTGATTAGCTGGTAAAGTACAATCCTTTTGTTCCGGGTCTAAAAAAGTGTTTTCCCATATACGGAACGTACCGGCAATCGCTCCCGTGGTTTCTTCCTTGACCATGATGATGTCGCCCTCTTTAAGCTGAGGCTTGCCGGTGGTGGTCATGCGATATTGAACCGTCGCTCCCCCCGCTAACTTCTGAGCGATATATTTAGCCCTGTGATAGTCGTTAATACATTCATTCTCCAAGCGCAGAGTACGCGCTCCGTATGAGTTCATCGACAGCATATCGACTTCATGATAATAAACAATCGTCGGTGCCCATGTTCCGTATGCCTTACCCCAAATACGAATATCAACATTCATGGACGTGTATCGTGTATTGTTATAGACGTGTGCAATCAATCGCTGTTGCCCAGCGTTTAGCACTTTAAATCTAAGATAATTTTGCTCGGTGCGGTCCTCTATCCAACGATATTTAGAATACCAACTCGGATTGAGACCGCGAGCTACGAATATTCCCCATCGTGAATGTCCGTCCATAGAGTAAATGGGAGGATAAACAACTCCCGGTGTTCCCCCGCCGCCACCGGCTGTATATTCGTCAATGAAGAACTCGGCTAAGTCCGAGCCCCACTCAGTTGAAAGGTTAAAGAATGAGCCATTACTGGCTGTGATAAGCGGTTCATAATGACTGTAATGCGTCGAATACCCCATCACGGTATAACGATACTTGTCACCACTGGTAATACCAGCTAGAAGGTCCGCTCTAGCCGCAGCGTCATTTACTTCCGGGTATGTGTCCGTAACCAGAACGATGTTTCTGCTGTACCATGTCTCATTGAAGTCGGCAGTATTGAAAGAATACGTGTTGGTTGCCATTTTGATAGAACCAAACGGATCAAAATTACCACTCTGAATAAATCCGATACCCTGATTTCCACCAAAAACTAAATCAGATGAAACGCTGGTAAACCGTCCACCGGATGCCGGGAAATTTACAAATAACGTGGTCGCTGGAGAAGCCGCGCCGCCACGCTGAAACATCATTCCTATCTGCACCGATGTTGCCCCGGCAGCAATCAGTGCCGACATGAACGCCGGAATCTGCGCAACTACATTCAAAATGGGAGTAGCCATCGAACCCGAAGCGTCCATGACAAACACAACTTGAACCGGCCTTAAACCCCACACAGGAGGCTGTGGAGGCTGCGGTGGGTTGATGGGGGGTATTCCAACCTCACTATCGGCAAAGATAACGCCTATGGCGTTCTCAGGGTCCACTCCGGGGAGAACATATTCGATAGTCTCCACCCGTGCCCCCAAATCCCGATTGTTGTACTTTATTTCCTTGGCTGAATATACAGTCAGAGTCAAATATTTATACCGGCGTGGGTGATAATCTTCCCTGCGCTCAAAGAACGACCACCAGAAACCAGTATCTGACGCACCCATATCATCCATAGATTGGTCAACCATTACTTCATAACCGTAAGAGTCCCGCCAATCATCTGTTTCTACTTGCAGACTGAATCGTTTTTCCAGCAGATATTCCGCTGAATATCCCTGAATGGAATCATCGCCAAACGCTTCAATTTTGAATCGGTAAGTGCGCTCTATACGCTGATGTATGTGTTCGTAATATTCAATTAAATTCCTGTCTCCAACTTCTGGTGTTTCCCAACCAAAGTTTGTTAAATAGCAACCATCGGGGAACGCCATGCCAGCATGTCCCGGTTTGGTTAAGTCCATGCAGTATACCCAGCACAAACCTGTTCCATCTATCAATGGATCATCTATAGCACGTATCCAATGTTTATGTGTTCCTAATCGTTGATGCCATTTGCCTGTAAGGTGGTTCATTTCATTCGTAACCCACCAACAAGCGGCCTGCGAAGAATTTTGATAAAGGTGAATTTCTTCTCTGCGTTTCGCTGTAACCCGGACAGTCATATTCTCCATGACCTTGGAGATATTCCGTCCGATACCCTTACCAAAATTAAGATTTAACAGCATGATACCAAGTATTATTCCAAGTATTGGAGCAATAATCCCCACAGCAGAACCAGCAGCACCTGCTCCGGGACCCATTATTGCAACACCATCTGAGGGACTAACTACTGGACGTGGACTTAATGCTTCAATCAATAATGCGATGCTTAATATAATTAGCATTATTCCGATTATACGGAACATTTTTCGTAATTCATTCATCATTTTGGCAAATTCTTCTTCCATATTGCCATACTGATTATGTCCATGACATTGAATAAAATTTTCATTGAGTTGAATTAATTCAGCCCATGAGTGACCGTCTACACCATCTGTAAGAATTTCGATAACTACAACATTCGGATCAGCGGCCCACATATAAAATTCGTCGCGATGTATAAGTCTGCGCGGTTGACCAATAGGTGAACTCCAGTCTCTACCATCACCATATTTTACATTTTCTGGAGGTGGAAATTGACCTATATACGTAGCATCATCTGTGTCAGGATCATCTATTCTTGGATTAGGTGGTTCAATTGGCGTTTCTTGCCAGTAATAAAATACTACACGACCAGTAACAGGTATTGTTATTTCATGTTCTCCCGGTGGAACATTTATATTTTGCACAGGACCCGCAGTTGGAGTAATAACTAACGTACCATTTCTGGTTGGATGTGGATTAGTTGCAGTATAACTATCCCCCGCAGTCATTGAGTATCCAAGACCACTTGTAGGTATTCGTTTTTCTACATCCACCACCGGTAAACCTGAATCATCATGATATTGAGAACCAGAACCCGGAGTACCACCCACACCATCAGTATTAAATCTGCTACCGACATTATCTCTTGAGTACCCACCAAACCATGTCCAGAAAATACAGTTTATGTCAGGATCATTGATACCCCGCGACATCCATATTGGGACACGGCCACCAGCAGCACGAAGTTGTTTATTTTTCGATAAATCTATGTTGTTCCATGTATCCCGTAATGTTTTGTCCCACAATACATAATGCCAATTTCCCGCTGTTCCGAACGATGTAGGAGAAGTCGTATAAATAACCACAGGATATTTAATATCAACTTGATATTGTGAATGTAATGCATATCCGGCAGGTGTTTCTTTGGCATAAGTCAGCTTAATAATATAGCGACTCCATGCGTTTGATGGGTCCTCTTGTTCCACGGTACAGTTACTGCATAATGAAGTAAAATTAGCTAAGAAATTTGGATAAACAACCACTGAATCGGCATCTTTAAAATCTTCAATGTCACTGATATATACGTCCACATATCCACTAAGACTTCCGGGAGTAGGAACATATCTGTTAATAGTAATCTTTTTTGTAAACTGATAAAATACCATATTACGAATATATTTATGATTTGCAAACGTATCTTTTACCCAATGATTTACTGTAGTACCAATAGACGTTCGAGCGACAGTCATCCAATCAACACCAAATATTTTAGACACATCACTGTGCGATATTCCCGGTGGTAATGGTGCATGAGGTGGTAATTGATTAGATTCTTCTTTCCAACCCACAATGTAATAACTGTCTGATACGGTTGGTAACGGAACACCGTTATATATTGGACCCCCCGGAGGTGTTATTGGGGCATTTCCATCTTTAAAATCATTAGTATTTACACTACCATTTATGGTAACATTTAATTCACCTGTTCCAAGCACCCAGCCATGCATAACATAAACTTCTTCGGGGACCAATTCCTGTACATCATCTTCATCCACTGTATCTCCACGACCGGAATCAAATTGATGTAATCCTTTTGCTTGTCCACAATATGCAATAGCACCACCCGGTATACCGGGTACATTAACTATACCGGGCCACGGTGGTATTCTTGAATCCATAGATCGTTCTTTACACACCACTCGGACAGGTTTGCCGAATCTGTCTTTTAATATAATCGGTTGAAATTCAAACTGAATGGCTTCCTCGACAGCTCCGAAGAAATAATTGAGCCGTTTATTCCCGACAGGTGCCCAATCCGCAGTATCGGTAACTATTGGGCACGAACTGGACATTACTTCCTGCTTATCGTATCCCTGTGAAAAATTCGGAAAATGAATCTTCGTATCGAATTGCGGATTATTTTCAGGATTGGTATTCGGATTATGAAACGTCTGACCGTCCGGGTGAATCACCGGCGCGTAGATATTGATATTATGCAAACTCGCCAGACTTACCTTCGATACCACTTTCGGATAATCCACGGTATATCCGTATAAATCCTGTCCTTTATCGAGACTGGCTTGTTCTTTAACAGCGACCGGTGCGAATGGATAAATAATAGCCTGCTCATTTGCAGTTTGACCAATGACGGTTACAACGTTGATTACGTTATCATCATTGATGTCCTCAGTGATAGAAGAAATATCCCGTTCTTCCTTCATGTAAAACGTCGCAGGATCAGACTGTTTCTTTATTGGTCGAATTACCAGCTTGCCGTTTGTATCGAACAACACTTCATGGAGTATTGATTGACACACCTTGCCCAAACAATCCAATGGATTTTGCTCGACAAAGTTTGTGACGAGCGTGGTATTCATGCGACCTTCGATGGTTATATCAAACTCCGCTGCAAAACGGACATGCCGGACATATTCAAACGTACCGTTCAGCAACGCATTTTCAGTTACATACACGTATTCCTTCAAATCACTGAGACCCATTACATAGCAAATATCGACAATGATTTCCTCTGCGCTCCATGCGCGGGGGTACTTCACAAGCTGCATATTGCCGTTATCATCAGGCTTAAATACTGGACGATAATGCCAATCATGGTATCCGAGATATTCATGCGTATGCGAGTAAATACCTGCCGATATAGTGCGCTCAAGGAACATCTTCGCTCTATCCCGACAGTTAATAGTAATAATCGACCCTTCCGAATCCGTAGTCATAGAGGTAGTATCAATAAAGCCCTCAAAATGCTGTAAATATTCAACCTCAAAACCAAAGAATATCGAAACAGGAACATTCGCCTTTATCTTTTCCTGATTCGCGGCAGAATACCGAGTATCAATATTGAGCAGCGTGATTGTAGCTGTGTTGGAACTTACCGTTCGAGAGCGCGTAACTTGTACGCTCATTACATCGGTGATTTGATATTTACCGTCCAACAGCACCAAAACACGAGGCTGTCGCTGATAATTTGATGTAGATGACCTGATAATGTACGGTCCGGGCTCAGATTTGATTCGGGCTCGTAGATAATCAGGTATTAGGTTTTCAAACCAAATCTTTGAATAAAAAGCCATTACTTACACAAATCCAAGCCGTTCAATATTTATCGGTGGAATACTTATGGTAATTATCCCCCTGTTTACGATGGTAATGCAAATTTGCCACAATTCATTAAGCATTTTCGGCATTTTATTCATAAAATCCTTTCTGTACAGGCATCATATTTGAGCTCCAATCGTTTTCATATTTGTCCTGAGCCATTGTGTAAGTATTTCGGTACATACACGCTCAAGTTCCCTGCGATTACTCATCATCGCCATCGCCGCATCCGTGGTGATAGTAAATTGAGTATTAAATTTCACTATCTTCACACTCTCGTGCGTAATCGGTGGGCTGTATTCCGCATATGGCGTGGCTCTCTCAGCCTCACGATAACTCCAGTTAAACCCTGACGACGTTACCCTATCCCTTTGCGCTTTACGCTGTGCTTCGGCCATCTGCTCGGCCATGTCCTTGATAGGATTATGGAAAAGTGCTCCTAACGCCATTCCTATCAGTCCCATAAGTATACCGGTAAACAGGCTGGCTAATCCAGTAGCCAACTTAGACCCTGCCGTTTGTGCTGTTTGACCCGCACTTTGCGCAGCAGCAGAAGCAGCATCTGCTCCTGATTGTGTAGCTGCTTGTATATTATTAGCCATATTTTGCTGTGCTCGATACATACTGTTCATATCAGCCGCCATAGTATCACCGACCGTATCAAATATACTGGCAGTTTGATCAAAAATATTATCAACATTTTTTATCAAAACATCGTTCCATGCCGTCATACCCTGTTCAGTCATATCTGACATCAACAAATTCGCATTATTTTTTAAATCATCAAACATACTCGGTACATAAGACCGCCACTGTGGATCAATTAACTGCTGTTCCATCATGAATGGATACTGCTGTATATCACTCATCATGGGATACCGCGACCAATGAGCTTCCATACGATCCATCATAGTAGTCATTGAAAGGTCCATAGCGTCTCCCAATATTGTTGGGTCCATTGCAGATGGCAATAAATTATCCCACGCCGATGACAATCCATTTGAAGCATCCCACATGGTATTTGCAGCGCGTTCCATAGTATTTGCCGCTGATGTTTGAGCAGCCATTGCTTCCGGGGATAACGCACCCATGCCCATTTGCTCCATACCGCCCATCATTCCACCAGCGGCATTGAGTGTACCAACATTCATCATATTAACTTGCATGGTAGTTACCATTTGCTCACCCAAACCAATATCGGGAGCAGTCAAATCATCAACAACATTTTGTAATTGGCCGGTTAAGTTACCGTCAGTTATTTGAGCTGTTTGAGCTGCTTGTGACGCGATATTTGATACATTTTCAGCCGCCTGTGCGCCCATTTGCTCTGCACTGGCACCCAACCCGCCAAATAACCGAGACATACCGCCATGAATCGCATCATGCACTATCGGGAACAATGCATCACGTAACCATGCGCTGATACGTTTGATGACCATTCGTTTGAATTTATCCCAATCAAGGCCGTATTCTTCACCGATGGCCCAGCCCTCGTCCCACCATGACTTCATTTCCTGTCTAAATTCTTCATAAGCCTGCATCATACCTTCCAATGCGGCTTTATTCATTTCATCAACTGTTTTTTCAGCAGCCATGCGTATTCTATTCAAATCTTCATCAGATACAGATTTATCCAATCCTTCAACCATTTCGCGTACAATTTTATCCACCAATGCTTGCCGATTAGCTTCCAACGAATGAGCTGCATTATAAATATCATTTAACGTAGGTGGCAAAAGACCCCCCGATGATATTCCCATAATGTTTTGGGTATTATCAGATATTAGTGATAAATAATCAGTTTGTCTATCCAAAGCAGCGATTAACATATTAGCAATCCTGCCACTATCTGCTTTACCATCGCGTATTTCATTTTGTATAACTTCACGAGTACGCGCTAAATCACTCGAAAAAGACTGTGCCATTATTTGCGGAAGTACAGCAAGCGGATTCCGTCCCGTTAATTCCATATTATGATTCATCATGAACATTTCCATATTACGAATAATGGCACGGTCAGACTGCACCAATTTTAAATCGTTTAAAGCATGAGTTTGTGACACACTTTCTGTCTTTATTTCACCCATAATTCCTTCAATATTGTTTAACACAGGCATCAATGCATTACGCAATTCATCCGAGCCTGTCTTGTCCACCAAATTATTCAATAATCCATGAATGGTTTTCATGGCACTATCTAATGTGGTATGTATACGATCCAATTCTTGTGGACCCCGTACACCACCTTCTTTATATTGATTAGTAAGTGCCGCTGCCTGAGTTACTTGTGTTTCGATTAACCTTTTTATTTCTGCTATATCATCATAATTAAATTCAGGTACTGCGGGAACTTTCGCAATAGCCTCAAAATATGTGTCTCGCACACTTTGTAAATCACGCAGCATCGAATCGCCTAATTGTGCTACAGGAGTAGTCATGCGCTCCTGCATAATCTTTGCCGCTTCTTGTAACCGCTGTACAAATTCTTCTCCACCAGCAATCACTATATCTCTAAAATCATGTGGAATCGTACTATCACCGAGATAAGTTTCAACATGTAATATACCTGTACCTTCTCGTGCAGTTACATTACCTGACCGACCAACTTGTCCTATATAATCACCAGCTTTGAGAACAGACGTACCCTGTTCTAAAAGCACTTTTTCCATTAAATGCATAATTTTTATAAGAATTTTTTCACCGTTTATATCTCCGGTTAATTCAACATAATGACCAGCTCCACCTTCTTGATAACCGACCTTAGTTACTTGGTATTGTGCCGCCCCAAAATTGGGTAAATGCACAGGTGTTCCAAGTGGTGCCCAAACATCTACACCTTTATGTTTACGATTACCACCATCTCGGTCATCGCCTATAACACTGGTAACTTGTGCAGTAGTGGCAAGCGGTACAAATTGAGCAATTGCTTGTTCATATGTCCGTGCTGTTTGTTGAGTAGCTTCGACAACATCTGCCGCTCCTTGCTGTGTAGCTGCAATACCAGCTTCAACAGCAGCAATAATGCCACTGGTATCAACTTCCGGCGTAGGTACTACACCGGTACGCTGCCTTTCCGCAAGTTCATTAGTAAATAACGTTGTAAGTTCCTTTAACGTATCGGGAATATTTTCAAACTCCAAATGTAAATCTGATATTACATTACGTAATAAGCTAGATGCATAATCAGATTCGATTTGTCCTGAATGTACTAAATCTACTAATGCATTAACCGCATCCGGGAATCTGTCCAAAGCCTCTTGATAAAAGTCTTTTTCCATCCCCGCTGTATCTCTATACATACGACGCTGTAAAAATTGTTCAGCATTACTCTTATCCTCGATTACTACTGGAGTAGCAGTATCAACCTGTACGTCCCCACTTACTATAGTTACATCTGGAGATGTTACAGTAATGGTTGTTGGTTGTTGGGCGGTTGTTTGTATCTGCTCAGATACTTGCGCGGCCTGTGTTGCAGGAACAGTTAATACTACTGGAATACCAGTAATCTTACTTAATGTTTCAGCCATAACATGCATTAAATCAGCAGATTCTTCCATTGACAATGCGGCATTAACAAATTGTTGCTGTAATACCATATCAATTTCTTCACTCTGATCTAATGATGTAATAGACTCATCCCACTTTTGTAACCATTCAAGTAGTTGTGTAGTGGCATATTGTTCTATTGTACTAACCGCTGTTCTATCAGGCAGTGACCGAGCAGAATCATCAAAAGCATATCGCTGTAATGATGCCCACAATTCTTTTGTTGGAATTTGACCCGTATCTTCTAAGTTGCCTCCAAATATATCAGTAATAGCACTCTCTACAGCAAGTGCAAAATTATTAACAGCGGTATTAAACTGATTAGATGCTCCCTGCATTACATATCCGGCACTGGACATTATTGCGGCAGCTTCTTGTTGTGCCGCTATTTGTCTTGCGCGTTCAAATTCAGCTTCATATAATTTATTGGCCGCCGCTTGAACTTTTTCAGCATATTTTTCGTCAGATTTATCTAATCCACTTATTTCAGCTTCCAATTTAGATACAAATCCGGCAATATATGAATCTGTTGCTATAGACGGATCAACAACTGCCCACAGGTCCCGTAAGGCATCAGCAAATCCGATCATATAATCTTTATCAAACTGTTTTATTGCATCTTCCTGAGAAAATGGCAACGGTACGACACTGACATCTTTAATACGCTCACCGAACATGCGTAACTCGCTGTCCAAATCTTGGAATAGATCAGCTAATTTAGTCATGTTGGTTTCATTTCGGAATGATACACCACGTGTTCTACGGTCCTGTTCCATTCCTTCACGAATAGCATCAACTTTAGCATCAATTTCAGCTCTTTGAATTTTAATTTCAGCCTCAGTAATTGTTGCTTCAAGTTTCCGTAATTCACGTCCAATCTGTGTTTGGTATTTCACTTCCGATGGACGTTCACCCGGTTTCAAGGATAATAATTCTCTCATGCGATCAGATTGACGTTCTGCCGCCTTTTTCATATCACTCCAATATTCAACAGAACTTGTACGGTCAATCGCTGATATAAGCTGTCCGGTACTATCCCGCTGAGAAGTATACATGAGCTGTATACCTTCTTTGATGATGTCATACTGATTGCGATAAATAGCCAACATATCCTCGGCTTCGCGTGTCTGCCGTGGTCGTTGTAACGCTAATAGCTGTCGAATAAGACGCTGTTGTCTATTCTCCATACTTAATAGATTTATTTGATCTCGAAGTTTTTCTTCTCCGGGAGTCATAGCCGCAATTCGAGTACGCTCTGCATAAATCATTGGAGATAATGCTCGTAATTGCTGTATAGCTTCTTGAACCATCGTAACCTGTTCTTCGGTTAATTTTTGCCGCTCACCGCTTTCGTCCATCATAGCGGTATTTATTGTTTCATACGCATTACCGATAAGGTCCAACATACCCGAAATTGTGGTAGCTGTAGGCTCCGGTTCAGGTGCGGTACTACTGCCCATTGTTGGTGTTTCAATAAGTTCTGAGGTTAAACGATCCATTGTAATTTTTATATCCCCGGCATAACTGGTAATAAATTGCCGCCATATTGCAAGTGCTTGATCAGCTTCTTTTTGATTCATAGTCGGACTTGCTAAACCCCCTTGTATTAATAACTTTAATGCATCAGGGTCCTCAAGTTTTCGTATTTCATTTGCAATTATCATTGCTGCATCACGAATAGGTGACTTATCTACCAACATTGCTTCTTGAAATTTTTCTCTACCTCCTTCTTGTGCAAGAGTACGACCTATTTCTGTTGCCGCAGCATTAAATCTTTCTGTGGATTCAACTGCTGAGGATAAACTACGAGCAAATACTTCAAAATTACCAAATGCTTTTGCAATAGCAGAATCACTTGCAGCAAAATCCCGTATTTCTTGCATAAGTTTTTTCATAGGATCACTTAATCCTCTAAATACATTGCTAGATTCTAATTGCCGTACAGATGCATCTACTGCGGTTCCTTGTGCTTCTGTTGGTGTAAGATACGCCTGTATACGTACTGCTTTTGGTGAATATTGCGCATATTGAGTCATATTATCCAAAAGTGTTTTTATATTTCCACGTTCGGTCATTGATATACGATCATCATCTGCAATTTCTCGTAAACGTTGCATATAATCATTTAATTGTTTTTGCTGATTTACATTAATATCCGCAACATATAATCCAGTTAATTGATCTGTAAATTTATTCATTACTTTTTCGACATCAAGTATGCCACCACCTTCAACAGCTCGCCATTCCTTGATTTCTTTTAATATTTGTTCAGTAGCTTCCACTGGTGAAGTTTTTGAAATAATCGTTTGTAAGTCAGTTAAAGAACCACTCAACGTATCATTTTGTTTCATAGTTTGTAACGTAGCGTCATCGACACGTAATAATAGTGCAAGAACTTTATCCCACTCTTGCTCAGATGCCTGCGAAAAATCAATAGTCAATAATGCTTCAACCAGTCGTGTTACATCGTTCCGAACAGCTTGTACATTATCAGAACGTTTCATTTCATCAGTATCAAAATATTTTTGAGTATTACTTTCTTTACTCCATACATTTAATCCATCAGAAAAATCTTGTGCCCCCCGTTTTAATGCTGTAGTGAGTAAAGTTATAAAATTCATACCCATTGAACTTTTATTTAATTCTTGAAATAATCTGAGATATTGTGTCACTTGCGCATTACTGGTCCCCGGATCAGGAAATAATGCCACATCACTCAATGAGTTAGTTAAATTCACAATACTTTCTCGTAATCCAGCATTAAATGCTCGATAATCTTCATTTAGATTACCAATACGTTCTTGTAATTTACTTAATTCAGATTGCTCGATCTGATAACTTGCTCTCCATGCATCTAAATCAGGTTTTATTGAACCCCACTTCATCCATGCAGTATGAATCGACTTTACCAACATTGAAATCATTGAAACAGCCGAAAGAATTATACTTACATTTGAAACAGCATTGCGTAAAAATGTCATACCACGGGCAAAATATCCAGAAAATCCTTTTACACTATTTTCCATCCCCGTAATTTGCTTATTGATGTCTTTTAATTGTGGTGCAGTATCTTCTACCACCTTTTGTACCTTAACTCCGGCAGCAGCTAACTTTTCAGTATTGTCTCCAGCATCAGTTATTTCTTTACCAATATTGGTATACATATCTTTAACGCCCATTAACTGTTTCATTACAGGAGCTACATTATTACCAAAATCAGGCCGTAATGTAAGAATTTTAACCAATCTTTGGGCCATACCATCTATACTTTGTGCCTGCTGATTAACTTGTGCAGCCACACCGGAATGGGCAAATTGCTGAATACCATTTAACTGGATTCCTAATTGCGATATTCCCGCATGAGTGCTTGCCAACACCTGAAACGCATTTGAAATATCCATAACACCGGTGGCATCCATTTCATTGATTACAGCTTTTAATTCAGCGACGCCACCACGTGCTGCACTCACCTGAGATTCAATAGCATCAAATGCATTTACAATATTACGTCGTTGTTCGATTCCTCCCCTTCCTCGGAAATTATGTTTTTGCATTTCTTCTATATTGAACTGCTTCATCAATTGACGTAACTTTGCCCCATGTAGCCTACCAAACTCTGCAACCTCAGCATCTGTCATAAGATTTTGATCTAAAAACCGTTTTTTATCAAAAAGTGGTATTGTTTGCTGCATATTTTGAACAGCATCATTCATTTCATCATAATATTTTGTAAAAACAGCTTTAATGTGCGCAGGATTTATCTTACCCTGCGCGGCATTATCCAACACTTGCGCCCAATCTGTAGGTTGTACTTGGATACACTTACTGAAATCAATTTTATTTTTATTACCACTGGCAGCAATAATTGAATCTAATTGATACGATGTACTGGCAATCTCCTTTTGTAATGTCTCAGGAAGTAATTTAAGCCCTGCTTCGGTTTGCTGACGAATAGCCTGTATATCAGGAAGTGTTTTATCGTCCTGTTGGTATCTGGCCAGTCGAGCATCACTTACCCCGGTGTACTCCTTTACAAGCTGCATATTACGTGTCAATTCTTGTATATCACGTATTTCTTGCTCTCTAAGCACAGCAGTACGTTGTAACGCCGCATTTTGTTCATGTGCAGCCGCAGTATCCAAAATACGACCTTGTTCTATAGCTGAACCTGCCCGTATCTGTTCTGTAAATCGCTTTTGAGCAACATCAATTAACTGTTTTTGTGTGGCATTATCCAACGTTAATAACCCAGATGATTTCTGCAATTTCTCAATTAAAGCTAACTCTGCCGCCGCTGTATTAAGTTTTTCTAACGTCAGTTCTCCTTCTACCGGTATGATTATCGGTGGAACCTCACCAATAAGATTTTCTCTAGTAAGCGATGTCATAGGTAATTGTTTACTTACTTGAAATGCAGCAGCAGTATCTGTTTTTGTGGGATCAAACTTAATCTCTTTACCCAATGGAGATTTAAACATAGTCATTGTCTGAACATGAAATTTCTTTATTTCTTTTTCATATTCAGAAGTCATGCGATGTAATGCACTTATTTGTCCTTCGGCAATCTTTACGCCACCCTGCATAACATCAAGCATTGGTACTTTACCGGCTACAATATCCATCTTTTGGGCAACCGTCATACCAAGTCGCTCTATAGATGCTGCCATAGCCTGACCGCCCCTATAAATAGTGGAAGGAATTTTATACATTAAATATGCTTGTAATCCCTTTTCAATCAAACTTAACATTCGACTAAAACCAGTACGAACATCACCAAATGTTCCAAATAATGTAAATGTATTAGCTACCCCTTCGATCATGCCATTCATTAGTGATACAAAGGACTGTGTAAATGATCCGGTATGAGTAAGAACTTCCTTATATAACGTCTTTATTTGTTCAGTATTAAAACTTTGCACCATCGTGTTCTGTAATTGTGTTTGACGTGCATCAATAGTATCCGTCATTCGCTTAATCGCATCTTCACGGGCATCTGTAATTAATTCACTTCCAGATTTTGCATCGTCCATAATTGCTTTATAGTCATTCATGCGCTGAGAAAGCATATCGAGCATAGCCATAAAACGCGGAGCCTGCCGAGTACCAGCATACAGCTCAATAAATTTTTTCAATTCTGAAAATTGTCCCATCGCGTTCAACTTCTCATATGTTTTAAGAAGCATTTCCAGCGACGAATTTACTTTCACAGTACCATCTTGTATTTCAGTAGCCGATACCCCCCACTGTGCCATAAAACGAGTTTCCCTCGCTGTACGGTCAGGACGAGTAAATATCGTATTTAATGCAGTACCGGCCATCTCCCCGGAGAATCCAGCTTCCGTCAACGCTGTAGAGGCCATCAACATCTCATCTACAGTCAGACGCGCAACACGCCCCGATGCCGCAAAACGAAGCATAGATTGACTTAATTTATCAAAATTGGTGGCTGTTTTTATATCTAATTCGGCCATTTGCCGAATAAGCTCTGTGGTTTCAAATGTGCCAAGTCGAAGCTGATTCTTTAACGCAATTGTACCCTGTGCCATCTGCTGTAAATCACGCATCTGACCAGTAGATGTAGCCAACAATAAGCGCGTTTCAGCAAGTGCGGCAGTAAGCGTTGTAACAGATTCAGTATCCATACCAGTACGAGAAAGTTCCACCATCGTACCAGCCACATCAGACATACGAGCAGCGTATCCCTGAGCTATTTGCTGTGCATCAGCCATTGCTTTGGCGGTTACTTGCATACCTTCGGCGGCACTCATACTACCACGAGAGATACGGTAAAAACTCGCATCAAGTAAATCAAGGTCTTTAATAATTGGTGAAACTTGTCCCCACATACGGTATATCGCAAACATACCTGCGGTATATCCCATTAACCCCCGATTAAATCCACCGTAAAAATTACCACCGCCACCGCCACCATATCCTCCACCACGTCCCCCGCCGCCCCAATTACCAGTAAAAGCTGAACTCATGGGAGTGGCATACGGAACAAGTTGCTGCATATTCTGTAACCCTTGTGGAATAGCGTTCCACAAAGTTTTTGCTTGTACAGTAACATTAGCTATAGCGGCGCGTAAACGTTCAATAGTAGAAACGTTTGCTTCAACTTGCCGATTCATTTGCTGCATACCTGTCGTTACACGCTGTATTGGGTAATTGGTGCGTTCAAAGGCAGCAGTCATATTATTGATTTTATTGACATCAAAGAGGCGATCTGTATAATTCTTCATTTCAGACATAGGAAGCATCATCTGACGAATTACATCAGATAATTGCTGTGCTGTTTGAATGGATGAAGTATCATCATGCTCTATGCGTAAATTAGCTAAAATTTCAGCTATGAAACCGACATTGCTTTCATCGGCCATTTGGATCACCTCGGAGGATTATTTTTAGCCTTCATATATTTTACAGCCCAATCCGTACTCTTTTGAGATAACGGGTCTCCCAATTCAGCAAACCGCTTAAATCCTAATCCATCACCCTCAGTATCCTTTTTCCATCCATACTGTGATTCGCCTTTTTTGCCTTTACCCATCTCTTTACGACGTTTATCTGAAAAATCGCTATACCATTTACTCATCTTGGTCGGATACTTCAACAAGTCCTCCGGCATAGCATCCATAACGTCATGTTGTGAATGAATAACATCGTAAAGCTGACTCAATGCCAAAAGCTCCGATTGAGTCATCGTCATTCCCCATAATGTTGTTTCTCCAAAGAAACTGGCAGCACCGAACTCTCGATAGGCGACATATGCGCGGGTCCATGTGGAATCATGGTTGATTATTTCAGCCATCGCCTGCTCACGTACAAATTGCCGTATAACGGCAAAGAAAAGGACTATGAGCTCGGTGCAGTATCTTTTTTTAATTCTCCAACCACCTCAGCATGTTCCTCAAATATCACTTCATACTGCGAGGGCGTACCAGCCCAATATAATGCCAACTGACCACGGAAGAACAATATCTTATCAATATTTTCTTCATTCATTACTTTTTCATAATCGTCCCAAACCTGCTTACCGTCTTTATCAACAAGACATCTGGAAATGAGAAATAAATCCCGCTGTTCTTCGGCCATCGCTTCCGCGCAGTTGGTCATGATTTCTTCTTCCATGCGCGTTTGCTCCTGCAACTCCATAACAACATTGCGTTCGTCATCGGTGAGTTTATCCAAAAATTGATTAAATATCAGCATAATACCATTAGGTGTTTGCAAGTATTCACCTAAACGTTCCTGCGGTAAATGTTCTTGCATCTTCTTACCAATGTCACTCAACACAGCAGCGCGGCGTTCTATTACTTCCGGGTCCCTTCCGGCATCTGCAATCGCCTTGGTAAGCGTCACACGCGCCTCCATACGAGTAGGTACAGGCGGTTCAAGTTTCCTGAACGTGTTGAAAAACTGCGTATAAATTATGCGACCGTCAATAACATCTCTTTGTGTAGGAAATGATAGCGCATACGGTTCTCCGTCGTATACAACTATTCGTTTTCCAGAAGTAATTTCTGCTAGATACTCAGTGCGTTCTTCGTACCCCAATGTAACAGACATGCGTTCAGCACCCTTTCAAAACAAAAGATGGAGCCGTAAGGCTCCATCTCATTATATCCGATTGTTTACGGAAATTACCAGATGCGGGACCACTGTGTATCAGGATAAACAATGATGCTGTGAGGCGGCGTAATGTTTCCTTCCGCATCACGCAGCGCGTTCCCGATATAGTGAATGACCGCAGACGTACCGGTCGGCCAGCCAGTGGGGAAGCCAAGCCAGAACGCATTGTCTGTCTGTACCTCGACATCGCCGATGAACGTAATAGCTTCACACGGCACTGTAACGAAGTTGCCGGGAGTGAGCTCGTACTCAAGCACGAAGTTTTCCTGCGGTGTTAAGCCGGTGCCAAACGTACCCGCCTGCCAGTTCGCCAACACGTTAGGATCAATCATGCGCGAGAAGTTCACGAGAATATCATTCCAGCCGTCCGTTGGATTATTAAAGTCACTCCATATTTTTGCAGAACCGGGACCGGAATCAACAAAATACGGATGCGCGTTTACCATCAACGGGGCCTTCGACACACCAGTCTGCGTGACAGGTACATCGCCCGGTATCAGGTACATACACTTGACTATCTGACCATCTTTCGACACCGGGGCTCCCTTGAGCTCCAAGTACGAAATGATGTCCGGTGGTGCGCCGGGTATCGGACTCGGTACAGCCTGCGTCCTAATCATCGCCTGATCGGGATCGACAACAATCTCGTCGCCTATCCACACGCGAAGCGCAAACTCAACCGGGCACATCTCATGAATCATCTGACCTGTTACGACACCCGAGGGGGACCGTACCACGACGTTATTCATGACCGGAGATACCACCGCAGGATACGTCAGACGGAACGTAGCGTCGCCTGCCTTAGTATCCGGGAAACAATCGGTGAATATCTGATACCCGTCAAACGTCAGTAAGCGCGTCGCCGAATATGCGATGTCCGCTGTCGATGCGTCGTCAATCGGGTTAGCCCCGGAATACGAGCCTGCAAAGTCGGCATACCACGACGAATACATAACCTTGGAACGGTCCTTGAGCGAAACGTTCACATAAACGTCGCATTTCTGCATGTATGCCGGATCAAACACAAACGACTTATCCGGGTCCTGATTGCACAACGCCCGAAGAACAGGCCACATATGCCCAAGGTTCTTGAGGCTGACGGTCCCCGAAACGTTATCAAACGATTTCTCGTCAATAACATTCGACAACCAGCCGTGCTGACCATGCTGCATGTCTGTGGTGTTCGCGTTGCCGTCGAACGTCTGGACACCTTCAAAGAAGATTGGCTGATACGAAACGGGTACTATCATCGGGTCCTGCTGCTTACCCGGATAGATATAGTATTTACTCCATTTGGTCGCCATCTGTATCACTCCTTAATTGATTAAATTACCGGAATCGTGGAAGTACCCTTAACCAAAGACCGTAAGTTCTTCTGTACACCCCCACAAAGTTACACACGGTATTGCCTTTCGAGACAACCGATTCAGCAAACCAAGTATCGAGCGGAGCGCGAATTAGAGACTGATTACGAGTACAAAAATCATACAAATCGTCCCCCACTTGCTCGCGCAAATCAGGGTCATGCGAATAAAGATCAATCGACATGTACACTTTGCGCCCGTGATCCCGTGTTCCAAATTGCGTTGCTCTCGATACATCACCGCCTTCAACAATACACACAAGGAGACTTATAGGGTTCCCTGTTTCCACCAGCTTTCCAACGCCCATATCGTTAGGGTAATCCCCCACAATATCTAATTTCTTATCAAATTGTACATCAGCATGTTCTGGTCGCTTAATATAGGGTATTAGCGACGCAAAGGCACTTGTTTTATAAGCCAAAAACACTTCTCGTAACCCTTTAGTTAGAGACATTTACTTTACCCCATATGTTTGTTTTCCCATTGAGCATGGGCTTCTTCTCTCGCACGTGCGGCCAAACTCTGCGCCTTTATCTGTTCTGCCTGCGACTGCAATTCATTAGTCATACTCTCGATTTGCGCCACCACAGCCTGTAACGTGACACGATCATAATTCATTCTTATCATGCCTTTAGAACCCAACAATGCCCGTGCAAGATTTTGTCGTATCGCGCTAAATATTCTCTCAAATATCATCTGCGGTGCTTCATATTTTAAATTCAACGGAAACCGAGTATCTTCCTCATTTATCACTCGATATGTAACTATTTTCTGACCACCCTTTATGAATCCAAGCGGGTCATTACGCAGCGCATTTTCGTCAACGAATATCTGAATGACCGCCGATGTTTTTGACATATTACCAAGATCACGCGCATTTTCTTTCCGCAATAAATCCCCAGCTATCGCGTCCTGTAAGCTACCTGTCACAACATGAATACGCTCCGGGCCATCAACACCAAACACTGAAAAATTAGCCCGTATATACGCCACCATGTATTCAGCCATCGCCCAGCCGATAGCGTCCATAGCATCCGGGTCAATGAGCAAACAGTCACCGATTCGGTCTAAAACTTGTGTCAAATACTCGTTAATTACTGCCGCTACCTGCTGTGAATTGGTTGCGCGTATACGTCGGGTATCAATCTTTCGCCCTGCAATATTCAGTGTTAAATCCAATATAGCGGCCATGTTAATACTCTCGTATTTGCTTGGTTAATGGCTCCAACAAATACAGCATAACGATAGGTGTAGCCTCTTTTTCAATATAGTATGGATTATCAGCAGTTACCCTGAAAAAATATTGACTGTTATTATTATCAGTGAAATCAAGCCTGTTAAACCTGAAATTCTCATATGAGATTGCCATCCAAGACCAATTAGGTTCTTGAGTGACAGTTCTTGCAATAAACTCCCAGCCACCGAACGCATACTTTGGAATAAGTATCATTTCCTTTTGTACAGCAATTACTTCGACAGCTCTACTTCCATCAGCAACCAATAGTCCGGTGGCCAAACAATCCACTGCCTGCATGTTCTTCTGATGCCACGTAGGATCATATTTATGCCACATCGACTGCTGTACACAGGGGCACTCGATAGTATCTGCATAATCTTCAACAATAAATATAGTGACGGGAATAGAATGTTGGTCTATTCTTCGATGAAGTGCTTTAGCACGTGCAGAAGTTGCAATCAGCGGAGCCATTCACATTACACCGCCTGCCAAATACTCGTTTCACGAATTTCCACGCGCAGCGTCGCGAGAATGTCCCGCGCCTCTGCTTTCATACGATCAACCATTCGCTGTGTATTAGTAAGCTGTGAACCTGACCCGGCCCAACCCCAACTGGCGTTGCCCATGTGTAGAGGACCAATCGAAAGACTTCCCGAATCCCCCGCACCATCGGTGCCTGCCTTGAGCGCAACAGATTTTGAATGGACAGATAAAACCTCGGCAGCTATCCATTCCGCGAGTCCATTCTTTGCGCGTTTGATTTGATTGGCTGATAATTTCCTCACCTCGTCCGGTTGAAAATAATCTTCCAACAACTGCATCGCCCATAACTCGATTTGCTCATTACACCGCTGTACCGTTGTTTCGTAATTGATAGCGTCCGCAGAAATACCAAGATGGGGAAGAACATCTGCCGCCGTGATCATTAATGTTGAATAATTTACACGCATTGTCATTATTCTTCCCCCTCAAAGACTATTTATTTTTGTTACCTGCACCACGTCTCCCAACACCGCGCCGAGGACCGGCACGAGGTGTAGGCGGCTCAGAGTTATATGATACATTATCGTCGCCTGCATCACCCTCTCCGGCATCATCACCTTCGCCCTCGCCGTCACCATCACTCATTGCAGCGATAGCGGCAGCTTCCTCAGCAGACATACCCGTATCGAACTCGGTATTCGCCTGTTCTAACGCATGTTGTCTGTTTGACGCAGCTTCGGCGGCGGCTTCGTCCAGCCCCGGAACGTCAGTATTCGCCAGATTAATATCCACTCCAATACCCTGTAGGCTTTGCGCGGCTGCTCTACGCTGGGCATCCAGAGCTTCATTCATCTGTCTTTGCGCATCTTCGGGAGTCTGCACTCCAGACTTGGATACAGTTTTCGGCGGCTGAGGAACACCGTATTTAGCATACGTATCCCAGCACATAGGCTCTTTTTCATCCTGTATCCACAGTTTAATCGTGTTCAAAAATCCCTTCTTGGGATTGGCCAAATACTGATACGCTTCCGGTGTAATCGACTTCGGCACATATACCGACAAGTTTACGCTCTGTCCACGCTTTGGAATGATAATGGTTTTTGTATTTCCTTGGAACATCATTGCCATGTAAATTACTTTTCGTTTCTCACCCTTAGCCATTGTAAAGCCTCCTTGCGTTCTCAGTTGTATAAAATACGGGACGACTATACGCCGTCCCGTATATATTACTCATGCTTAGTTTGCACGTTTGCCAAGATTGACCAAGACCGAGATTGCGTCGGGCTCCATCAGCGTAATGCCGAGCCGCATAGAGATAACGAGCTTGTAAACCTGACGCTCGATGTCTTTCGTGGTCTCGATCATTATGTGTCTCCACCAACCCAATTTGATGTTCTTGGGCGCAAGCAGGAACACAAAGCCATTATCACCCGGCTCCACAACGTCGCCGATCATCTCTACATCGTGCGGAAGCTGGGGACACGTCATAATATCCGTACCGAGAGCTTGCGCTCCCTTTGATTTCAGGATATACGTGTCACCAACGCTGGTCGGCCTGTCGGTGAGATATTCGCGCCAGTTGAGGTCGAAAATACGCGACGTAAGGTACAAATAGCTTTCATTTGACTTACGATACCGTTCCGGCAGTGCGTATTCCAACATGTACCACTTCGGCACGTCAATAGTCTCGCCGCCGCAGTCGATGATATTAGACCCTACCTTACCTTCTCCGGGCCGCCCCGAGGGAAGCAGCATATGGGCCATCTTAATCAACCCATCCTGTTTGTTCAGCAGGTCATAATGACGAGCATAGTCAGGATACGGATGAGATGGACCAATACGAGTGTCGGAGTTGATGACGATGTATTCTTGGTCCGCGCCCACCTGCTGACCCAACATTCTCAAAATACGGCTGCGAAGGTTGCCGCGCTCAATGGTATCTTCCAGCATCTCATACGAGAGGTCCATCTGACCCATGTATTTGCGCGTATTCATTTCCTTCGAGCCATAGATGAGTCTGGTTTTCTGCTCATCAGTCATGGCCGTAAGTTCATGAGAACCGTGCAGTACGCGATTTCCAAGACCGATTCTGCTCAAAATGGTCTGCGTAGATGCCATCTCAAACATATCAATCATCGGAAGAAGCGGTACAGCATCCTTCGCCCACTCTTGGAATCTACGGGCATACGCCGGAGGAATGTAGCCGGATTTACGGCCTGCCCACGGCATACTCGGGTCCAAAAGACCGCCGCCCCACTGCGGTTCACCATCTACAGGATACAAATCGTCCGAAGATATAGTGTTTATACCGCCGTAGGGAGTCCCGAGATTCAGATAGGGATCATTACGGCGCACCGGCTCTCCCGCCCTGTGGTCATAAGCGTTACGCATAGCGGTAACACCCTCATGACCTGTGGCAAGATCACCCGTCGCCTGCCCTGTAATAGCCTGCATAATCAGAGCTTCCCCAACAGGGGACATGAACTCATCGCGGCTAAGATGTTCTTTAGTTACAGTCTGTGCTCTCCACATAGTTATCTCTCCTATCTTTCAAAGATATACAACGATTAGCCCTGTGCGAGCATCGCCGTCTGAGACGGAAGAACTTCTTCGGCAGCGGCGGCCTGCAAACATGCCTCAATGCCATCAATCTCAGGAGAGAGATCGTTGTCTTTTGCCCACTTCATCGCAACCGCGATGTCATCCTTCGTCGCCACAAAAGAACGACCGGTTTCATCGTCACGCAGCGTAATCTCACGCGCCTGCGGTTGATTGCGCATAGCAGGGGGCATATTACCTGAAAGCAGTCCACGAGTAGCCGCGCCGGGAGCCGCTGACTGCAACTTCCCGAGCACTCCCTGAATGCCGGTAAGCCCCTCGTTGATGCTCTGCATCCCCTGTTTAAACACATCCTCTGCCGAAGGCTCCGAAGATTTCTTTACCTCGATAATCCCATCAGCCTTCAACTGCTCAACAACAGATTTTGCCAACAGCTCGAAATTCTTTGCCTCGGCCTCTGCCGCAGTCTTTTGGGCGATCTCAGCAGCTTTTTGTGCATCGGCATCTGCTTTCATAGACTGCATAACCTCAGCTACGCCAGCTTTAATGCCCTCCGCAACAACCTGTCTGATTTCCTCCGGGGTCATAAAAGATTCCTCCTTTACCTGTGCTTCCGCACTTTGGGTATTTTGGGCGTCGGCCTGAGCTGGTGGTTCAGGCGGCGTTGCTTGGTTCCCCTGTGCGTTGTCTGGAGCATTTTGTATCTGAGCAGGATTTGGTGTAGTATTCACCGGTCCTGTTGGATCACCTATTTCACGCAATTTACTTTGAATATCCAAGCGAGTTGGTGTGGTTTTGGGGTCCTCCGGCCTTGGCATGTGCCCACTCCTTCCTATTACTCGTACAGGCTCTGCCGGTACGGATTTCTTTGTTTCCGCTTCTTCCCGCTTGGGAATTTCCAAACTTAATTTAGTATACAGTTTATCCGGCAATGTTATCTTAAACTCATCCAATGCCTTCACCGTGCGCTGCAACGCTGTTTTATACTCGGTCTTATCATATCCATCTGTTGTAGAAGAAAGATAATCCAGTACCAACAATGCGCGTCCTGCGGTATCAATTGGCAGCCGAGCATTTGTATTATCCGCATACTTCGATTTCTCAGCAGGATACGTATATATTCCAAGTTTCTTCATACCGTCCAACCGAGCTTCAAATGTTTTGGCAGCCTCTTTACTGGCTAAATTCGGTATAGCATCGGCAATCGCGTCCAACGTACTTCCACTGCCAACCAATTTCCAGTCAACATAAGAAGTCATGGAGAAGCCGGTATATTCTCCGCTGAGAACCTTCTCCCACGTCTGTGTATTATCGAACTGAACGCCGAACCACCAGCCACCCGGTATACCGCCAATAGAACCTGTATAGTCAATGGCTGATGCAACGACATGAGCGTTCTCGAAGAAAAGGTAATGTTCTTCACCAACACCGCTGCCCCACGCTGTACCGTTATGAATATTCTTCATAAACGTGTTCTGCGCGGTTTCTATGTCGCGGAGGTTTAGCATATCGCCGTAATAATCCTGAATCCACGGTGCGCTGGCATATCCAAACGCCTGCCGACGCTCGACATGCTGCAAAGGAATACCAAGTGTTACTTGCGCTTCTTTGGTATCCCCCAATTGAACCTTTTGTGGGAGTGCGCGTAAATTGAGAAATTTAGCCACCGGCACAGCGGGAGACCCGCATACGGTAACTTCCACTGCTTCCGGGTCCATCATTCTATATTGAGTAATCTTCGTTTCGTCTCCCATTACAGTTCCCCTCCGTAATAAATCAATATTATCATGCTATATCTCGTAAAAGTCGGCTTCTTCCACCAACTTACGATAACGGTTTAAAAGTGTAGTGATAGTCTGCTGTACCGACCCTGCATCTATTACTTGAGCTTCAACCGCTTTTGTTGTAGAATCAATTACTTGTTTAATAGCAACTGCCTCTGATGCCCTCGCCATAGCGTTAATTTGGCGTATAGTAGCAATCTCTCTTTCCGATGTAAGTTCGAGTTCGACCCACTTAAAAACAACTCCATGCATATCAAATCCATATTTCATGATGAAATTCATAATATTGGCCAAACGTACTTGGTGCGGCTTAATAACTTTCAACAAGAAATTCTTCGACTGCTGTTCACCGTTAGAACGGTTAGCATCTTCCCACAAGCCAATCTCTGTAGGTGGCACTCGATGTACAGAAGCAATAGCTTCACGATTCATTTCCTTGTACGCAAGGAAACTGGCTTCATTGGGCTGGGAGTCTAACTTTTGAAATGTTGCTTTAAAACCTCGGTTAAGAGGAATAACAATAGACCGATGCGCCTCCGATTTGACCTCAGTGGCAAGAAATCGCTTGATTCGGGCTGTAACTTCGTCCGTGACACGACCGCCTTCAATCGTAATAGCATATCTTGGAACAGCGTTATTACGAAAAAACTGCAAATTGTAAATATCAGCAGCGTTATCCCCAAATAAAGTAGGCAGTACCGATAACACGTCCGCAGTCCCATAATAAGGGTCTGTTGAAATGACGATGTTGCGTTCCTCAACCATCGCATGATAGCCTATTTCCCCCCTGTCTCCCGGTTCCACATACTGAATATATTCGGAAGGTTCTATTTCAGCCATAAAGCGCGGCATGACAGTAATACGCTCTCCAAATGTCGTAAACGCAAATTCCGGGGGCATACTCCGCTGAATGATTAACGGCAGCGTACAGTGCTTAAAACATGTGGTAGTTGAAACAGGATAGATACAATCAATGTCCCCGCCATACTGAAATACTATTTCCAGATTCAAATTACCTGTGCTGAAAAAATCATGTGAGATTTGCTCAAATATATCGGGAATCATCAAACCTGTTTTCCGATATATCCGTTCTTCAAACGCATTGAAGCGTTTTAAATCTTCATTCGCCACTCCGCGCTGCATTTTGCGTATCGGTATTATCTCGTAACCTAACTGCGTAGTTGCTTTTGACTTGGCATCGACACACGCATAATGCCACGGATTGGAATACAGTAGCGAATGAACCAATTGAAGATTTATGCGCGGTTCTATAACCTGAATCCCACGTGACAACAATAGTGTTGTATTACCACCTGCATATCCGCCACCCCATACCGATATAGGTGAATACAGACTTGGATCAAGATTATTATTGTATCCTTCATACGATTGAGTTTTATATCTGGAATACGGGGCAAACTGACGCTCCATTTGCGCAAAAGCATCTGCGGTCAAGTTTGTCTCCATGAGATCATACGTCGGCAATTCACCGTAACTCTTACCAAGCGTCGGTTCTGCTATAAACGTAGTAACCCCATCGGGAGTAGTGTGCATAGTACCAGAAACATCACCGGGAGTTATTGGCTGTTCTATCGCGACTGTTAATCTTTCTGGCGCATCTGCCACCTTACTTCCCACCCTTACGTATAAACCTTATCGAGCACTTGACCAAAGTTTACGAACTCCATGCACAAATATCTAATACAGTCCGCAAAATGGAAAAGCGTTTTTCTGCGTATAGTTCCCATGTTATCCCGTGCATACTTCGATAAGTCACTGGCACAGTATGTGCAGGATTTATCAAAGTATAACTGATTTGCTCCAAGTCGGGATTTTACAGCTTCAATTCCTTCATCCAATTTATTTTCTGCGGGTATGCAACAAAACCCGGCAACCTCCATATCGGACAGCAGAGTTAAGCCCGATGGGTCACAAATGAAGTAATCCACGTCATACGCATCATGCGCGGTAATTAAGAAGTCCTGTATATAAATAGACGGAGCTATTCGTTCCACCCTTATTTCATCAAATACATACAGCACGTCCTCAATTTCCTGCACAAAGATCGTTGCGGGACAGGTATACCCAGCATCTTGAGCCGCATACACGGGTATCGTGGGGCAATAAGCCACCGAAGCTCCTTCACCAGTTTCGCTGTTTTTTCTTTCAGGAAATGAAGCATAAGCAACATCCATCCCCAATTCTCGTAAAATTTTTTCATAATCCACTATATGCCGATTTTTTGAGAACATCGTGTAAATCAAATCTTTTTTGCCGGGACGAGTACATTCATGCTGGGCTATCCATATTTCCAAGTCAAGATTTCGCACCTTAGAATGAATGTCGTCCAACTGGATAACACCGCCATGAGAATATCGAGCCTTGCCCAAACAACGTGGAGGAACCACTTGCATCATAGGGCACTCCAGACACGTTTCAGGCACATTCATTATCTTCTGGCGGTTCAGCATGTCCGGCACCGGGATATACTTTGTACAGCCGTCTGGCATGTGACAGCGTTGAACTGCGTCCCATACGTTCCATTGATATACCGTAAACCCGCGCTCTTTGGATTCATCAATCATTTTCTGCATTGTGCCGGTGGAATACTTACGTGTGGAAGTCAATCGGGTAGCCTGTTTATAATTTGCGTGTAGCGCACCCATCTTACTGCCGGAAGTAGCAATATTCATGGCTTCCTGCAATACTTCCCAATTCATTAACTCAACTTCATCTATTGAGATTTTTGTCGAGTGAGACGAATTAACCCCCGCCACCGTACCAATCAGTATTTTTATCATGCTGCCATTTTTAAACTGACAGCGTTGCATGGTCATCTTCTTTGCGTCCACATGATGTGAGAACAGCGGATGACGTAGAAATCGAAGAATATAGTCATAACACGCATACGCCTGATCTTTTACCGCTGCAAGATGTGACAGCTCTATACCGGGTTTGAATATAGCGTCCAAAAACAACAACGTAGCCATAGCCAATGTCTTGCCGGAAAAACGTGAGCCCAGCAATATACAATCCTGTGTACGCTCGAAGAATTGATCTGCGATGAATTTGAAATGATACGAATGTTCCGGCTGCAAATCATTCGGTTTCAAAGCAAACGGCGGTATTAAACCGTTTCGCTCTAAGCAGATGTGCAGCCAGAACGCCAGCTCAACATCATCTTGCGGTGTTTCCCGAGACAATGTTTCGTCCAATCCGGGAGCACCGACAATCGTTACACCGCTGTTAAAATATTCTTCCGCTTGCGCCCGTAAATCAGTCGCGCTGAGTGGACGTGTAACCTTGGAAGTCTGCAAAGCATCGTCCCAAGGCAATTTTCCACCCTTCCGGCGACTAAGTGGCGTAGTAGTACGTCGGTCCATTATTCCCGTATGATGATGTTTCATGTTCGATGTCGATTGATTCATATATCAAAAGTTCTTTCCGTCGCTCGTTGTATCAGTAATTTATTTGCTTCATCGGAATACAGCTTACCTTCACTCAATATACGACGTGTTTGTTCGGTTTTTACCCGAGCATTCTCCATTTCCTCCGAAGCAGGCTGCACATAGCTCGCACAAAACCTACCAAACAGTGAATGTACCGTTAGCATGTTAAGCACCCCTAATTGTATTTTACCTAAATTTTATATTCGTTAGCCAAGTATTTGTTAAGTTCATCATAAACCTCAGAAGATATGTTATTTACCTTCTGCATTAACAAACGAGGCCACACATCTTTTGGCATAGTGCGCAGCTCACTGGACTGAATATATAAAAAAACATCGTCAATGCACTTCTTAAAGCTCTGGTCCACGTAACTGTCATTGAAAAATACATGCTGTTTTATCAGCGTCATCATCATCGTGTCGAGATAAATCTGACACATTTGCATGTACGGATTAAGATCAGACATCTTTTCCTTCAATGCCAGCTCATCACATGCCGGAATAAGCGTCTGAATCAATTTCAATTTAAACGCTTCCATGAAAATTGGCAAAAGCACAATCACATGCTGAATGGAAAGTCGAGAGGAAATTACAGCATAGATTTCTTTATTGATTTTCAACTGCGTTACCGACAATTCAGCGATACGATGCATCTGATCCACTTGCTCGCAATACTCGGCATGATGTTCCTTTGCGAGATTCCGCTGTTGCTGTTGAATCGTGTATAAGTATCGTACAAATGAAAATGCCGCTGAAACGCCGACGATTATGCCCCATACGTATAAATGCTCCGGGTCATATTTACCCATAAGTAATGTACTCATCCACGCCAATACAATGACACCGGGCAACCCAACCAATTGCAATAACGCAGTAATATACTGCAATGCTGGTAGATGTTCGCCTGCGAGGTCTAGCCGTTTGCTGGAAGGTCTATTGGTGGAATCCCCATCTTCCTTACTCACAGTAATTTTCCTTTCTTAGACAATCGCCCCACCCAATAAAACAACCCTTAAATCCTCTAAGGGGCGATCCGTCGTATTCTCAATAAATAAAGCCCCTGTTACCATTGTGACAGTAACGGAATTACCAGCTACCTTATAGTCATTATACAAGAGCGGCGCATAAGCCCCCTGCTCAACTGTTTGATATTTCAATAATAAATCAATATCCCAATATACAGTTTCATCAGTCGATTCGATGAATAAAACATAATACAAAGAATTATCCCCGCTTACTCGAATATCGTTAAGCACTGATAAATCCTGAGCTAACGCAGGGAAACTCGTGCGCGGATGTTCTACAAATCCTCCCGGTGTCCAAACCAATAGTGTGCTTGGCGTGGCAAAACTTGGTGTAAATGAAAAAGCAATTTTCACCGTTACACCGGGGGGTAAATTCATAGCATTAAAGTTGAAATTAAACGCATACTGTGACGATACACCGATGTACACTCCCACGTTCGGCAGCGTCCAAAATTCAGCAGTCCCAACCCAATATATCCGTTTGTTCGCCATCGACACTAAATTCGCTCTCCCGGTGCTGCCATCTTCAAATATTGCCACGCCACGATTAAATGCTGTAAACGTAGACTCACACCTGTGCGCAAGATATTTGGCATACCCGGCAAACAGCTCAGGACCACGAATAAATATCACTCCGGGAGTGTCTATAGATAAGTTTGTCGTCCAAAACGCATTTTCTACAGAACTCTTAACACCACCTGTAGCGAAAGATACAAAATGGTCGGGCCATGTCACTATATCGGTTGCTGTGTCTGGTAACATCTGGTTAAACACAGGGGGATTAGCGGGATTCATTATGTCGTATACTTCGAGGTGATTGTCGTTTAAAAACAAGAAGTACGCGAATGTACCATCACACTTGAAGCGAATATCTTCCAACGGCACTGTGGGATACGTCGATGCCGTAAACGTACACATTACCGTCCATGTAACACTTACCGGCAGGTCCAGTAATGCTCCCCAAACCAACTGAATACAGCCGCCGTCATCTATTGCGCGGATTATTTGTCCCTGCACCAAGAAAATCATGCCGGTAAGCATCGTTTCGCTGCCGGAGCGGACAAGCGTTGTAGTTTCAGTAATGGGATCAAAGGTATGAAACCGATAATTCCCCATCATTCTGTCCATTACCACAAACGCCATCATGGGTTCATTCCAGAATATATCGCGTAACTCTGACCAAGAATTGAAGAACAGCGAAGTATTTAGCTGTTCTTCCCACCAAAAATGATCTGCATCGAATCGTACTTTTGCTCGCAATATCGAACCATCGGTATAACCAAGCGGTGCGCCTGTATAGGCCAAAAATTCATTACCATCATATGGGTCAAACTCAAAATCTTTTACCGTACCGTCAGATATTTTCTCGTATATCGTTATCAAATGTGTTGCCGGTACATTGAAATATGGATTCACAATCGACCATGTTTCCCCAATATTTAATGTTCCGGGGTATGACATGTCCCGGATAGTAAGTGTGCGCGCCTGTAATGCCAACGTATGACGGTCCACGCGCATTGCACTGAGATTATCTCCAAAGATAAGCCGCAAAACAAAACTATCGCTGGCCTCAACAAATTTTTCTTCATCACCCGGAGGTAATAATATGTCACCTTCGAGCAATATCCGTTTTATAACAGGGGTCATGCCTATTATCGCCCGGCGCAGCGTAGGCGTAGTGTGCGTTGCTAAATATAATGGAGACTTAACATCAGCGATTTGTATTTCCTGTGCTACATATTTTGTAGTTTCCGATTCATCGGTCATATACACTTTGCTGTTATTCGGCAAATACTCATGTGGTACTCGCCCGGTATCCTCATCTAATGGAGCGACCGATACTCCCAGCATAGCCCGTGTCAGAAAATCAGCCGCCGCCACACCACCCAGCCGTAACGCATTACGAGCTTCCAATACTTCGTCGGCTGTTTTATGCACATGGTCCCCAAAATCAGGTTTATCAATTATCTGACTCCACATGATTCTGGCTTGCGAATTTATTTCGGGGTCGGCCAGCAATATACATACCAATCCGGTACATGGAACAGTAAACGTGCATGTTACTTCCATTTCTGATACAGATATATGCGACGAATCAACCAACTTACCATCTACCCAACAATCAGCTATTAGTGCTACAGTACCAAGGTCGTGAGTAAATTTCCATACATACGCAGGCGTAGTCTGTTGATATACACGAGAATGATAATCAGTATCGAGACAGCGGTAAATACACACACGTCCATATGCCATACTATCCCACGTAATAGTAATATTGTTCAAATCGTTCTGTATTACAGTTAAATACTTAGCATTTGGCGTTACAAGCGGGTCTACCCAAAAATCAAGCAATAAAGACTTGGCACAAAGTTTATGATTTATTTTCCATTCATAGCCGGAGTATGTGCGAGTAAATCTACTGCTCCCCATCTGTACTTGGGTAGCTTCATCGAAAAGCTGGTCATCCGGCCATCTGTCAGGAGGACGTGAATATGTTTTTAGAAATGGTGGTCCTGCGGGGATAGCCATCTATACATCACCTCAGAATATGGCCAGTGTACATAACAGTCACAAATGACCCGTGCAATCCACAGTTCATCCTCCCTCATATAATATCTCAATGCAAACCAGTTTCTACCATCCCATGTATGCGGGTCCTTCGGCGGCAGTATCTCAGGATAATACAGCGGAGAGTGAACCGGCCTCTGCGCGATACGCCGGGAAGGATAATACATATCTTCAACACGTATGTTATCAATGTAGTAATACCAAGACAGGACGGGTCTACCGTCAACATCCATAGTCCCTGATCGATAATTCTGTAAAACCATTCGACCAAAGAAATCAGTCATTTACAGTTTCTTCCACCTGTTCCGCTTCTTCAACTTCCATAATTTCTTCAATCTCATGCACAGCATCCAAATATGGATTCTCATCGGGGTCCCACGCCACAACACCCTGATTAAACGCAATCATTTCATTCATATCTTCATCAAATTCTTGAATTATACCCAACTGCGCATCCAAACATTGCTCGACCATCGGCCAATAATCCTTGCACACTTCCCCCGCCAAATTATTGATGGCCTGTATAGTATTATCATCAATCAATCCTTCAAATCCCTCGGGCAGCGTAAACGGCATTAATTTCTTCTCACGCTTCATTTGCTCAATTTGAGCGCACTGTCTTTTCACACCCCCTTTATACTCTATACCCTGTCTTGCTGTTTTAGCACGAATAGTTTTCATCCACTCATTCATACTTATTTTTCGTGCCCCGCGCACCTCCCGCCGCTCCCTGCCGGTCAGCGAATCAGTAAGCACCTGCGCCAGCGAATCCAACGGCACCTGTTTTCCTCTATTACCCCGCCGCCGTCTCCGCTCGCTGGGCCTAGAAATCTCAGGAGCATCAGGAATATCTCGGTTAATATCCTCTAACATCTGTTCGATGAGATTATCAAGTTTTTCAAAATCCATTTAATCCACCCTCAATTCCCGCTCCAATTCTGTGTCCAAATCTTCTAAATCCACATTCAACCCGTAATCATAACTATCGGACGGCGTTGCCAACCCTTCCTCCACCATCCGCTCAATCAGCTTATCAACATACTGCCGGGGCACAATCTCCCGCAACAACTCAAACACCCGAATCATCGCCTGTTGATTATCCAGCAGCGCCCACAGCGTTTGTCCCTTATACGCCGCGCCAAGTATCTTCGACTTTCTATCCATCGCCCGAAATACATCAGCCACATGAATAGCCGCTCCCTCAGCAGCCATCATATTAGTAAATCCTGTCTGTATTATATAATCGAGCACTTCGGTGTCATTACGCACAGCGGATTCAGGATTCACTCCAATATCAGACAAATCCTGCACCCGCATTTCTTCCTGCCGCAGCCTGTAATCCTTGATATAAACGTTAAGAGAAGTTATTCCAAACTCATCAAAATCCGGGTCCTTGCGCGTAATCTCCTGCATCATCTCCCGCGCTGACGAACCAAACAATATCCAGCTATCAATCTGCTCCCTCCACGCAGACCTGCGTATAAGATCAGCTCCCTTACCAATCGCCGCTTCCCTCACACCACGTATAGTCTGCCGCCTGCCGCTTCCTTGCCCCCCCATTACTTATCAACCTTCCTTATACACAGCTCCAGCAAATGCGGGTGTAAATGAATATTCCCCAGCACCTTTGAAAACTCCGGCACAATCTTAATAAGAAACTTCTTATTCCAATCCTCCATCGCCGCATAAAATCCCCGAAACTTCTTGCTGAACACAATCACCCGATACTTCTTCTCATTCGTATCAGGAGCCGTCACCTCAATAATATCCCCCTCAAACATCCAAACCCCTTCACGGTCAGGCTCCCCCACACACTGTCCAATCGTCCCCGAGCTAATCTGAAACCGCCCATCATCATTCACAATATACGTACACCCATTATGAAAATCTTCTTCCAAATGCCCAATCTCCATCGTATCCATAACACCCGACAGCATCAATTGCCCCCGAAACAAATACCTCTTGTCATATCGCGTTTTCAACCCTGCCACACCCCAATCTTCTCTTTCAATTCAGGCATATCGAACAAATTACCCACAACCTCCAATTGCTTATGTATCGTCAATGATAACACATTCCTAATCGACGGCACATCAACGGCAAACCGCGCCTCCATCTCATCCCAAACTATCTTCCCATACCAATCACCATGCCACAGCGACTTAACAACATCCCCCTCAAATATCGCCACCCCATCATTATCATCCACTCCCGAACACATTCCCAGCGACTCCGGCACAATCTCATATATCCCATCACGACATACCATATGCACCCCATCACCCTTCAACAACTCAGGAGCCACCCTCCCCACCAGCCATATACCCTTCTTCGCCGTCCAACGCCCCCTGCTCAAATACCGCGCCGCCACATCCCCACAATCAATCTTACTCAGCAACAACTTCGGTATCCCCGCCACCTTAGTTATTTTTTTCTCCGTCCACACCGGCTGCTCTCCCTGTTCCATTACTTAATCTCCCTCTCTCTCGTCCCCCAAAACGCAAACACAATCGAACCCACCAACGCCACACCCAGCACAATCAATACAACCAACGTCCACATATCATTCAGTCCCTCCATACACTCCACATACCAAGGCCCGTACCCACCGCAATCAGCACCACCGATATTATCGTCATCCACCCATTCATTCATACCACTCCCACAAATACCACAATATCAACAACCAAATTACCACCCACGGCATAACCATCTACCCACCCTACTCACCAACACCATCGCCTCTATCCCCAACCCCACCAACAAACACAGCATCCCCGCCCCAATTATCAAACGAATCACCACATCCACAACATAACCCAGCACAACCATCATTCCTCATCATCCCCCCATATCACCCACATGCAATAAGCCACCATCATAATCACTCCCCACGCCACCAACCCAACCCCAATCATCCCCCAATTCATACTCATCGCATCAATCCCCCGTCAATAACATAACAATCCCAATAACTATCAGCACCAGCAACGCCATTATCTCCAAATTCATTGTACACATTCCCCCCAAATACCAACAGCAAGCCACCACCTCTCAACAGCTTGCTTCCTTTTTCATTCTTCAAACTTTTTGAACTTCGTCCAAAGTATAAGCTCGACCACTTTCTACTTCAAACATAAGAGACTCATCCCATCTCTCCCAAACACAGTCCCAGCCAATCAAACCAGCATTTCTCACACAGATTCATCTTCTAATACAGCGGATTACTCCACAGCTTTCAATCAACGTCAGCTTCGATTCACACGCACATCACTTCCGCTCGATGCCGCATTGCACTTTCGCCCGACTCTCTACTCACAGGAGGAAAGAAGAATCATAAAGAATACGCTGTCAAGATGCCCGAAACCAGATAAAGTATATCATCTAATTCCATGCTTGACAAGTCCATAACAATCCATTAAGATACGTCCCAGCTAGACCGAACGTTATCGCTTTCTTCGGCGTATTCTTCTTTTCACGTCAATCGGTACGCGCACCGGTGGCATGAAGCGCGAGGATTAAAGATACGACCGTATAGAAACTAGAGCTAGTAGGCCAAGCAGGGGGAATTGTATCAATCTAATTGTGTACGATTCCCCTGTTTTAACTCAGTTTAGTGTCACGCTGTTCCACAGTTAGTGTCACGCTGTTCCACGCTCCTTTCTATCGCTGCCATGTTTGGTTTCCGCATGGTACGGTGGTTTTTACTACAAGTTACACCCTGCTACACTGGTTCCACAGGTAACGTTTCAATCCACGATAAGCTCCCTTGTACACGAATACAGGGGAGTTTATTTTATGTGTGCATACAGGACTGTTAGAACATAAAGAGTAAAAAAAATTTTTGAAAAATTTTTAGATGAACAATAACGGTTATTCTTTTGAAAAGGTATAGCTAGTACCCCTCTATAGCTGGATTTACTATCTCTCGTTTTGAACGCTGCGATGAAAGAGAATCACTCACGCTCCGGTCTGCGCTCTCTGACGGAACACATGGGTACACTTTGTTGACACTCTGTACACACATTGAATGGAATAGCTATTTTGTTGAATGAAATAGCTTTAATAGCTATGCAATTTCAAATGGTTACTTTAAATTATATTGTTCCGGGTAACTCTTAACTTTAAATTTTAAATCGGTAAACGGTAAACTACTTTATATTATAAGATAAATGCTCTGAATAGGCTTCATATAAGCAATTGTTTAATAAATACTAATATCATTTGAATGATAATTGAGTAAACGATAATCTTATTGAATGAGTATCAAATATCATTAAATGCTTGTATTTTGTGTGATTAGGATTATACTACTAATTAGATACACAATACTAATATAAAGGAAGTGTTAAAAATGAGTAGTAACAACCTGTACAAACAAGCAATAGCGCAAATAATGTCAACGTTTAACGTATCGCGAGTAACTAACGACGTAACAAGCGAAACAATAGTTACAAGCGATACAGAACATCAAAAAATCGTATGTTCAATAACTAAAGGATTGATAAAGAGTAAACGATTTAATGACATTGCAGTATATGACTATATTTTTAATTGCAATGTCATAACAGATAATGCAAGTAATTTCAATTGTGAGGATTATATCAATCAAGCACTCTTGCATTATTACGACGCGATACGCATAAACAATAGCGAGTATACCGCATTTACAACGGTAAACTACGATAATAAACGTAAAGGCTATAACAAGCCGTATACCGTAAGCTATGCAAGCCGTAAGCATGATATAACATTTCACGCGATAGAATCGCTCAATCCGATTCTTTACGCTATAGATATGTTATGGTCAGAAATTGACATAAGGAACAAACAAGCCGATAAACAAGCGTATCTTGACGATTTACACGTAACAAGCGAGTATCAAGCCGATATAAACAGTGACGATAAACTCGCTCAAAGAATAGCCATACTCAATAATGCGATACTCAATCCGATTGAGCATGTAGAAAATAACGACGATTTAAAACGGCAAAAATTAGCATTATCCATTTATGCTAATTCTAAAGGCATTAACATTTTATCTACTGCTATTAAAGATAAAGAGGATAAAATGTTTGATAGTTTAACTCTCAATCGTGTTTTTGTTGAAATAGTAAAGGATAGAAATGATTTTTTAAAGCATATTAAACTATGGAAAACAAGACACGACGAAACAAGCGCAACGGCAACGGTAAACGATAAGAAATATATCGTTAAACAGTTAAAAACGTTGAAAAGTATCGCAACGGCTTATAAACCTCTTTGGGATATATACCGTAAAGATACAGTTTTAACGGCAAAACAGTATATACTCGATAAAATCGAAAGTTTATCGCGTATAAACGACGACGACGACACAACGACGACGACGGCAACGACGACAAACGCAATGATACGTACAACGGCAACGGCAACGGCAACGGTAAACGGCAACGGTAAAACATTACTTGCAAGCGTTGACATTATCGAAACATGTCGTAAACGTAGTTATACCGCATGGTTATTAGGCAACGATAAAATCAAGTATCAAAACAAGCCGATTTTAGAATTGCCCAAAGTAGTATAAACGCAGTAATAGCAACGATTGAGCGAGTTTTTATAACTCGCTCAATTTTTTTTGTGTTTTGTGTGATTTTTTGTCATTCCTATTCTGTATATATAGTGACAAGCGCAACGACGACGGCAACGACGACGGCAACGACGACGGCAACGACGACGGCAAAACAAGCCGATACGAATTTTTTAAATTCGTACATGTTTTGTGTGATTTTTTGTCGTTCCTATTCTGTATATATAGTGAGTAGTCAATCTGATACGCTTGACTATAGGTTACTACTTACTATGTAACATGCGTGAAAGTGAGGGATTGAACATGGCACGACGTAACAAGCATCAAGCTATTCAATCCCAACTGTACCTTGAAGCAGTTACGCAGAATGAGCAGTTACAAGCTGGCTCAAGCAAGCGTAGCAAGCCCGCGAGATTGCAGGCTGATTCAAAGGTCCAGTGGGATAGTAGCTGGCAGCAGTTATTGGACTTCGCGATTGCAGGCTACGAGAAGCTGACGTAGCTGATTGCAGGCTAAAGTAATTGCCTGCTAACAAGCAATAGTTGATTGCAGGCTATTGTTTGTGAGCAGTTAATCACTTGGAGGTGAAAACATGTCAACGCACGAGGAATTATTGCAGGCGATAGCTCGCAAACGCGAGCGTCAGGAGCTGCAAGTGTTGCAGGCGCGGCGTAATGCCGACACGCCGGATTGGGCGAACGATGAGTTCGCCCTGTGGCTGGCGCAGGGTAGCTTCTCCATTGGCGCAACACGGATAGCATAGCAGGGAGGGATAGCAATGTTGCAGGCGCAGGTAATACAAGCCACGTCCGACGACGGCGCAGGAATGAGCGAGGCCGAATACAGGCAGTGGCGTATCAAAACACGGCAAGCAAGCAAATTGCTGGACGAGCTTGACAGCATCGTTCGGCAGCTCACACGGCGCGAGCCATTGCAGCAGGTCATCGGCAAACGGTAGCAGGCCATGATAGCTACCGTGCAGGCCGAGGGATTGCTGGTCACTACCGGCTATACGCCGATTGCAGGCCAGTACGAAGAATATGTTGACGAGCGCGGACATACTCGTCGGCGTAAAACAGACGCGAGTGACGCGCAGAGAGGGGATAGCAAAATGACAGCAACGCAGGCAATGTTGGAGGGTAACAACGTCGTAGCAGTACAGAGCCACTATCGCAGGAAGAAAGGCTCGAAAGCGGATGCGAGCGCGGCGTTGCAGGCCGTCACGCCGAACGTGGGCACGATTGCCGACTTGGAGAGGCAGCTCGCGGCGTTGCAGGCGCAATATGCCGTAGCCAAGCAGCAGGAAGCGGACAGCGCAAAAGCGGCAGCGGCGGCGAAAGCGGCAGAGCGCGAACGCGCTGAAAAGGAGCGCGAATATTGGAAATATTTCGCCTTCACCGAGATAGCAGGTGAGGCGCAGACGTTGCGGGTCTACGACCTCGGACACAAGAAGGTCGTGCAGGGCTTGAAGAATGGCAAGGTCCTGTGGGCGTTGCACAGCGACCGCTTGAATGACGCGCAGAAAAGCGCGTTGCTGGACGCAATAGCGTAACGCGAACACGCACATTGCAGGGCATACAGCATCTGGACGCTGGCGGCATTGCCGCGAAACCAGTAATTGCCCGATGAGTAAACTTGCAACGAGCAGGCTCAATCAAGCAACACACAAAGCGATTGGGCTTGCTAATGCAGGCTTACGCGATTGCTTGCAAATAACTTGGTGAAACGAGGTGAAAGCAATGCCCGATTGCAGGTATTGCAGGGAAAACCAGAGCAAAAGCTGGTGCTGCGAGTTGCCGTGCGGCTACAGCGAGTGTTCGTTGGCCGCACACTTGCGGCACGGGTTCACAGAATCCGAGTGGCGGCAGATATTCATGCTGCCAGAGCAGGCGGAGCAGGCGTAGCTGATTGTTGGTTGGATTTTTCAAACTTGGGATTGCAGACGGGGACGGGAGCTACCCGTACCCCTAAATACTACTGGAGGTGTTGTAGATGATTCAGAACAAGGTGTTGCCCATGCAGTGCAGGATGACGGAGAGCGTCGTAAGCTGCGACAAATGCGCGATCAAGATGTGGCTGACGGCGGCGTTGGGCGCAGAGCCCGAAAGCTGGACCCCGGAAGCCATTGCCATGCTGCCGTCGCGCCGGGACAGGCACAGGGCTCGGAAATATATCAACAATTGCGGGGAGCAGCGGGTGTATAACTCCGAATTGCACAGGAAGCACGTAGCGGCGCAGGCGGCGCGGCGGGCGGCGTAATAGGAATTTTCAAACTTGGGTGCGGGTGCTGAAATGGGAGCTACCCGTACCCTTGATTGGAAATTTCAAACTTCCAGTAACAGGCGCAAATGGGAGCTACCCGTACCCTTGTTTGCGCTTGTTATTGCAGGTTTGATTAGCGACCTGACACCAATACTTGGAGGTTACTGAAATGACTGTCAGCAAATTTGAAATGTTACGAGTACACCGAGTACCATTTCGGGTAGTGTGTAACATCTTGAACCAGTTTACCAATGTGGACGAACGCTACTCGCCAGAAGCAATGGTGGCGTTGGAGAACAACCCGGAGCAGGTGGCCATAGCCTTGTCCCATTCGTGGGGCGGCAGGCGAATGGTAAACCCCTGCACCGGGTGTAAAGGCACGGAGTACGTGGACGGCTTCGATGGGAGCGACAACAATACGTTCACATTGTTTGGCCCGGACGAAATCAACGAAGTCTGCTTCGAGAGCGGAAGCAGTGGAACATTTATACGCGCATGGTATCGGGGAGGACAGCGGGAATTTAATTGGAGCATTGAAATAGGCTGTCCCGTCATGCAAGATGGAAGCCTGTATCGCCGTCACTACTGGCAAGTGTTCGCATCGCAAGTGGTAGCATTTTGCGATGCGGAAATCGCGCAGATGAAATATGAACAGCGCGAGCCGCTTACCGATGAACGCATTGCAGACCTGCAAGAAACGAAACGGGTAATCGAGCGACAGGCGCAGTACAGCCTGTGAAAGGAGTGATACCATGCGATGGTAAAGCTGTCAACAGCGAAGCAACGCATCGAGTTTGGGCGGGAGCTGATGAAAACAGGGCTAAATCAGTTCCCGCCCCGACATTGTGGGGGGAAGCTACACCCACATCACTGTCACGGTTACGCCGATGAAACACCGGCGTATGACGAGTGGCGTTGCCTGCTGGAATTGCATGAAGAACAACCGCATCGTTTTGAGCTGGCATGGCGGTCGATGGACGCATTGAAACAGGCCGACCAACGGTATCTATCGCGCTGCGAGCGCAAATATAGCTATGCGGAAGGAGGGAAGAAGTAATGCGATGTAGGGATATTTCAAACGGGGAGTGCCGGGTGTTCCCGGAAACAACCCGTGGGATTGCATGGGCGAAGCAAGAGGCTGACCGGTTGCGGCAACTGGCGGCCAACACTGACGTACCACAGGAACGGGGGGTACTGTTAGTTAAAGCTGCGGATGAGCTTGAGGACGTGAGCGTCAACATGGCCTCAAGGCTTATTAACAGGGATTGCGCCCATTGCCCACGCAATCCCGAACGATGATGAAAGCTCTGCACGGCTGGCCCTCGGACTGGACCAGCGAAGTAGAGCAAATGTGTGAGGCAATCGTGCTGATTGCCAAGCACGAGGACGTGAAGGTGAATTGGAAGGACGACAACGCCTATATAGCGTTCGTACCTTCCCGCAATCGAATCGAAATCAGCCGTGGTGGGGTAATAGACACCTACCATACGGTTGGTGGCCGGTACGTCCAGTTGAACAACGCGACGGGCAAATATGAAGTAATAGCCCGTCGCATGTATTCAACAGCAATTCAGCTCGGAGTGGTAATGGCAAATATGCCGCCCGACAGGATTGAACACTATGGGGGATTGGAGGACATTGCCTATGTGCTATACATGGCAATGGAAATACGGGCATGTTGAAAGAGACCGAAACCCGTAACCGCATGTTAGAAACACTACCACAACGCACAAAGGACGCGCTACAGGCATTGTGGGAGCATGGGGTAGCCACGCAGGTGTACTATCTGCTGGCCGCTTGCAATTGCATGGCCGAAGCAAGCCGATATACCGGCTGCCTCGTCTGCAACCGTGATGTGGTGTATCACTGGCAATGGGTGGACGGGGTAAACAGGGAGTTGAAAGTAACTTATTGCGACTACTGCGGGTGGAGGTCAGTTCCCGATGGCGTCCTGCAAGCACCTGTAGTAAGATACGCAGAAGGAGGTGAAACACCATGAAGAAGCTGTTTGTGTAGACAATTAAGGCCGTACACCGGCGACAGGCCCGGTACTCCCAACAGCGGGGGAGCCGGGCCTTTTCAATTGCAGTCGCAGGTAATTACTTTTGTACGCACAAAGGGAATTACTTGTGTTTGCAATACATTACAGCGAAGGAGTGAGGGGTATGCGGGAATTGAAGTGGGAGAGCTTCCGGGAAATGTTCGACCTCGGTGTTCCACGTGATGGGCATGTAACGTGGAAACGGGAGGACAGTAACTTTACCGAATTTGAGTTGCGCTGCAAAGAGCGCGAAATGGAGGTATACGGGTACGGATACTACGACGGGGACTACCCGGTGGCCTTCCTGCGTGTTTATTATCACGTCACAACCAGCGGATACATGGTTGTGAAGGGCTATGGCGTGTACTTGGGCAAATATATCCACCCGAAATACTGCCCACAACAGATTCGATTGTGGATACAGACCCGGATTAACGAGCTACCGGGCTGGGACGGGAGAATGGACGGGTGATTATCAAATATCCGGTATTGAACAACGGGGACATCTGCTATACGTTGACTCAGGCGTTGGAGTGCGCCATGAAGCAACCATTGCTCAAATGGTGTACATACCTGTTTCGTTCACCAGCGTCCAGTATTTTGCACCGGTCGATGATACGCCTGTATGTGGAGCGGGACCACACAGGTAAGCTGGTTGATTATCAGGTGCGCACCGACCGAGTACAGGAAGGATGGGAGGTGTGACATGGTTGTACGTGGGATGACGAAATTTGACCGACTGCGGGAGCATGTCGGCCACCACATCGTTTGCGTAATATATGGTGATGTCGAAGTCAGCATCGAGTGCGAGGACTGCAATGAGGTCCTCTATAGCGTACCAAAGGAGGATGATTGAGCATGACAAATAGCGCAAGCACATATCTATTCCAAACGAACGTCCTAAACATGACACAAGAACAGTGGGACGACGTTATGGACAAACTCGACCGCACCATCACAGTGCGGGAGGCCAAGGAGCTGTACGAAGTCAAGCAGAAATCGACTTCCGTACATTTCGCGGCATATCAGGCCGCTGTCGCTGAGGAAGATGCAGCACGGAAAGAGTACCTGATCGAGATGCGCAAGGCGTTCCAAGCATACGTGAAGGAACGTGCCGAAGGTGGGGGTGAAGATGCGTGAAACAGCGTGGGGAGGCACTTGACGAGTTGCTAAAGCAGAAACGGGAATGGAAATCCAACAAGCGGAAACGTGAGTTGGAACGCACCCGCACCCTCAAACTCGCCGCCGCGCAAGGTAAGCCGCGATGACGTTATTATCCCGGATCAAGCAAGAGTATGAGAACCGAGATGCCGTATATCGTGCTGACTGCCTGCTACGGGGACAATGGCACAGCATCTGGAGCAAGTACAGGGAGTTGCGGGACGAGCTGGCGAAGGTAGAGCAGCGGCTACTCCGCACATACGAGCAGAACAAACAGGGCCGTAACATCGACTTTCATTGGCCGGACGAAAGAAAGCCGAATTACGAGCCTATTGTGTGCCCCACTTGTGGGCATCAGACATGGGAGCTGCCAAATGCCGAAGCGGAATAGGCGCGGAGGCATCTACTGCCTAGAGTGCAAGGTCTGTACCCGTAAAGTACAGAATTGCACAATACTTCTTGAGACTGCAAAGCAATTTCAGCAGTCCGAGAAGGAAATGGAACGGCTCGCACAGCGGCTAATGGTGCTGATTCACGAGGATATGCGGGATAACGTACCCTGCCTGTTCTCACCATGCCCCTGTACAAAGTGTGAGGCACCAAACTTTATCGATCACCGAGAGGGGGAATAGCAATGAAGTTCAGGACAGACGCAGAGTGGGACGAAACTATTGCTGCGTTGTACAACAGCGCAGATGTACAAGAGTCGCGGACCACGCATGAGCAACTTGAGCAGCAAACGGCTGAGATGTTGTTGCGGTCTGTGGAGGCCGTCAACAAGGCTGAGGATATGGTACGCCGATACTTTGCGGAGGCGGTGACAACCTACAAGAGGCACTTTAACCGCCCCCAAAGGTTTAATGGCACCGAGCAAGAGTTACGGGACCATGTGATTGCAACACCAACGGTCCGCAATGCTTTGGGCGACGCACAGGTGGCCGCTGAGGAAGCGGCAGACGCAATACTAATGCACATGAGCGCACATCTACAAATGGAGCAGGCGTGGAAGGAATATATGGACACGCTGAAAGAAGAATACGCCTTGCTACCATTACATGGCGATGATGACAAGGAGGTAAAGAAGGAGGATGTCGCAAGCACGGACTAAGACTGACATGAGGGCGTACATCTACTACGCCTTATGCCTGCAAGTAAGGTTCTATAGTACGCTGGCCGACGCTCATAAGTGGCGGAACCAAGCCAAGAATGAGTATTACTTGGAACGATTGGGTCAGGTGCGTAAACTGATGCTCGGTATGGAGGACCTATACCCCGACATGATGGTACGGGATAGAGGCCGGTTCATGCCGGTAAGTAGCTATTCACCCCGTGATATTACAACACGAGGGGTTATCCGCTACATGGGCGAGCATAACCAGCCCACAATCTGCATAAGACAGGAGGGTGAGTGAGGTATGGCATCGGTAAGTTTCAAGTACCCTGCGTACAACCCTCGGCGGTTCAGCCAACCGTGGGGCGCAGTGGTATGGTTCAACGAAATGTCCCGGTCCGAATATGACTTTAGCAAAGGGACATTCGTTGGGACCGCTGAGGAAGGCGGTCGAGTAATCATTACATGCAAACGAGGGGACATTATCGCGACCGGCCAGAAGGACTGGCGACGTGGTAAGGGCTACAACACGTTTAACGACTGGTACATAGTAGGCGAGGACGGGGAGCTTACCAAAGTTTCACAGGTGGAAGCTCTTGACCACTTCAATGAACGAATGGAGGTGCCTCAATGAGCAGCAGTGCCGACCTGTATATTCCGAAATTTAACCGGGCGTACATGTGGGGGATTAGGAGGCAGCTTGAAGATGCCCTGAAAGACCCCTCAGAGCCCCGTAGAACGTTGGAGTGGATGTTCGAGCGGTATCATGACGCTCAAACCGAAGTTGACCGGATCAAGACGGATATTACACGTCTGGAGAGAGAGCTACATGCGGCAGGCAAGGAGGTAGATATGGCAATGGACATCTACCTTGAATTTGCAAAGAAGGTATTGAAACCGGAGAAGCCGGATGCCGCCAGTAGCTGACCTTGACAAGTTCTGTGAGGAATTGTATTCTATTCCCACAGTTCGAGAAGCATTTAACACATGGAGGGCGGCAGTTAAGGCACGGGAGCTGGCCGAACAGTTTGAGGCAACCGCTCAAGACACGTACTATCGTACTCTGGATCGCATCTTCCAGACGATGGGCGTAGTATAGACAAACAGGCTGATGACCGGCCACTAGCTAGGCTGGCACAGTCATATACGCAAACGGGCCGGACGGAATACCGAAGATGCCCGAATGATTGCGGGAAGGGAGTGAGTCCACCGGCTGTATCAGGGTGAATTTGACAACCATAGTTTATTAGAGGACTTTTCACAGAGGGGCACTGCGTCACAGCGCGGTGTCCCTCACTCTTTTGGGAAGGAGAGATGAGCAGATGAGCAGAGGGTTTTTCGACATCAACAACTATCTGAACACCACCAATACTGGAGAGGGGGAGAACATCCATATGAGCAACGACACTACTACAACCACCAAGAGGAAGCGCGGAAGGCCAACAAAGAACGCCGCCGCCGCCAACACTACTACCGCTACCGCTACGCCGCCTGTTACCAAGCCTGCCGCGATAGTATCAACCGCACCGACCGCACCGACCGCTGAGGAACTGGCCGCGCAAATCAAGGAACTGAAAGAGGCTCGCAAGGCTGCCTTGGAGGCTGAGAAGGCCAGCAAGAGGTATTGGGAGCAGGAAACTGAGGAACAGATTGTCTCGTCGGACAAGAATATCATCACCCTGTTCAGGAACGCTGGGGTGTTACAAGTGAGTAAACCCATGTGGAAGAATAAATCCGGGGAGATGGTACATGGAAAATCCGTAGGAGTCGATTTACACTCCTTGGGCCGAAATGGTATCATGGAGCTGGTAAAGGCCCTGACAGCCTACGCCGAGAACGTTTAGCGACACAGCGACAAAGACCTCTATAAGGGGGGGGAAACCCCCCTTTGCAGATTTCTCACGGGTAGTAAGGACTTTACTTCCGTTTATGAAATAAAGGTCAAAGGGCCTTTTACTTTAAGTTGGGGGGGTATTTTACAAACCCGTATATAGCGCGGACTTATATTACTTTTACTATCAAGTAAAATCCTATATAAACTGGATTTATATATACCAACGCAGGAGGGGCTGAAAATGAGCAAGGCAATGAGCGGTGCAACCATGTATCAAATCATCAGGCACAAGGCAGCGTACCTCTACGCAGATTGTGTGGAGGCAACGCACGAGGGGACGGATGAGCATAGGATAAAGCTATCATATATCCGTTTCCAGTGTATGACGGAATTGATAGCGCAAATCGTTCCCGATTGCAAACTGGATAAGGAGTTGGCTGACATTCGGGGCCTCGGTGGAGAGATGGGCATGGAAAGAATTGAAAATGAGCGAAAATTGCGGAAGGAGGAATTTCAGAATGGACAAGCAAAAGGTTTTTAAAAGTCTGCACTTGTTCAAAAGGGAACACTTGGTGTTTATGTTGCTACAAAGCGAATTGCGGGGCATATTTAACACTGTTATTGAGATGAACTGGCACGAATACACCACCCGGAATTGGGAAGCGTACATCAAAATGTACACGTCCACTGAGGACGAACCGGTGTATGTGCCGCATCCAGTGAGCAACAACATAGCATTTCACCGGATGTATCAGGAAACTATGCGGCTGTTCACCAGCAAAAAGCTCGAATGGGAGATGCACACAGCCCATTATGAGTTTATGGGGTACGATTTTGTGGCGAGAACATTGTTCGCTACTATCAGCCAAGCGTTCCAGACCATTACGGTCAACATGAAATTCGACCAGAAAAAGGATGATGCAGATGAAACCACCGCGCAACATGACCATAGCGCATGTGGTAGTCGTGTACCGAATAGGGGAACAATATGAACTGGTTGTTCCTTGGGAAATGAGTGATGGAGAGTGCAATGAACTCATCAAATCATTCGGCAAGAAATTACAGGAGCAGGAACGGTTAGCACGGACCGTCATTCAGGACGGGTTTGACTATGAAAGGAGGAAATAAATGACAGAACTTCCGGGCAAAATGTGGAGCTATCACCGACTGCTGTTTTGGTATTTATACTCTACGCTACTTCGTAGCTATGACGTATACACCATATTCAGCGAAAAGCAAGTGTTTCCGACACCAGAAGCACGAGAGCGTATGAAAGAACGCATCGAGCATAACTCTCGAATGTTGGATACGCTGTGCTGTTTTGTGATGGGATTGATTGACCAGCATCGGGATGAACAGCGTGAAAATAAAATCTACACACCTGCGCACGTGTTCATTAACTCGCTGGGTCAGGAAATTGATATTCAGGTTGGAATGGATTTTAGCAACGGCAAAGTCACTGTGTCTCAAACAGGGGGTTACTCGCCCTATGGGAAAGTAACCGGGAGAAAAACAATCGTTGAAGGGGGTAATGAATAATGGGTACAAGAGGTGCAATCGGATTCAGGAACAGCGGACGGGATTATATAACATACAATCACTTCGACAGCTATCCCGGATACTTGGGAAATGGACTGCTCGGTGAGCTGGCAGAAACGAATATCCCGCACTTGCTACACATCGCAAGCAATCTGATACTGGTAAGTGACGACGAGGGCAGCCCGAAGCCGACCGACATCCAAGTCAGAGAGTGCAAGGAGTACGTGAATCTCACCGTGGCATCTCGCGATGAGTATTCGTGGTACTGCCTGCTCCGGGGCACACAGGGCACACTGAAACCTTACATCGCGAAGGGTTTGCGCTACATGATCGACAGTAGCACCTTCATATACGATTCGTTGTGGTGTGAGTACGCTTACATCGTAAATCTGGATAAAAACCAATTCGAGTTTTACAAGGGATTACAGCTACGGCTGGACCCGACGAACAGGTACAAGGTGGACGAACCGCATGAAGTGCCGTTACTTCCCAACGAAAAAGGCAATGATAATGAGGAAGATGCGGACTCGGCGGCAATCAGGAGGCGGTACTACCCCTGCCGACTGTTGGCAGCATATGACCTGAAAGAAATCTGTAACGCGAAAGATGTTCCGGCGATGATTGCGCGAATCGTCGCTGATATGGAACAGCGTTCGGAAAAAGACTCCAAATATAACAACGGAGATAACGTGTAATGTGCAGGGTCCTACTAGCGACCAAGAAACGTCTGCAAGAGTATGAAAAGCAATACAGCCTACTGGACCTGATGCACCATCTGGAAAAAGAGTGCGGCGGTCACGGCAATGGGCTGACACTGTTCAGCAACAAAGCGGAAGGAAAGTGGAAATCGCCGAAGTATCAGGCGATTTTCCACAAGAAGGGTATGTCATATACCGTGGAAGAAGTGCTTACGCACATACAGGAACGCATAGCCGACACGGACTTGGTAATGTTCCATACCAGAATCGCCAGCGTGGGTGACATATGTGACGAAATGTGTCACCCATTCTATTACAAAGGCAAAATCACCACGTGGAACTTACCAACCAATGACGATTGGTGCTTGGAAAACAATACGGAGAATGAAATATGGGGTCAGATGAATGGCACCATATATGACTTCGATCAACTGTGTGAGCTTGTGGACGAGAACGACACACAGCTCATGCTACGCACCATCATCGGCCTGCCGGAAGCAAAGATTCACAAGGCATTGATAGACTCCCGGCAGGTATGGACATGCGTAATCAACGGTGTGCCCTTCGTAACCAAGGGCAACGGGAGCTTAACTGAATGGGTCCCGAGAGATGAGCGCATCAGCATGAAGGAGTTTTTCTTCGTAAGCTCGCTGCCAGTGGACTTGAAAAGCGAAAATAGTCCGCTTGGGTATCTGTTCAGTTTTGACGGCACCAAGCGTTCGACAAAGAAGCGGTTGGACGAGGACCGATACAACAGGTACGACGATTGGTACTACCGTAATCAGGGTCGTTGGCGTGACGATGATGATGAACGGTACGGACTGACAACGCACAGCGCAATAGCTGGTATCGGTTACAAGGAAGATGTTATGACCGATGAAGATTTGTTGGACGATGACGATAACTTAGGTGTTGAGTTTGAGCGTGAAATCGACACCAACGAGGACCCGTCGTACTATGAAGGGTTTGATGCTGGTTACAACGTAGGGTATACCAACGGCGTGAAGGATACCCAAGAAAAAATAGAAGCCGCAGCTAAACCCAAGTCTAAATCACCCCCGACAAAGGAGGAACGCTTGGCAGCGTTGAAAGAACATGGAATTGTTACCGTGCAATCCGTAACTCCCGGTCAGAAACGACATAAAATGTAGAAAGGTGGATGTAATATGAGCGACGATACACGCAGCATCGACAGACTGCAAGAGCTTTGCGGTCTGTCATACGTAAACATTCGTGACGATGTATCCTGTATATTGTCAAACATCCCGCCGACAGCAAACATATACGAGGATGTCGTGTATCGTCTGTATCATGACGACGACAGGGCACCGTATGTGGAATTTCTATGCAATGCGGCGATCAAAATGATTGAAGAACAGCCGATAAATTCTGTGGAGTATGACAAGATATTAAGCTCGTTAGTACCGCATGAATATCTGCTGGCTGCAACCTCTCAAGAACTGTCGAATGATATAGACTCAGACGGCATACCCATGTTGATAAAGCAAATTGCCGTTAAGTTTGTCGATGTGGCATACATGCTACATGTGAAGAAGGTCAACTGGAGACAGCAGATTCTTCAAGCAACCGGGCCTGACAATACAATGTTGGGCGGTCGGGACTACAACCGCGAACTGAGCTACATCAACACGCTACAGCACAACGTTTACTTGCAGCTCAGTGAGCGGACATTTACCAAGATGTGTTCGCACACCACAAACTGCATCGTCGGTACGGAAGATAGCAACTTCACCTTACCGTGGCCGCTACAAGAAACGTTGTTGCTCGGCTCGCAAGCGGCGGGGATAAAGCACTACGAAAATCCATTCTCTGCAATGACCGCGCATCTGCACTATCGCACCAGCGAGTACGACTACCCCGCATGGAAATATCGGGAAATCAGCCGTCTGGTACTCGAACAGCGGCTACGTAATATGATGTTCGGCGAATGGTTCTTGAATAGGCAAACCATAACGGATACCGGTTTGCTTGTTGGTATGCAGAACATTGTTGTGCGTCCGTATGTGATGCCGCGAACCGGCCTCCAGCAGGAGTGCGGATTGTGTCATAACCTCGCGGATTGGGGCGATATGGTATCGTGCATAGATACCGGATTGACTAACGTGAACGACATGGAACACCAGCTACCGTTAGCCAACACCCTGACACAGCCCAACAATTACTATTCGCTGATGACACGCATGATATGGGTATGCCCTGACTGCCGTGACAAGGCATGGGACATGAATGACCCGGCGCACGTGGGCAGACGGACACAACCGGACGGTCAGATTGTAAATCTGTACCTGAAACAGTGTCCCGACTGCGAATCGTACTACATAGCCACAGACTTAGACCTACAGAGCGTACTGAATTGGGACGAGTGGCCGGACACATCAATCTCGGATACGGACGAGGGACGGGTAATACTGCCGCGATTCACCGACCTTGAGCGGAGAATATTAAATCTCCAGTGTCCGGCATGTTTCTCCCACACGTTCGTCATGTGCGAGGAATGTGAGTCGCTGCATCGGAACACTGAAATAACGGAAGCGCGATATGAGGGCACTACCCGCTCGATATGTCCATCATGCGCTGACGATAACTACAGCCCGTGCAACCGCTGTAATGAAATGGTTCACATACCGGACTTATCGGATTGGAACGGAGATTGCTACTGCGAATCCTGTTACGATTTGATAGTTGCGGAACACAATCGCCGTGAGTATGATGACTATGACGAAGATGATGAGTACAACGATGAGTACGAGTACAGCACCATCTGCGAGCATCATAACGCAAATGTTTCAATCAACCCGGTACGATATGAGACGGAAGATGACCACACCGAATACCGGGAAATACATGCGCTGCCATACTTCGGCATAGAACTGGAAGTGGATACCCGCAAGCGTCACAATGACTTCGACAAATGCGAACTGGACGACATTGCATATCGGGCGATACAAGTCGGCAAGCGCAATCCATACAGTTACGGTGATGACCTCTGGCACGCTGAGGAAGATAGCAGTTTGTCGTGTGGATTTGAAATGATAAGCCAACCGATGAGTATGCAGTATTGGATGCACGAGTATTGGCCGACTTTCCGGGACATGGTTGATAAACTTCGTGACATGGGTATGTACTCACATGATCCGGGGTCATGCGGCTTGCACGTGCATATCACTCGGAAAGCGTTCGGAAACAGCAAGCCGGAACAAGAGGCCAGCGTCGGTAGGCTGATTATCATCTTCGACCGCTTTTGGGACGAACTGGTAGCTCTATCCCGGCGCACTCAACAGCAGTTGTTTGAGTACGCCAAACGGTACGAGTTAAACTCAAACGACATCAGTACCGATGTGGAAAACGAGACGGACGAATTGCATAACGCCTGTAACGTCTATGACAAGATGCACGATAGCTTATCGAGGTACTATGCAATCAACATCTCCAACTACAACACCATCGAAATCAGAATCATGCGCGGCACGTTGAAAGAATCCACGCTCAAGGCCACGATGATGATTATCTTCTGTCTGTACGGCGCGTGTACATCGTTATCCATCAACCAGATTATGGAAACGAGGTTGCTGCGCGACATACTGAAAGAGGGGTATGAGGTAATCAGGAATCGGTGGGGTATGTGCGGATTGAATGACATGTGGCAGGTAACGATGGACTACTGCCGCAGTAAGGGCGTATGGCCGGTGGAAGTGGATAAAATGGCCATCGGCGAGGAAGATGAGGACGAGGAATAGATAAAACAACATACTCCCCCTCTGGACGATTTGTTTTGAGGGGGAGTATGTCGTCTAATGCGAACACTACAGTCACGGTACACATTATGCTAACAGGGGGGAATAAACTTGTCAAGTATTAAAGTAAAGGCACGAGTAGAACGGACAATCATCGTAGATGCGCAGTATTACTTGAGTGATGTTCCACACCTGCGTAACTATGCGGAAGGAACAAACAAACTCGGAAATCCCTGCTTATTCTATATCTCACAGATTGAGTATTCACCGGATTCTCCCCGTGTAACAAGCGAGAATTTATGGACGTTTTTTTTTCAGCACGGCAAATATCAGCTTGCCGACGCACATGCGAAAGACATTCGCCGACATCGAAAAGATTACTACATGGTGAATGTCTATATGATGGATCACTCCGGGCTATACCTATCCACAAATCCATTCGGCTGCCCGTGGGACAGCGGCCAGTTAGGTTATGCGTATATATCGTATGACAAACTGCGTAAAGAATATGACATCGCCGCCGACGCGCCAATACCGACACATGTAACACAAACTGCCGTCCATCAATTGGAACAGGAGCTGGCAATGTACACCATGTATCTAAATGGTGATGTACATGGACTTGGTTATATCGACATGAAAACCGGCGAGAACGAGTATATCGGAGATTATTATCTCGGTCTCAGCAATGTAGCAGACCAAGAGGACATGCTTTCATTCATGATTGACAACGGTATTGATGAGAAAATGGCAGAGTCTATGCTAAAGGAGATGATTGAAGCCTGATGATTACCGCGAAGGAGCAAAAAGCATGGCAAAAGAAGCACGACCGTTTGCAGGAAAAATGGAATAGACTGTACCAGCGCAGTGGGGTATCGGTGCAGCTTTATTCGGTACTCACCATCTTTTGCACCGTGGTTTATATACGCTACAGCGACGGCGGCACTATCTGCTGTGTATGCGTATACACCACCGACGAAATAACCGACGACTTGAAATATCACAGGTTCTGCGGTTATGGTGATGCGCACGGCTATGGATACAACAGGGCACTGGATTCGTTGAAAATTGCGTGGAAGGATTTACAGGACACGATTGAGTACGAGTTTTTATATAACTACGCGCTCAATGACACGGTAAAGCGTAGCGTACAAAACACAAGCCGTCTTTACAAGTGGATTATGGACGTTGACCCGTACAAACTGGAGACACACGGGCTGCGGTGGCTGGAAACCATGCAAACGTTCAATTACCCCGATGAGAACGGCGGTTCAGTACAAACAATCCTGTAAGGAGGTGTGCATATGGAGTGCGGTTGCTGCGGTGGTGAAATGGAATACAACCATGAAACTGACCGGTGGGAGTGTGACGAGTGCGGTACGTATAACGCAGACCCGGATTACTAAAGGAGTGATGATATGGTACAAGGTAAGGTAATAATGGTCCTCGGATTTGTCATGAATCTCGACAGCAAAATGTCAAGCAGTCATGATGCCAAGGGAGCAGACTACATGAAAGAGTTTGCTCAAACTGTAGAAAAAGTTATCGAAGAACTATGCGCTACTGATGAGCGATTCCAACATGAACAGATAATACCTGTTACGTTGGACTTGGTTACTGCCGCCACCGAAACGCCAACACCGCATATAGGGATGGATACCGAAGATTTACCCGAGCTGTTTGAGTGGTATGAATTTCCCAATGAATACGGCGGCAACGACGGCGACGATGAAGATGAATAAAATACAAAGGGGGTAATAAGATATGAAAACAGGTTTGTCGCTCGTGGAAATGGCAACGGAATTGGAAAGACAGAGCAAAGCGAAGAAAGATTATCAGATCACCAACGCTCGCGTCGGCATGTTAGAGGACGGTTCCATCGGGCTCAAAACCACCGACAGCGGCATGATGGAATTGGGTGTCAGTGAATACGCACACGGTCAGATAGCCGCATATACTGACATTCCCAAGAAATACTATGACCGTATGCTCGAAAACCACCCCCGGCTGCTTGCCGCTAACGTCAACACATGGCTACATAAGAAGGAAGGCCGCCGCCTTGTACGCACTCTCGATGGCCGTTGCCGCGCTTTCCTCAGCGATAAGTACAGAATCATCGACAACTTCGCTGTGGCAAGCATGGTGCTTCCCATGCTCTCCGAACTCAACATCGAGTCATGCAACGTAGACGAGAACAGCATGTACATTAAGGCGTTCTCTCCGAAGCTCATGACCGAGGTGCGCGTGGGTGACAAGGTACAGTGGGGCGTAATCATATCCAACGGCGAAGTCGGCAATCAGACACTCACCATCGCGCCGATGAGCTACAGGCTGGTATGTTCCAACGGTATGGTCATGAATGACTTCGGAATGAAGCGCAGACATATCGGCGGTCGCAGCAATGATGAGATTATCGACGCTGAATATAGTATTTTGAGCGACGATACCATCAAAGCGGAAAATAATGTTATCATGCGTAAAGTAAGGGACGTACTCAAGGCATCGTTGTCCGAGAGCAAAGCACAGGAAATGACAAACGTTATGCGGCAGGCCGCCAATGTTCCTATCGTGGCGAAAAGCATCCCGGAAGTCATTGAGGTGGTCAGCACAGACTTCGGCTTCAATGAGGACGAATCGGAAGGCATACTGAATCACCTCATCAAAGGCGGTGATTTGACGAAATTCGGAATCGCACAGGCAATATCGAGACAGGCCGAGGATTTGGAGAGTTACGACAGGGCTACCGATTTCGAGAAACTCAGCTTTAAGGCCATGATAGCTTCCGACAGCGTGTGGGAAAAATGGAACAAGCCGAAGAAAGCTGCGTAAATCAGTACCCCGATAACTGCTGGGAATGTGCGTTCTTACAACTGGTTAAAAATGATGCGATTCCCCGCACGTTTAGTGGAATAAACAAAGTAACACGACATGCGGTAAATGGCTCAAGAGTAAAATGGGTACGTGGATTATGTACAAAAACCAATATCTACGTGTTCATGCCGGAAGCAACTAAAAGCAAGGCAAGAGCTGAGTTAAGTAAAGGCAGGCACAGGAGCTGTCCGGGATTTTCACACGCATTTTAATCATGAGGGGCGGGAACACCCCCCGCCCCTTCCTTTAAGGAGGAAAGGAAAATGATACACAGCATTAAAAAGCTCATAGCAAACCGTACCATCGTGAATAAGCGATTCAGCAGGAAGATTATGCTACGTGTACTCAGCGCACTCACCACCATCGAAGCAACATTCGACTTGGTGTTGAGTAAATCATTTCTCAAACTGCTCTTGGAAATGTACAAGAGCCGCGACAGGCGTGAACGTATGGCCGCTCGGCGCATGTACAAAGAAATACTCCGGCTGGAGGCGAACGCAAAGATGTTTATCTTGGGCGTGGCCGAACTGCGCGAGAGAATAGCCGATTTGACAATGGGTGGCTTTATTGACCCCGCCGAGGACGACGACGACGAATTTGAACCGGACCCGGACATCGACCCTGATGACCCGGACCCGGACCCTGATGACCCCGACGATCCAGACGATCCGGGCCTGTAATTAACAACCGACACAGACAACACAAAACCGGGCGTATGCTCGGTTTTTTCATTTAAAGCAGAATGGGGGAGTAAAATAAAATGACTGGTAAGATTATTCCAATGTCCTCTGTGGAGGATATGACACACGAGGAAATAAACGATAGAATATTGACTGGTATTATCGGCGCACAGCAGCGCGTGACTGACTTGACAAAAACAATATCCGGGTCGAATTTCGTCAATGTTTTACAGGTTATGCTTCAAAGCGACATTGAAGCAGAACAAGAGGCGGCCATCTCCATCTGTACGGAGATAAAGGAATTGGAAGCAATCGCTGCTAATCTACAAGCAATTTGTGCCCACATACGTTTTGCTGTTAAAAACGATATAAAGAATCTGATGAAAGATGGTGGCGCGTAATGAACTTTGATGATCCAGTCGATAAAATGATGAATGAGGTGAGGGAATTACTCGGGCGGGACCTCACCAAACAGCAGGAGATAATCGTTCGACAAATCGCGGAGTATAAAATGTTCTCCGACAGCATGATAACGATGGTTGAAATGATACAGGCTTCCGATGAGTGGGCATCAAAAAATGCATTAAAGATGCTGACGTTCATGTATAAGGATGACACCAAATCGGCACACAAACTCGCGGATATAATGTTAAATATTTTGGGCGATCTCAATACTCAGTGCAGAAAATTAAGCGCAACCTGCGAGATTTTGATTGGGGCACAATATACACGCAATCCAGATGCGGTTGACTGCACCGGCTGCGAAAACTGTAGCAAAGCGTTAATATGTCGTAATCTTGATGGTAAAGGGGGAGACCATGAGGCTACTTGATAAGCTGAACACGTATGTTTCAGCGCATACGAATCAGCAAATAAATCAACGAATTGTCAAAAATATCCTCAAAATCAATGACGACATTGTTGCCGTCAACTCGGTAATCAATGATCACTTCATACCCGTGCTTAAAGAAATGCTTACCGACCCAAGCGTTCTGGAGCATGTGGCAGCGAAGGAAATTCTGGATGAACTACACAAATTACGACAAACAGCACATATCTTGGTACGGACATGCGATAGGGTGAATTATTGGGTGAATTGGGAATCCCCGGTGACTGATGAAATGAAAATTCAGGAAGTCGCCAAAGGAATAACGTATGAAGGTGATTGTCCTATGTGCGGACATGAATTTACATACGACTTAGACGATATAACTGAGTTTTACTTCGTCCGATGCCCCAAGTGTGATAAGCATCTCCGGCCATGCGCTATGTGTCAATGTTGCAGCGATAAACCATGCGAATCGGCGATACGAAAGATAGTCACCGAAGCGCACATGAAGAAGGTGAAGCAATCATGACGTGCCCCGAGTGCCCTACCTGCAAGTATTATCTCTACTTCCGACAGTGCAAAGATTTACCCGATTGCAACACCTGCGGACTTGCGAGAACGTGTGAACACGTACCGGAATGGGGTGATCCGGTGCGCGTCAATTGCTTTTTATGGCAACCTGTAAAGGAGGATAAACAAACATGCGACCAGCCGAAGAAATAAAGAAAATCGAAAAACAGAGCCGTAGCGCACAGAAAGTCTTAAAGCATCTGGTAAACGCGCTCAATGGCGTACCGATGCTCTCCGATGAAATTACTCGGTTACATCAGGAAATTGACCATCTCAAAGAGGCGAACAACGAAGTAATGCGCAGACTCAACAGAATGAGCAATAACCGCCGCTGGCTTGCGCGAATGACAGACATCACCGAACAGGAACAAGAGCCCACGGATGCGGATATAAGCACGGTGGCCATGTTAATGAACAGCAAAGATGAAACATTGGGATTTCTGCGCAGGACTGGTTTTATCACACGACTAGCCGATGAACTCACCAAAGAGAACAGACGGCTGAAATTTGAAATAGAAAAATATACCAAAATTATTGCGCGTAACTGCCACACCTGCGGCAAACTTGGTCAGTGCGGCCTTGACCTCTGCGGAGAAGGTTTACCGGGATATGAACTCAATCAGAATCTGCTGTACTGTTTAACCCCGGACGAAGCCGCCGAAGAAGAACGAAAGGAGAAGGAAAAACTTGAATCAAGCGGAACAGCATGATTACGTCGGGCATCGCGTTCTCGTTCATGGCAGTCCAAACTGGCTGCAAAAATTCCGTGAAGAACATTTTCACGAAGATAACACCAGCGACCTTTCATTCGACTTTGAAACATTCATCAGACAACCAAAAGACTTAGACCGAACAGATACCAGTGACGAAACAAACGAGCTGTATCAAAATCTGTTAGCTGTAATCAATGGCGATGAGAAAGCATTTATCTTTCTGCGAGGAAAGAAACTTGCAAATCCGTTCGCTCTTGAACCAGCATGGGAACGACTGCGCTTCTTGGTTGAGACAGGATACGATTCGTGGGAGACATGGCGGCTCAAACATTGGGGCACTAAGTGGCCTGCGTTTGATACGAGGATAGACAATGAAACCCTCAGCGGTCCGCTTGACTTTGTATTTACCACCACGAATTACACACCACTGCCGATACTCAACCGAATGGCATCTGTCTGGTTGTGCGTACAATTTGAAGTACACGCGCTTCATCTCGGAAATAATTACTGCTACACCGGCTGGTTCAATGCTCCCAACAGAAAACCGCTGTACAGATATTCCGATGATGCCAAGACAATTAGCAAAGTGCGTAGGATAATATATCCTAACTACTGAAAGGAGACTACGCATGGACATATCACGAGACAACTATGACCCAACATTGGACATGATTGAACAGCGGGTGCTTGAAAAGGAAGCTCGGCTGCAAGAGCAACTAAACAAGCAGGCAGTTCGCTGGAAACCACCGCGATTCGAGCGATTCAACATGGTAAAACATGAATTGTTCGATGAACTCTCTGCGCAATTTAAAGTGATGGTCAGCAAGTTTGTTGTAACTGAGGAACCACAATGCGGCAAACTGGTAATACCTAACGACCAGCCGTATGAAATATTGGCCTCAGTAGCTGACATAAACGGACATATTGTAATTCACGAATGGGCATTTGACCCCGCGCCCCTGCATGGCTATAGCGCATCTTGGATATGTCATACAGTTCGTGAATTACAAAAATACACATCCGATTATGCAAACGTTATGCACTGGCAAGGAGATATTATTACCTTCATACGTGATGATGACCTCAAATCCGTGTGCAAAGCGTTTTACGGCAAGATGCAAGCTCAAATGCGTAAACCCGCTGGTTAAAAGTTACATTGACACTAATCGTTATCTGAAATACAATACTACTTGGGAGGTGTAACGATATGGCGAAAAAGGTAGTGAAAAAAGATGGTGAGCGTAAGTTCGGGCCGTACACCGATTTTGATATGCTCACAATGGGCCATAAGTACAAAGAACTCGAAGGCCAGATCAAAATTCTTACAGAGCAAAAGAACGAGCTAAACGAGCAGTTTAAGATGGTTCTGCCAATGGGTAAAAACACCATCATCGGCGATTTGCTGTTCGTCTTGGAAGATAGGCCACGGTCAAACACCGATCACAAATTGGTCAAAAATCTCGTATCCGAACACATGAGTATCCAGCTTGTGAATGATATTTGGGCAGCGGCGACGGTAAAACAGTCTGTTCCCACTTTGTCGGTGAAGAAGATTGATAGCTGATGAACAGACAAAAGTATCCTCAGCAAAATAACTTCACCATAGACAGCGTACACGCCCGATTTAAGGAAAAACAACGGGCACAATCGGAAGTGGTCCACTTCTTTCTGTTCTTTGCTTGGCTGATTGGTGTAGTAATTTGGTTTGCATTGGAATTTATCGCGGAGCCCGGTTTATTACTTGCGCTGTGGTGGATTCCAGTATTCGGCGGCTTAGGAACTTGGATGGAACGCCGAAAAATCAAAAAGGACTGCGAAAGGATAACTGGCAATGACAACTGAAAATCCGCCTCAAATGATGAAACTCGTCATGGAACAACCAGAAAGTTGTTGGTTGTGTCCGTTATGCGTAGGATTCGTACCACAGCGCAGTACGGAGTTACGCTGTATGTGCGTCGGTGTACTCGACAGACCAGCCGTACACAGGGAATTTATGGACACTGGAAAGGGGATAATGGATTTCTGTCCATTGATGCCGGAAAAATGTTAGCCCGAATTACTATGCCCGTTCCGAACTGCTGCGCGGACTGTCGTTTTCGTATAGCCGATTTATCTTGTGACTCTAAAATCGGTGCGAAGTTAATCGCTTCTTGCACAGCGGGGGAACGCCGGATACAAATAAAAGACGACTGGCTGCACAAAGAAGGACGAGCATTTTTCTGTCCGCTGGAAATCCTGTTGGTGCATAACTAATGTGGGTAATAGGTATCTGCGAACTCTGTAAAGCCGTAATCGCTATTAAAACGCCAATGCTTCATGTGCATCAAAAGCACTTGGGCAGCGGATACCTATGCCCCGTTTGTTTCGATGGTCGATTGGTACAAACAACGCATTGCTTCTCAAAGGACTTGGATAAAACTTACGACCAATTACGCATCTCAAATACGCACACCGTGGAGGGGACATTTTGAACGAAATTTATCAGCATATACAAGAAGCGACACAGACTATCATGAACACGATTGCGCTTGGTACACCACGCCATGTATCAGATAAACAAATCCTTCGTCTGTGTCACACTATTCTTACGCTTATCAAGGATTGCGAACAACTATGCAAATGTTGTAGCGACCATGACCAGCGTTCGATAATTACCTTGGGTGCTGATTTTTGTCCGTGGTGCGGTCATAGAATACGAAAGGAGGGGACGACCAATTAAGATAATCAAAAACTACTCCGGTATCAATCCTTACGGAGTGGATTATAAATATTCAACAATATACGCAGACCCTCCTTGGTACGAAAAAGGCGGGGGCAAAATAAAACGTGGCGCGGACCGTCATTATCCATTGATGAAAACCGACGACATCGCCGCCATCGCTGTGCAGAAGTTAGTTGATCCTGTCGGTTGTCATCTGTATTTATGGGCAACCAACAACTTTCTGCAAGATGCTTTGTGGGTGATGCACGAATGGGGTTTCACTTACAAAACCATGATAACTTGGACAAAAAATGCAATGGGCCTTGGTCAGTATTTCCGGGGCATTACTGAACATTGCTTATTCGGAACATATAAAACGCTGCCATATAAAACAGACAAGGAAACCGGCAAACGCTGTCAGGGCGTGACAGGTTTCTTTGAACCCAAACAGCATCACAGCAGGAAACCGGATACCATGCGGAGGATGATTGAAAAGGTATCCTATGCGCCGCGCATCGAATTATTTGCGCGGGAAAAATTTGATGGATGGGACATACTCGACTCACACTAAAAGTGATTTGATATGAATGAAAATAACCCGTAAAGGAGTTGAAACCGCTAAGATGGATAGAGCCAAAAAAATGGCAGAACGTAATCTCCGTAAATTCGAGAACGTGCCGCCAGCAAAAGAGGTATTGCAAATCGCCCAGCTACGGCAGCAAAAAGCAAAAATAATCGTAACCACCAACTGGAGCTGTGTTACTTCTCCCAGCCTTGTTGTTCGTTGGCTGAAACAAAAATATTCCGAATTTTCTCCCAGCGCACGATTCACTCACCTGTTCAAGCGCGGTCTATGGGACGGCAGGTACTCCATGATTGCCGACGACGGCGGTTTCGGTACGGGCTTGCTATACGATGTTCTTACCTCACTCACAGCGAATGGTATTGAATATGAATTGGAAGATCATCGTGACAAACTACGCAACCATTTCACAAGACAAAATCATAACTGGAAATGGACAGGGAAAGACCTGCGTGATGTGCAAAAAGAAACGCTCAGAGCCATGCACAGCAACTATTCCGGCATTATTCATCTTGCAACCGGTACAGGCAAGACTATTGCCGCTATCCGGTATATCTTTGAAATGAAAATAGCTCCGGTACTATATGCAGTACCACGTTCGGATTTGATGTATCAGACCAAAAAAGAAATTGAAGAATCCGTCAGCGGCATCACCGTGGGTTTACTCGGCGACGGCCACAAAGATGTGGAAAATAAAGACATCGTAATCGTTACTCACGCCATGCTGGTAAGTCTCCGCAAACAGCTCAACGATGATAATTATCGTGAGTGGACAGGCCAATACGGAATTTTGATAATAGATGAATGTCATAAAGCAGGGAGCGATGGGGCACCCTCAGCCACATGGATGGCCTGCATGGACATACCGGCACCGTACCGCTTCGGATTCTCAGCTACTCCGTTTGAAAAAGAGGACAGCCTGCAAGGAATGTATGTACGCGCATGTCTTGGAGATATAATAATGCATAGGTCCGTACAACAAGTGGTTGAAGATGGACATTTAGTACCGTCAACCGTTTACTTTGTCAGACCTACTTACAACAAAGAGTTTCTGTTTGATTCCATGTGGAATGATGAAGAAGGTGATGACGAGCGCAAGTACAACGAAGAACACGACAAATGGATAGTTGATAACGAATCACGTAATCTCTATCTAACAGCCATTACTCAAGAGATGCTGAACGATGGTCATAAAGTGCTTGTAGTTGCACAGCGTATCCCGCACAATGATTTTCTATTTGGAGAGATTACCGCCAACACCAATTATGCAACATTTCAATTTCACGGTGGTATCAAAAATAGAAAGGAAGTGATGAACACATACCGAAACACCAAGGGAGCATGTTGTATGGTGGCAAGCTCCATCGCCAACGAAGGCATAGACGTTCGAGACATAACCTGCGTCATAGTAGCTCACGGCGGTAAAAGTTTTTATCAGGTTGTGCAGCGAATAGGAAGGGGACTTAGGATTGACCCTGACTCGGATAAAAAGGAACTTATTGTAATTGATGTAGATGATTCCGAGTTGTCCCCGTGGTTCAAATCGCACGTTGCAAAGCGTCGGAAACAATATCGTGACGTTATCGGCGCAACCATATACGACGTATAAAGGAGAGAACGCAATGATTGACATTACCCTGTACACCATCAACAACCTCGGCAAAGTGGTCAACACCACCGCCAAAGAAGTAAAGGATAAAGTAAAAGCATTTATGTCGGAAACCCATTGGTCATACGCAGACATGGCCGAAAAAGCGGACCTGCCCGTGGCCCGAATAAAGACCTGCTTGCGCGGCGACAAGAATCTCGTTTATCAGTGGGAACTTGACCGTATGCACAAATCCGGCGTAATTGGCGAGGACCTGTACACGACACTGTGCGAATACCGCAAATGGCTCCTGTACCTGAAACGTGCCAGAAAATTTCACTCAACCAACGCCGTTACCTACCTGCAATTCTGGTTGGACATTCCTATCCCGGCACTCGCGGAAGCAGCGAACATGTCCCCGAAAAAGCTGTACAACCTGCGTAAATTGGACAGCATCGAAAATGTACTCGCCGGTACGCTCCATGACATCGCAAGGGGACTGGACGTGTCCGTGGAAGATATAATTGACGTGCAGCGACAGCTCAGTGACCAGCGGAATAAAGTGCTTGCTCAAGAAGATGCGGAGCTGGAAGCTATGGGTGTGAACGAACCGGAAGAAGCACCAGAAGAAGCACCGGAAGCTCCCCCGAAGCCGCCTGCAAAGTCAGCAGCTAAACCTGCCGCGACGAACGGAAAGAAAGCAGGAGTCAAAAAGAGAAAATGAGCGATGGACGATCAGTTGGTGGAGGAATAGAACAGGAGACAGTTTACCTGTGCGTCATGAAATATACTCCACAACGATGTGACTATTACGAACCACAATCCCGTGAGGACGGTGTGACACCCATTCAAATTCACCCGATAGATTGCGTATGGACACGTAATCATCCATTGGGCAGCCGAGGTCTGGACGGATTGATTTGTGGGAACGTAAAGGCTCATGGTCTGGTACGGGAAGTCAAACTTCCCGTACTGGACTCCATCGCGGATAACGCTGAACGACAGCGAATATTAGAAGGAGGTGACTAAGTGATACGCACCGTTGAAGATGTAAAACGGTTTTGGTCCAAACGAGCAATGGGCTCCCGGCAAACCCGCACAATGTCACACGAACCCGTCTGGAAATTCTCATGCGACGGTCACTCACTCACAGGTAATTATTCGGACGATATGGCAGCCCGGTTATTGCTTGCCATGATTAAGGAGGCTAAGTAATGCAGTTAGGTGTATCCCCGCTAACGCACAAAATTTTCGCTGGTAAAAGCAAACCCAATCCCCACGGTCCCGGCATGATGTGGGTAGGAAAAAAAACCGATGTCACCGATGAAGCAATCAAAGCCGTATTTGAGTATATGTGGATGAAAGCCGAAAAAACAGGCTTTTACAACATCGAAATTCCTAATTTTGGCGCAATGTCGATGACGCGATTTAAAAAGGATGATGAGGATGAACCGGCAAGTTGAGCGGAGAGAAGAAAGCCTGCACGAACAGGTGCTGAAACAGCTCGGTGAAAACGCAAAGCGAACGCAAAAACGCATCAAGCACATGGAAAAACCAAATCAAAATCAGCGCACAAATCTCAAAATACGGACTCGAAACTAAAAGGAGAAAATCAATGATGTTATCCAAAAAAGAAAAACGCGCTAAAGAACCCACATATAAAGAAAAATATCCACAAATGGCGGCTGCAATTAAAACTATACATTGCTCGGCTACCAAAGCACCAACAGATAGAATAAAAGAACTTGAGCGAGAATTGATGCAGACAGCCGCCCGTGTAGAACAATTACAGTCTGATCTTACACAAGCAAATGTGGCATATCACACCGCAAGCGCAAACAGAGATAGCTTCGAGCATTTAAGCCAATCATTAATATACATCTTGAAGCGACTCTCTGACCACATTGCGAAATAACAGACGACATGCCGGATGAACATGACTACCTCGCCATCAATTACTTCATTCGCATGGTGGAGGAAAATCTTTCCGAACTGAAAAAATATCAGCGGCGAATACTCGACAACCAAGACAGGGAGCTTAACCTAACCCTGTTCCGTGACCGTGTACGCCAAATGGCCATCGACTGTATCAATCGACTATAAGGAGAAAATACAATGATGACAAAATTGCGTGAACTTCGTTATGCCCGAAACCTGCGACAGCTTGATATAGCATTGGCACTTTCAATTAACGCAAACACAATATCAGCTATAGAACGTGGGCATCTCGCAGCTCCTAAAAATCTCGTTGACCCAATATGTACATTTTTTGGCGTAAAACGCGAAGAAATATTTACAGCTAATCGTATGGCTGTTTTGTTAAAGGAGGGACATGATGGAGACCCACACCAACGTATACGTGCTGTCGAAGGAACAAATACAAAACCTAAGTGACGATAGCCTTGATTACTCGTTGCAAATCGTCGGTAACTTGATGCCGCAAAAACAGTTTCAAGGTATTCTTTCTCCCGCTATTCACAGCTTCGATGTGATTCCCATTGTGGAAAAAAACCTCAACATGGACCAATGGGCAATCTACATCCGTTACCTGTGTCAGGATTACTTTGACCATGAACACAGCATCCGTGAATGGTACAAAGAACGGGACCGCAAAATGCTTTACAGCGAATCATACCCAGCGATTCAATTTGCGCTCACAAGGTCTGTCCGCTTCCGCGCTGAATGTTTGTTACTCACACTTCAAGACACACTCGACATCGAGAAATTACTAACCAAAAAAGGAGATGATTGAATATGAAACAACCCGTACTCCCGAAAGAAGAACTTGCCAAACAGATACAGGATACCTGCCCGTGGCTGGATAACTTCCCCAGCAAACCCGCCGACCGAATACTTCACATCCTTATGGACGGCAACGGAGACTGCTACCGCGCAAAACGAGTAGCCGAAGATTTAATCGGCGAGTGCCGTGAGAAGCTAAAGCAGGTTGAGGATGTTGCGAACGTTCAGGTACAGCAAATAATCATGGAAATCAACGTGGTTTCTTCGGCGTGTGTCCCGCTACAAAAGGGAAAGGACCTGCCCTTCAAACGCAAGGTGGGATTGCTTACCGAGATGCTGATGATGATCGGTTCGGAACGAAAAGCGGAAATTCTCCTTAAAACCCTCGAAAACATTGATAATATAACTGTACAAATCAATGACCTTAAATCGTTAGGCAATTGGGTCATGAATGTAAAGTTTACGGACGTAGAAGTTTAAAAATTAAGGAAAAACCCCCTAAATCCAGTGTGGTATATAATATGCGTAACAACCATACTATATTAGGGGGTTTTCATAATGGATCAAGCAACCGCAATACAGCATTATCTTAATACCCAAAAAGAAATAGCGGCAGTCGAAAAATTTGCCGATATGTGGCGCGTCCCGGACGACAACGGTAACTTTGCCACGGCGATGTCGGTACTCAATCTCCGCGCAGAGTACATCGCGGCAGCTACGTCCGCAAACGTACATACCGACGAGTTTTTCAACAAGTATGCGGCGGCGTTCATAGACGCTAACATGCTGGAACTGGCACCGAGAATCGCCCTGTTCGCCCATGAAGCCCTCGACAAAGAAAAAGAGGCGGCTATGGCCGAGCTCCAGAGCGCGAACCTGTTCCCGGTATGTGCGCCATACATTCCTGCTCAGACTTTCACCACGCCTGCTTCGACAGCCTTTACGTATCAGGTCAAGGCAGCTCACACAACCAACTCGAACCATGCTCCTACTCCGGCCAAATTTGAGTTCAGGGGCACCGTACCCACCGGCATCATCATTGACGAGAACACCGGTGTCATTTCCGGCTCGTTTGACCCCGGTGACATCGGCACGGTTGGCGTTGAAGTTGCGGCCTCTAACTCGGGCGGCACGGCGACAGGCATCGTTACGTTCATCATTACGTAATCTATAAGAAAGAAAGGGAGGAATAGTTCATGGCAACTCCAATTCCAGCCATTCAGTTATACCTGAATGAAAAGGACAACGTGGCGAAAGCACAAGAGTTCGCAACGCAATACATGATGCCGGACTCAGTTATGACCACCGACAAACTGACGCTTGCAATCAAGGATGGCGAGAATAAAACGCTGTCGAGCCCCGACTTTGGAAGATTCCTGTTGGCGTGGTTCGAGAAAAACAAAGACCTCTATATCATAGATGTCGTCAACTTCGCCATCGCATATCTTTCCGACGTTACCGCAGCGGCAAACATTGAGGCGGCAGCTATCGGACTGGCCCCGGCTGGTCCTACCGGAGTACCCGCACCGATTTTCGTTTCTCCGATGGTAGCCGTCGCTCAAATCAATGAGCTATTCTCGTACTCAATCAAGGCGGCTCTCATGGGTCCGACCTTCACCACCATCAAGAGCGAGTACGATGCCGTGGGCCTACCTCCGGGCTTGACTATCGATCAAGCGACCGGAGTAATCGAAGGCTCTATCACCAACGAAGCACTGGTAAACTCGTCCCCACTATCCATCACATTAAGTGCGGAGAACAACACTGGAAAATCTACATCAATCCTGCTGTTAAGCCTTCTGCCGCCAGTGCCCAAGATAACCAATCCATTGGATTCGGATGACATTATTATCAATGTTGGTGCAGCCACGGTAAACATTCCGTTCCAAGCTGACGGTCTTGCGACCGCGCAGAACATCAACTGGATACTCACACCGGATACAACTGCAATGCCCTCACATCCGTTCGCAGGTAACGCAAACAGCGGCCTGCCGGATGACAGCGCGAGCGGTAAGATACTGTTCAACAAAACGACTGGTATCTTGTCGGGCGGCGTAGCGGCGAGCGTAGCAACCAAGTATGGACTCGGTGGGACCGGTTCGGAATCGTTCCCCTATACGCTGTTGGTTTCCACTAACGGCGGTGTATCCGAGACCATCAACTTCAATCTCGTATTGAAATTCACCTAAAGCATACGAGTACCAGCGGACAGAGTAACACCTCCTTACGATGGCGAGACGGGACTCAAGCGGGGAGTCCCGTTTCGTTTTTCTTCTAACTTTGCTATACTGTACCTGCTCATATTACACTTCCTAACAGTATGTGGGGTGGAATTTCACGCCGATTTCCACCCCATGTATAATAATGGACAAGTCAATACTCAAATAGGAGAGTGATCCCTGTAATGGTCTCGATACCAATAACATTTCTTTCTTCCCAAAAACGATTAGTACAAGGTTACAAAACAGATGCGGGTTGGGACATACCCCTACCGCAGGAAACACGATTCCCCGCGCACAGTTATACAGTCGTTCCACTAGATTTTTCCGTCAATATACCCAAGAAATATTTCGGGATGCTTACTGCCCGAAGCTCCATATACAAGTACAATCTTTCCTGCAATACAGGCATCATCGACAGCGGATTTTTGGGCGTGGTAAGTGCTGTCATATTCAACCACGACAAAAAAGACAGCATCGTTGAAAAGGGCACCCGGCTCGTACAACTGATTATCCTCCCTGCCGAACAAGTTACTTGGCTAATAAAACCCAGCGTAGAAGCATTAGATGTTGGTGGGAGTTTGCGTGGAGACGGCGGGTTCGGAAGCACAGGAGTATAAACATGATACCCGTAGCATATTTACGCCAATTAAGTGTCGGAGACAAACTTTGGTTTCAGCCTAACAGTCTCCGATCACAGCCGGGGCGCATGGTAAGCATCAAAGAAATAGGCAAGCACTACATTTATTTCCGTGAAATCACAATGCGCTTGGCACTGACACATCATCATAAAAATACCCCCGGCACAATATCCGTGCTTGATTCGTACACCCACGGGGAATTTTTTATCAATGAAGTGGAGTGCTTAAATCATGAACGGTTACGGCAGTGCTGGAAAGAACTTGGCGATAATTTCCGGTACAGGATGCCGTTGTATTTCACAGCGGAGCATTACGACACGATAATGACCGTACTACGAGAAGCATTTGGAAAGGAGATATGAGATAACACTATGGACATGGAGGTAAGGGGTAAGAGAATGCCGTCAAGTGAAGATGCCGCCGATGTAACTGAGTTTAGCCGCAAAATGATGAAGCGCATTGCGGATAAACACTTTCCGCATCCCCCCGCAGGTTGGCGTGATGAAAAAGTAGTATCTCGGGAAGCATTGGTGCGTCGCGTTGTGGATGAGATACGCAATCCAGTCTCCGACATCAGCATAAAATATGTCGATTTGGCAATTAAGCTCATGCAACTGGCCGTGCGTGAACCCATGATTTATCCGTCCGCGCTCATGGATAGTCTTTGCCCGTCAAAGCATAAAGACGACAGCAAATACATGGAACAAACAGCCGGACAAGATGCTCAACATTTCAGCAATAAAATAATCGAACGTGCAGTACGCATGGATATGGTAAAGCAGTTCTATTCCGAACAGGGATTGTCCGAAGAACAAATTTGGAACGCCCTGCTCGCCGAGTTGGAAAACCCGAAAAATAACTCTGATGCGTTCAAATGGGTAGATGCCGCCGTTATGCTGATGCTGTTGCACGTCCAAAACAAGACAGTATAATGTAAAGGAAAGTTCACGGCATGAAAGGAGAACATCAAAATGTACGTTGCTAAAAGTGATGCACAGGTAGCCCAGCGGATAGAGTGGATTACCGATGAGATAGTTGATCCCCACGAAGCCTACATCCGCATCAAAGCTCTCATCAAATTCTCTAAATGGAATAAAACCCATGACATCCGCACATGCGGTATTCGGCAGCTCATGCTGCTCATGTACGAATCACCGTACTCCAAAGACATACTCGACATGCTGAAAGAACTTGTGTGGTTCATGGGCTGGGATAACTACTTCAAGATACAGCACTTTGATCCTGAATTGGTACTTGAAATAGGGCCGGGTATTGTAGTTTAACCCATGACACCGCCGGAATTATATCGGCCCCGATTTGTCGGTGAGGACCTCACCGATTCTACCAACTATATAGATGTGATCGCGGCTGAACGTATCGTGGTAAGTAGATTCTGCGCCATTGATTCCAATGGCGAAGCTGTCTATGCAACACGCGACGGTAAAAAAGCAGCAGGCATATCTGTCACTGAGGCCGAAACTGGAGAAGCAATTCGCTTACAAGTTTTCGGCCTTTACAACAATTTCTTAAACAGCTACCCACCGCAATACGGAGATATTTATTACCAAGCAGACTTTGGTTTAGTAATACCAAACCCCCATGCTGACCTTGACGTTTCCATACCTGCTGGTATATTAGTAAAACCCGCCACATTACTATTACTTACAGACACCCAATGGTTGGATTACTCCGGTTCGACACCACTTACACCAGCACAGGCAGCAACTACGAAATCCTTTGTTATGACAGGTGACGGTGCGCAAACGATATGGTATATTAATCATGAGTTAAGTAACCATTGGCCAGTTGTGCAGGTGTATGACAAGGACACACGCGAAATTATTTTAATACACACGGAGTCTATTGATAATGAAAATATAAAAATCGAATCGGACTCTCCCTTGGCGCTAAACAGCGAGTACATCGTAACTATCATCGGATAAACAAAACGGGTGTAAAAGATTGAGGACGCAACCAATCTTTTAAAGAGGTGAACGATATGAGAGGAATGAAGGCACTAAGTCGTATTACCATGCAGCCGGGATATATCCCGCGAATTGGTAAAGATGTAGCAACTCAGGACACCAGCACCCGATTCCACACCGGCACAGGTGAACCAACCACAATACCAGCCGGTTTTTGCGTCGGCGACCTGTATTTGGACACGGCAACACAGGCTATGTACAAAGTTGTCGTTGATGACACAAGCACTGCTGATCCCAAAGACCTTAAATGGGAAAGAGCTAACCTGTTCGGCGGCTCTGTCGGTATTCACTCCGGCAGCGGTGATCCGGCAAAAACGCTTGGCAACGGCAAAGACCTGTATTACAAAACCGATGCGCCGCAGTCGATTTGGGAAAAGAAACTCAATATCGGCGGCGACCCACTCAATCAGGACGATTATGATTGGGTAAAATTCTTTGACATCGCGGGTGGCGAATGGCTATCCGGCGCAGGTGATCCTACTGCCAGCGACGGCCAGCCCGGAGATAAGTATTTCAAATCCACCGTTCCGCAGACCATTTGGGAGAAGAAGCTGAAACCTTCCGGCAATGCTTCTGACCCTGCGGATTACGAATGGGAGAAATTCTTCGACATCAAAGGCGGTTCTGATGTATTCTCCGGCGCGGGAGACCCCGCAAATACGCTGGGCAATCCCAACGACCTGTACTTCAAAGAGGACTTCCCGAAAAACCTCTGGCAGAAAAAGCTGATTAACGGCGGTGATCCCACCGACCCGGCAGATTACGCTTGGGAAAAGATATACGACTTTGACAGCGCACCGGCATTTTTCACCGGTATGGATGATCCTAACTCCGTTGATCCTGACGATGCAAAGCTCGGAGATATTTACTTCCGCGAACTGTATCCTCAGTCTATCTGGCAGCTCAAGGATGTCGCAGGAACAGCTACGTGGACAAAGATTTATGACCTCGTGGCTCCGGCAACGATATTCGACACCGGTGTTCCCAACAATGCGCTGGGTAATCCTGCCGATACGTATATCAGGACTGACCAGCCGAGAGACATTTATGTCAAAAATCTCATCGACAGCGGCGACCCCAATGACCCTGCCGATTATGAGTGGGAGAAAGTCGGAACATTTGCACCGTCCGAAATAGCTATTGTTAATACAACACCAAACAATAGTACGGGCACACCTTTTGATCTGGTCTACCGCGATGTATTCCCACGTGGTATCTGGCAAAAACAGCTCAAAGATGCCGGTGACGCTTCCGACCCCGCAGATTACGAGTGGAAAGAAATTGTACCGCTGGAACATGATGATATATTGCTCGGCGCGACGGTTCCCACACAAGCGTTGGGACTACCGAACAGCAAATACTATCGCATGGACGGTATCAATTCCGAGATATACGTTAAAAAGCTCGTTGACGCTGGTGATCCTCTGGACCCCGATGATTATCATTGGGAACTGGTATTCAAGGCAGCCAGCTCTGATATTCTGTCAGGCGAACAGGAACCGGATAACTCCATTGGTAATCCTCGGGATATTTACTTCAAAACCGACCTGCCGCAGTCTATATGGCAAAAGCGTCTAAAGGCCGGTGGTGATCCCGACGATGCCAACGACTACGAATGGGTTAAATTCTTTGACTTCATCGTAGGATCGGTACGCAGATACGAAGCTATCGGCGACGGCGTAACCACCGAATTTGTCATTGAACATAGCATGGGCACCAAAAATGTTATCGTTCAGGCGTTTGATGATGATACCGGCAGCAACGTAATCATCGACATCGAACGTACCGACGAAGATACCGTTACGTTGTTCACTGACCAGCCCATACCGGATGGTATGAGACTTGTCGCGCTAATCTCCGACACCATGACCAGCACCATTGCGTTGGTGAAGCAGCCGATACAGTTAAACTTCAACGTACCGGGCAGTTTTGCGCTCGCAGCGAGCAATACCGTCCTTGAGACGAACAAGATAGCGGTTCGCTCTACTCTGCCGCGCTGGGAGCTCCACAAGGTGTACATACGGGCAATCACTCCGGGAGCTGGGCCGAACGTCAATATATCCATCGGCGGCCAGCAGGTATTCCCGACTGCGGTGAAAGTTACCGGCGCATGGGTACAGTACATTCTGGACCCGGTATTCATTGTCGAACCCATCTCCGACGTTGAAATCTCCACATCAGCGGACGCGACAGCAAGCGGACTGGCCATAATTCTCTTTGGCATGGCCAGCAACAACATCGAATAATCAATAGGGGGGATTTACTCCCCCCTTACTTCTCCCATGTTTATTTGCACAATACGCACAGAGGAACAGTATCTCAAAGACATTCCGGTTTCATGGTCTATGCTGACCGCCGCCGCGCCTAATCCTTCTCTCAATTTCGTGGAAGGTAACGCGATAATTCATGGGGGAGGACAATACGACACAAGCAGTTGGTCATTGCATCGTGGTTTAACCGGTACGGGCAGCGGATATTGTAGCGTAGCGAATACCACCATCGTAGACCTCGAAATACAATTCCATAATTTTCAGCTTATTAAAGGGATTCAATTTACTGTACCGCAAATACAATACCCACCGCATACTGTAGCTGTCTGGTTGATGAATCCACAAAATACCGCATGGAGGAATCCGTGGAACTTCTCAGTATCCCGGCCTGTTCCATCTACATCATTCGTTTATGCGTATATGTTTAACTCAGAATGTCAGAAGTCAAAATCTATTTGGTTACGACTTACTTGTTCTCCAGCAACTTATATAGAATTTGCCAATTTCCATTTTTACAGGCGACAGGTATAGGGGTGGTAATGATGCAACATATATTATTTAGCCATAAAACAAAAAATATCTCTGTGGAAGCAATCGAAGATTTTGAAGATAACGTAACCCCCGAAGTCATCGAAGAATCTTTTCAATTGTGGCTGCAAGAGCAAACAAAATCTGAAAATAAGTGGACCCCGTTATCGGATGACGATATATACTTCATGCTCAATTCCGGTCCACCTACAGGAGAAGAAGAATAGTTACCCCTTTTTCCTAAATATAAAGCGACTCCCATACGAAACATACCCGGCTGATTGTCCCGGTATCGTATGTAAATGAAATCCAAATATTCCCCCTAAATCTCTGCCGCCGATTGTAGCTCTGGTAACTCCATTACGAGTCCCTAAACTACAAAAATATGTCGAATCTGACCCACTGGCACTATCCGCTGGAATAAACCCGCATTTATTATTTCCAATAACATTTTTTATATTTATATTTTGAAAAGTACCCACTGTATGACCTTCATTACTATACCCGGAACCAGAATTATTAAAATCTTTAAAAGCAAGCGCAATATTATTACCACTATTAGCTATACACCCATCCATCCAATAATTGTGACCGCCCCACAAATCTTCTATACCAGCGAATTTCATATGTGACACACCCCGCGCACCACCAAAATACATACCACGCTCATTAGATTCCCCGGTATCATAAGACACTCCCCATTCAGGTTGATACCCATGCCCCAACGTGGCATAACTATTGAGGTTACGATATTTAACACAATACATGGCCTGCAATAAAGTCATAGTATGGAAAGTAAATAAATCATATCCAGCACCCTTATTTTGCGTTCGAGTGCGCGAATCAGCCCAAGCCAACTGACCTGTTAAGGCTTTACCACTCAAAGAAGCCATTAGTGTTGTACCGACATTACTTGCCATATACGCACCTACATAAATATAAGGACAGTCGCCATCGGAATCTATAGTATGTCCATAATGACAAAATCTTGAATCAAGAGATTTAATATTGGGATTATTGGAAACCTTTACAAGTAATTTAGTCCCTGATGTATAAATCATATATGCCAGCTTAGGAATTTCAATCATCACATCACCATCATTACCCGATGTAATATCAGCAGGCAGACCATTTTCTCGCTGTGCAAAATTATTGGGATTCAAATAATATTGAACTACACCATTTTTAAGCATACAGGGCCGCTCACCAAAAGTAGTTGCCTGCCCATTATCGGTAAATACTGGATTATTCGGATTAGAATTATTGAGATCAATTTCTATACCCCAAATAGAATTGGGTAACGGAGGCGGCGGTAAAGACGGGGATGGAGGTACAAAGCCACTTAAAAATTCTATGTTCACAGGCATAATTGCTCCCACCTTACATATTTTTCTTTTTAAGATATACTCTAACCAGAAACTATTCATACGTAAAAAGGATGAATACATCATGCCGGTAAATACAGATTTTCCTTTTGCACCCCCCCCCCCCTTGAGGGGACGGGACCAACAACTCACTCAATCACAGCGGGTTACGCCGCTACTAACTCCGGCACAACATTATTCTCCGTATCTGGTGGCTTACTACCAATAACAATAACTAAAATCAGTGGCAACGCTTCATTAACTTGGGATACTACAAACAACCGAATAGCTATTGCAGCAGGATTAGCAGCAGGATCATACCCGGTTGTATTACGCGCAACAGATATTGTTGGACAAACATTAGACAAAACATGGACCTTAACCGTAAATCCTGCTCTTGCATGGGGTGGGCCAACAACTCACTCAATCACAGCAGGTTATGCCGCAACTAACTCCGGTACAACTCAATTTTCAGTATCCGGTGGAACAACCCCCGTAACCATCACAAAAGTTAGCGGTAACGCATCTTTAACTTGGGACAATACAAACAGACGCATAAACATCGCAGCAGGCTTGGCAATGGGCTCCTACCCCGTTGTTTTACGTGCCACCGATGCTACCGGAAGAACACTTGATAGAACATGGACTTTAACTGTCGCCACCGGAACACCTGTTGGAACAGTCTTTAACTTCGATTATACAGGTGCTGTACAATCCCGAACACTTCCACCGGGTAAATATCAGTTTGAAGTTTGGGGAGCTTCAATGGCACAAGATGGTCGATTTAATTTTGCAAAAGGTGGATATGCACGAGGTACGATAACTTTAACTACATCACGCACATTTTATATTTTTGTTGGACAAGTTGGTGCAAGACGAAATAGTACAGGCAGTTGGAATGGTGGAGGAAATTCAGGACAGCCATACAGTGAGGATGGCGGCGGTGGCACAGATATTAGATTAGTAAATGCAGCATGGAATAATGCAAATAGTTTACGTTCACGTATTTTAGTTGCTGGTGCTGCAGGTGGTTTTGGTCAAACAGGTGCTGGACATGGAGGCGGCTTAGAAGGAACAAGAGGTAATAATACTTCACTATGGTCTAGTGCTTTAGGCGGCTATGGTGGTACACAAACAGCAGGTGGTGCTGGTAATAGTGGGGGGCAAGCTGGCAGTTTTGGTATTGGTGGTGGAACTCCGGGAGCAAGACGTGGTTCTGGAGCTGGTGGATATTACGGTGGTGGGGCAGGTGTTGGAAGTAGTGGGGGAGTAGCTTATCAATGTGGTGGCGGTGGTTCTGGATTCTGTTCAGGTCATTCAGGATGTCGTGCAGTTACTTCTGAAACGAGTGGAACACATGTATCCCACGCAAATCACTATAGCGGCTTAATATTTACTGCAACGGCACTAATCGCTGGTAATGCTTCTATGCCTAATCCAAGAGGTTCAGGTAATATAACAGGTAATCCCGGTAATGGATACGCACGAATTACATCGGTAGCTTAAAAGGAGGAAATAAAATGCGTTATAAAATGTGGGATAAACAAGAGCCAATTTACATGATGGGACCCGATGAAAACGGAAAAGTCATGTATACCGCCGAAGAATACATCACCACAAAAGCACCGTGGGTAAATATCCCCGGTGTAAAAGTAATCATCAGCGGACTGACCATCAACGGCGTTATCTTCATGGAATTTGAACAAGCAGTGGCCGGTTACGTTGCACAAGGATTAGTAATTACCGACAACATGACCGACCGGGAGATTCTTGATGCTATTGAAGCGTTTGAAGATAATCCTCCCGTCAAACCAACGCCGGAAGAACGTATGGCAGCCGCGCTGGAATTTGCCAATTTACTGAACATGTAAGGAGGTTAAAATGTCATGACATTTGAAATTATCAAGTCAAATTTTGACAAAGGCTTATGGACCGCACAAATGGTTGCTGTGGCAGTAACCAAGAACATCATCACTCTCGAACAATTCAGGGAAATCACCGGCCAAGCCTACTCAGACATAATCAAATAACGAAAAGCCCCCCAAATAGGGGGGCTATCTTACTTAACATTTCAATTACATACACTTCATATGATAAGATAATCGAACTATGAACACTAAACTAAAAAATATTATATTGAAAATACTATTATGCCCATAACCACAGATTGGTGTGTAGCCAACGGTAATCCACCAACAATTACACCCCCCCCCCCCATCATCTGCCGGAAGGAAACGCTACCCACAACACACGAAAACAACCCTTTCCACTTATTGCTCCCGTC
>Ga0099364_10000351_pt1 | contig 77159 bp, 71 predicted proteins | sample TergutTh196P3_FD_73070 | JGI IMG/M metagenome (GOLD analysis project Ga0099364, IMG submission 73070) | Microcerotermes parvus P3 segment gut microbial communities from Pointe-Noire, Republic of the Congo - Th196 P3 | ecosystem: Host-associated > Arthropoda: Insects > Digestive system > Gut ...
GGTCTGTACGTATGGTTTTGGATGTCTTGCCGTTACGGCGGTTCTCAGTCTCTTTATCTCCGGCTTCACTTTTCTCATAACCCAGCTCTTCAGTTAGTTCTGCCTCCATCATCCGTTCTATGAGGGCTTTGCTTAGCTGTTTCATGATACCATCTGGGCCGTAGAAATCGTCAGGCCCCTTGTAGTCTTTAAGCAGTTCGTCTAGTATTTTTTTGTCAAATGCCATACTTCCCTCCTTAGGTAGTATAGCGTTTTACACAAAATTAATTATAGGCCCCAAAGGGAAAATAATACATGGGACCAAGTAATCCCCACCAACTATAAATTTAAATACTATTTAAAGCAATTTTTTCATTCACTAACTCGCCTATAATTTGGGCAGGGGTTTTTTTTGTTGCCAAGGCACGGGTCATTATGTAATCAGCTGTTGTTGGACTTAAAATGTCTAATAATTCACGTTGTCGTAAAAAGACATCTGGCCTATTGAAATCAACTTTGGGAAGGGTATTGCTTAATTCCTCATCCAAAGCATCAGCTTCTTCTTCTGTCATTTCTGCCATATCATAGACCTCCTTAAATAGATGTCTTTTTTCATGTGGTAAAAGACCCTTACGACATTTCATTGCATGAAAAACATTTATTCGATCGGCATCAATCCTATTATACATTACTTCAATGGGATTACCTCTAGTATCAAAGCCGATAAGCAGATACTTATTGTCATAATCCTCTAATAAACCATTAGAGATAGGGTGAAGAAATGCCCATTCAATATCAGCTTCCGAAACACCATGTTTAAAGGCTGATTTATTGAAGACAGTCCCGCCATCCATAATATAAGGATATCTATAAAATTACCATTTTTCAAGCTATATCTTATAGTAATTATTTATTAATATAGTATGGTACTATATATTGGTACCATACTATATTAATTTAAATTTTCTATTTTTTGGAACACCGTTCAGAAAAATACATATTATCCAAGTGGAGATTTTGGAGAAATACCTGATGAATTGTTGACATGCTCGAAAAATATTGTTTACCGTATCATATGAAGGTAACCATAGATATTGATGATGAGCTAATCAACGAAATAAAAACTTATACTAATAGTTCAACTATTACTGAATCTATTACAGTTGCCTTAAAAGATTGTATAGATACTTACCAAATAAAAAAGTAAAACTTGGGAATCACTCAAAACCCTAATCTTATCAAAGATAGCTTCAAAATTCGAAAAATCAATAGAACCTTGTAATAATACAAGAAATAGGCCTCACGCCCCCACCCCAAAAAAAAACCGGCCCCGAATGGGGCCGGCTTTCTTAAGTCTTCTTAGCTTACTTCTTAGAAGCTGACCTGCATGTCAATGTAGATCATGTTGCGGAGCCTGGTGCCCTTGTAATCCTTGGGGAAAAGGCCTTTGCCTTCGTCGTTCTGTTCTTTACTCATGTCGTAGGACATGGTGTAACCGAACTCAATCCAGGACCTGGTCATGTTCACCCTAAGACTGGGGGCAATAGATAAGCCCATGGCGTACTTGTTCATCCCTTGTTGTGAAGTTGGATTTACAGTCATCCCAGTACCGACAGTATCCCAACCCCTTCTGAAGTTAGTGCTGGGCTGTCCATTCATGATAAAACCCGCGTCAAGACGGGGCACTAGGGAATCTATGGTGTATTGAACATGGGCAGCAAAGGCGAGTATGGGGGCATATTCTTCAAAGCCCTTATCTTCACCAGTGTCCACACCTAATAAGAAGGATTGCCTGGCCCGCAGTGCCGCATTAAGGTCACCACTGGTATACTCTACCCTCTGACCAATTTTAAGGTCGGTCCAATCGCCGTTACCGTTGTTGTCTTTCTTCATCATTTTGTGATCCATGTTTTCAAGAGCAAAGTCAACGGCTAGCCTGGAAATACCAAGGTCAGCAAGGGCAAGGACGTTTACGCCAGCGGCAATGTCCCATTTACCATCTTGAGCTGCATCACCCATTGCATAGGGATTATTTTCGGCATGATAGGTTCCGCCAAAACCAAAGGGTGCACCATAATTAGTGCGGAATGTTACAGCACTCGAAAAGAGGTCGGGCATCCTGTAAAATGCTCCAAATCCCAACCATGTTCTTTCTACTTCCCTGAGAGAATAGGTATGACCAGCACCAAAGCCTTTAATATTGGCACCAATCAGTACATCATCATTCCCTAATGGTCTTACTAAAACACCAAAGGTTGCTCCACCACCAGCAAGGAGATCATAACTGGTATCAATACCACCCATGGTACCAAAACCGCCAGGACCGTTCCGGCCGCCTACTACCTGAACCATTCTATCAAGGAAATAAATGAATCCATAAAATGATTCGGCACGAAGAGCAGGATTAACTGCACCATCGTCTTGGACACGCATCTGCATCTCAAACCGTACACCTGCAACACCATCATCGGTATTGAAGGTACCATTGAGGGTAAGACGACCAGGGTGTTCTGCGATGCCAGAACCCATATTAACTGTGGGCTTAAATGCATCACCCTTAGCATCTTCCCCATCTTGGAACCGCAGGTCCATACCGGTCCTGACGTTCCCCGAGAAGGTAAGACTTTGGGCAAATAATCCCCCTGCTACTGCAAGGACTAAAAGAATAATGAGAGCTTTCTTCATTTAAGAAAGCTCATCACTACCTAGATCGTGGCCCTGTAAGGAATTAGCTTGCCCAAAATTTTTGACACACAAAATTGACACACCGGTTTTTACCGGAAAAGTGAGACCTCGATTACCGCCAGGGCCCTTCGGGCTTCCTTTAGGAGTTCCTTTTCGCCCCGTTTGTCCTTATGGTTGTACCTCTCGCTGACCTTTCTGTTTACCTTGTGGCCCATAAAAAGTTCTTCTATGTCACCCAGGTTGTACAGATTCAGCATGGTTTTGTAGAAATGCCTGCCCGAATAGAAAGAAATGTTATGTTCAATCAAATCTTCGAGGGTTTTTCCCAGCAAAGCTCCCATATAAATGTGGGCTTTTTTGGTGGTCTTAAAAATTCTATCCTTTTCGGACTTTACAAAGAGGTAATTTTCCTCCGTAAGGCGGTGTTCCTGGATCCAAACCAGGAGATCCTTCAATAGTTTCCCGTGCAGGGGCACTGTTCGGACTCCGCTGGGGGTTTTGCTCTTTCCTATGTTCAGAAAGGCCACATCATCCCTTAGAATGATGTCCCCTGGGGTTAGGTTTTGGATTTCACTGTTCCGTAGGCCCGTCGAATAGATAAGGGCACAAAGGAGGTAGGACTTCTTGTCTTCCCAGGGGGTTTTAAAAATTCATTTCAGTTCTTCTATGGAGTAGCAGCCCCGGATTTTGTTGCTCAAGCCCCTAAGGGAGGCTATGTCCTTCATGATATTGATGTCAATAACACCGGTCATGAATAAATGACTAAAAATGGCCTTTATTCCCCCTATCTGGCGGTTAATTGACTGGGATAAGAGGCCCTTTTCCATCAGAAGATGGTTCTGAAAGCGGCTCATGGTGACGGGTTTAATGTCCTTAAAGTCCCGTATGTTGTTCCTCCTTAGGTAGGGGATAAAGGCGTTCACCACAAAGCCATGCAGGACCTTTCGGGATGTATCATTAAGCTTTCGGCCCCTGGCGGTATCAATGGCCAAATAGGGGCTGTCGGGCCGGTAGTAGTTCCGTAACACGCTGTAAAGGACCTTTCCTCCCTTGGTATTAAAGTACCGGTTTAAGATTCTTTCCTTATTCGCCTTTGCAAACTGTTCTGCCTCCTTTAAATTGTCTGTTTTGGTACTCCATTGGGAAGGTATCATCTTATTATCCTTAAAATAACGGACATAATAGACTTTTCCCTTTTTCCCGTACCGGGCAACCACACTGTACTCCTGTCTCATGCCATACCTCCATAATTTAACACACAAATTTAACACATCTTTCTTGTCTTAATGTTTTCTGTATGCTAAACTATCTTCGGCTATCAGTTACAATTAATGTGAGGTTTACCATGGTTATTTTGACCCTTAATTGCGGTTCTTCTTCGGCTAAATATCAGGTCTATGACTGGGAGCATAAGGATGTTCTGGCGGTGGGCAATGTAGAAAAGGTCACCCAGGGGGGCTCTTTTATCAGCCACAGGGCCAAGGGCAAGGATGAATATACGGCCAACCACGACTGTCCCACCCATACCGAGGCGGTGGACCTCATCATAAAAACCCTCACCGACCCTGCCATTGGGGTGATCAGCGACATGAATGTTATTAAATCGGTCGGTCACCGGGTGGTTCACGGGGGTGATAAATTTACCAAAAGTGTAATCGTGGACAAAAAGGTCCTGGAGGGCTTCAACGAGATGATCGATATGAGTCCCCTCCATAACCCGGCCAATATTATGGGGATAGAGGCGGCCCAAAAGATACTGCCCCAGGTTCCCCATTGTGCAGTGATGGATACGGCCTGGCACCAGACCATGCCGGCTTCATCCTACTTCTATGCGGTGCCCCAGGAATGGTACGAAAAGTACTCGGTCCGCCGTTATGGCTTCCATGGAACCAGTTTTTTGTACACCGCCAAGCGGGCGGCGGTCTTATTGGGGAAGGATCCCTTTAAAACGAACCTTATCATTGCCCATCTGGGGAATGGTTCTTCGATAAATGCGATAAAAGACGGCTGTTCTTTCGATACTTCCATGGGAATTACTCCCCTGGAGGGTCTGGTAATGGGCACCCGCTCGGGCGATATGGACCCGGCTCTGCCCTTTTACGTGATGCGGAAAACCGGCATGAGTGCCGCCGATGTAGAAAGTGCCCTTAACCGAAAGTCCGGGCTTCTGGGTATCACCGGGTCCCTGACTGACCGGCGGGATATCGAAGCGGCGGTTCAGAAGGGGGACGCCCAGGCGGCCCTGGCCCAGGATATAGAGGCCCACCGTGTAAAAAAATATATCGGGGCCTACCAGGCTATTCTGGGCCAGGTTGATGCCCTGGTCCTGACCGCCGGGGTAGGGGAGTTTGCCCATTTCATGAGGAAGAAAATCCTCGAGGGTCTCGAGGGCATAGGCATAATTTATGATCCCAAAAAAAACGAGATGGCCCGGACCCGGAACACCGAAACCCTCATTAGCAAGGCGGAATCTAAAATTCCTGTCTATGTCATCCCCACCGACGAAGAGCTGGTAATGACCGAAGATGCCTATGCTCTCATGGCCGGCACCTACGAAGTGCATACTAATTTTACCTACACCTTCCAGCAGAAGGATTATGTAAACAAAAGCCGGGCCCAGGGACTTATCCAGGAACTGGCCAAGTCGCCGGAGCTAAAAGATATCATCGCCGTGCCAAAATAAGGTTCTTGTAAGGAAGCAGCATGGCCGCCAATGAAATTGACATACTCTGCATAGGGAACGCCCTGGTGGATGTCTACGCCCAAAACTCCGGGCGTCTGGATCTTCGCTTTGGTCTAACAGAGCCGGTTCAGCATGTGGATATTAATAAAATTAGAGACATCCTCCTGGTCCTTCCGGAGCTTAGCATGGTTTCCGGGGGCGGGGCAGCCAATGTGGCCAAGATTGCGGGGCTCCTAAACACCAAGGCCCACTTTACCGGATCCATAGGCAGGGACAAGCAGGGTGGGGAGGGTACTGCCTCGGCGGACCGTATAGGCCGCTTCTTCGAGAATGAACTGCACAATGCGGGGGTAAAGCTGCGGCTTTCATTAAAAGAGTCACCCACCGGGATATGTCTGGTCCTCGGGAGCGGCGATGATCATTCCTGCGTTGCCGCCGCCCCTTCGGCGGCCCTGGAGCTAAGCCCCGAAGACATCGCCGAAGAGGATATACAAAAAGCCAATGTCATGGTCATCGATGGTTACATGCTCGAAAGGCAGAATCTTATTGAGCACCTCTTTACCCTGGCAGACCGTTACGGCACCGTGGTGGCCCTGGACTTAAGTTCCCAGGCTGTGGCCCGCCAGTTTGCTCCCCTCATTTATGACTACGCCAGGCGTTATTCGGTAATTCTTTTCATGAACGAAGAAGAGGCTGCCGCCTTTTACGCTGAGCTACTCCGGCTTAACCTCATAACAGAAAAAGCCGATGCCGATTCCTTTTTTCTGGATCTTACCAAGAAGGACCACCTTTCATCGGACCCGGAATCTATGGAGCCCCGCTGGGGCTTCCCCATCATTTTAATTAAGCTTGGTCCCCGGGGCTCCCTCTGCATAGCCGAGGGCACTTTGTATAGGGCAGACACCAGGGCGGTGATTCCCCTGGAAACCACCGGGGCCGGCGATGCCTTTTGTGCGGCCTTCCTGGCTGCCTGGGTGCGATCTTTTTCTCTTTCCGAATGTGCCGCCTTTGGGAACAGGGCCGGGTCCCTCGTCCTTGACGGAGCCGGCACCATGGTGGACAAGAAAAAACTGCGGACCCTGTCCCGGCAGCTTGTAAAGCCCTAGGAGTTCCCATGTCCCTTGCCTGTATTCATGTACATACCAGCTTTTGCGACGGCCAGGATGATGTAGAAACCTGTTGCCGCTCGGCTTACCAAAAGGGGCTTGCCTCTTTGGGTTTTAGCGCCCACGCTCCGGTAGAAAAAAAGACGGGAATTAAAAGCTCCTGGAATCTTCTGGAAAAGGATCTGGAACCTTATCTACAGGAGGTACGGAAGGCCCAGAAACGCTGGAAGGATAAGCTGATCATTTTTCTGGGCCTGGAGGTGGATTATATCTCCGGCCTTATGGGGCCCGCCGACCGGGACTACCATGAAATGGGCCTGGACTATATCATCGCCGGGGTTCATTATCTTGTTCCCCCCCGGGGGCCCCCCTTTACGGTGGACAATAGCCGCGAAAAGGTGGAGCAGGGCCTAAAGGAAGGATACGGCGGAGATGCCCTGGCCATGACTGGGGCCTACTATGCCGCACTGGGGGACCTTATTAACTCCGGGGGTTTTGACCTTTTGGTGCACCCGGATCTGGTCAAAAAAAATAATGGGGGGAATTATTTTTTCTCCGAAGAAGATGAAGGGTACATCCGGCAGCGTTCTGCCATTCCCCCCCTTCTGGCCCAAGAGGGCATCCCCGCCGAGGTAAATACGGGGGGAATGATACGGCAGAAAATACATGATTGTTACCCCTCGGCCCCCTTTTTAAGGCAGTTCCGGGAATGCTCTGTCCCCATGGTGATCAATTCCGACGCCCATAAGGCAGAAGATCTGGACGGCTACTATAATGAGGCAATTAGGGCCATGACAGAGGCAGGCTATACCGAGACCCTGATCTTTGGGGGCCGTGAAGAGGGCCGTCCCCTATGGAGGCCCATCACCTTAGGGAGCCCTTAGCGGTTTCTTTTTTCTTCGGCGCTTTTACAATCTATGCACATCAGGGCATAGGGAATGGCCTCTAGCCTTTCCCGGGGAATTTTTTTATTGCACCGTATACAGAGGCCGTATTTTCCCTGTTGGATCCTGTTAAGGGCCATGTCTATCATCCTAAGCCGGCGTACTTCCTGGGAGCCGATGGCTTCTATCATCTTGCGATCTATATCGTCGGAGGCCACATCGGCGAGATCCTTGGGATCCATGGCATCTACTATCTCCTGGAAGTCCTCATTGCTGGCCACCAGGTTGGTGTAGATTTCCTTTTTTTGTTCGGACAGGGATTTTTCGATTTTGGCTACAAATTCACGCTCTTTGGCTGCCGCTGTTTTTGCCATATTCCCTCCAAATATTTGATAATATCAGCGTACATTGCAGTATTCGGCTAGTTTTGTCAAGGGCTTTTTTTTGCCCCTGTGTACCCTGCCAGGGGGTTTTCCTTGGGGCTTAAACCGGGTATATTGGATACACAAAGAGGAGTGTTTGTGGCGAAAGAAGAAGCAATTGAAGTTGAAGGGGTAGTGCGGGAAGCATTGCCCAATACCATGTTCAGGGTAGAACTGGACAACCAAAAGGGGCATCTTATCCTGGCCCACCTTTCAGGAAAGATGCGGAAACACTACATCAGAATAGTCCCCGGAGACCGGGTGCGGATTGCCCTTTCCCCCTATGACCTCAGCCGGGGCCGCATCATTTACCGGGAACGCTAAGTCTTTTCCTTTAATAATACCCAGGTAGACCCTGTCCCCCCCTCTTTAGCCGAACTATAGCCGCTTTCCCCCGCAAAGGAACAGCTCTCGATAAAGCGGCGGCAAAGATCCCTTAAAACCCCCTCTTGCCCCCCCTTTAGATGGTTCCCCTTTCCGTGGATGATCAGGATCTTTTCAAAGCCCCTTGCATGGCTCTGGGTAAAAAAGCTATCCAGGGCCCTCCAGGCCTCATCGGATGTGAGGCCGTGGAGATCAATGACCCCGTCAGGTTTTTTCTTTAAGAGCCTGGTCCGCCGGGGCCTGGGGGCGGCTTCCGGTTTACCGGCATCCTTGTCGATTATTTCCCTGTTGCCGGATTTTTTTTCCCAGGCCGAAAGGATCTCCCCAAAGTCTGCCAGATCCTGCCCCCTAGTAGGTGATCACCGCCTGGCGGGCGACCCAGCCAGACCTGCCGTCGGGGGTTTCGGCATAGCACCAGTCCCCCCGGGAATCTCCGATGATGACCGGCTGGCCCTCGCTAAACCGGGCATTCACGGCCCCCTTTACGTCCGGAACCCTATACCCCAAGGTGCGCTCCAGAATGGCCGTATTCCCGGCAGAGCGGCGGTGGATGGAAAAATTCCCCAGCCCCTCTTCCAGGAATATGAGGGTCACCACTATGGCGAGGATCCAGAGGACGATCCGCCTATAGCTGGCCCATTCTTTGGTGCCGGTCCTGTCCTTTGCGGTCCTTTGGCCGGGGCCGAAAAACAATAATAGGACCAGGGCAGAGAGGAAGAGGAAGATGATGATCCCCCACATAAAGAGGGGTATCCCCAGGGGCCGCCAGCTTTCGTTTTCCGTGTAGCCGAGCCCCAGGATTTCTTCCATCTCGCGGCGCAGTTCCACCAGGTAGGGCCCCGAGAGCCTGTCCCTTTCGCTGCGCCGGATCTCTGCCAGAGCCTCGGCCCGGCGTCCATCCTCCCAGAGGCTTTTGGCTCCGTTCAAGCTGCGCTGTAGTTCATTTTGCAGAAAGAACAGGGTCTGTCCCCTAAAGTCAGGAAAGGGGAGTATATCTACCAGGGGCGGCAGGTCCTCTTGGCCGGTTTCGATTATTTCCGCTTCCCCTTCGGAGCTTCCTTGCACTTCCAGGGGAGGCAGGACCGGAATGTTGAGGCCCGGAATGGCCAGATTAAACCCCTGGACCTGGATAGAAAAGGGGGAAATTTGAATCACCGTACCCTCCAGGGCCCATACCCGGATGGGGTAATGGTAGAGGGCCTCTCCGGCCTCCTGGGGTCTGGCCTCGCTCAGGATGGCGTTCCGGGGAGACCGGCCCTGAAAAAGGGCTGAAGGCAGTTCCCGCAGGGGGTCCCAGTCAGCCAGTTCCAGGATCAGCAGGGCTTCTTCGCCCTGGGCTATGGAGGGAACGGGGCCCTGCCAGCGGAAGCGGGGATCATAACGCCTCAGGGTGGAAGGGGGCTCCCTAAACTGGATCTGCACCGCCGGGCTATGGGCTTCCCTCTCCTGGACAGTGATGGTGAAGGAGGGAATCGTAAGCAGCTCTGCCCTCTGGGGGTTAAAGAGGTACTCCACCCGGGTCCACCTTTGGTTTCCTGCCCCCGAGCTGGGGATCAGCCGGGTTTCGGTCCGGACCCTCTCCTGTACCAGGGAGGAAGGAAGTTCCGGAACCTGGATGCTTACTTCATCGGGGTTGGGATGGTTTACCAGGATGGCAAAGGTCCAGGGTTGGTTCACCAGAGGGCTGGGGGGATCGCTTTCGACCCTTAGCTCCAGGGGGAGCTCCTGGGCCAGGACGATCTGGGCCCCCAGGCTAAAGAGAGCTATTACCTGGAGAGCTGCCCAGAGGGGGCCTAATAATCCGGTCCGCCAGGATCGCTTTCGCCGGTCCATTCCCTGCTCCTCCACTGTTGCTGTTCCCTCTCTCTTAGGTACTCAAAGATAACCGAACTGTTCTCTGCCGCCCCCCCGGGCCCCCCTTCGGCCCTTCCATCCGGTGAGGCCGTCATATGGGACTCCTCCATGGCGATGGTGATCAGGCTCAGTTCCAGGTTCCGCTTGGCCTCCAGGCGGCTTGAGTTAATCGTCAGGGCCTCCCGGAAGGCCTGGGCTGCCCTATCGTAGTCCCCCTGTTCAAAATAGATAATCCCCGTATTGTAGCGGATCCGGTAGAGCAGCTCCTCGTGGTCCTCTATGGGCAGCCCCGAAAGGGCCCGTTCGGCCGCCAGGTAGCGGTCCAGGGCCGCCTCACCCTCCTCGAGGGAAAAGAAGACCGAGGCCAGGCCGTATTCGGCATAGGGAGCATCATGCTCCAGGGCTCTTAAATAGGAAGAAATTGCTTCGGTATAGAAGCCCCGGCTATTATAGAAGTTTCCTTCCATAATAAGTAGAATGCCCTGGGTTCTGGTGCAGGAGCCAAAGAAAATCATCATAAAAAGGGTCCCGGCCAAAAAGGCCTTGGATCTCTGCCTGGATGGGGCCTCCTCTTCGGACCTCCCCCCGGGGTTTCGGCGGCTATAGGCCATGAGCCTCATGAGGCCCAGGCAGAGGATGGCGGCGATGACAAAGATCCGCCACCTGGGGTTTGATTCCCGCCTATGCCCCGTAAGCCTGGATTCGGCAGAGAGGGAGTCGATATATTCCCTTAAGACTAAGGCAGCATCCGGGCGGTTTCCGTCCACGTAGATCCCCCCGGTCCGTTCTGCCCCGTAGCGCAGGATGTTGGCATTTCGGGAGCTAATGATGATCCTCCCCTCCTGGTCCAGGAGCAGCCGCCCCTGGGGATCCCCCATTTCCTGTCCGGGCCCCGGGTGCAGGGGTATGGGGCCCCCTTCCTCGGAGCCCAGCCCCACGGCACTCAGGGAGATCCCCTCCCTTCGGGCCCGCTCTACGGCCCTCTGGAAGGACCCTGTGTGGGCCTCCCCATCGGTGAAGAGGATAATGCCCCGGCGGCTGGGGAAGGAATCCATAAAGGCCCGGGATGCCGCATCGATGAGGTCCTCTAAATTGGTGCCTGTGCCGCTGATGGCTTCCCGGTCCAGGCCCATCAGGAAGGCCTGGATGAGTTCGCCGTCATAGGTCAGGGGGACCGCCAGAATACCGCTGCCCCGGCCTATGGCGGCTCCTATGCGCAGGTCCCCCAAAGAGGCGCTGAGCTCCCTGGCTATTTCCATGCCCCGGTCAAAGCGGCTCATGCTTCGGGAGCTCCCTTCCCCCGAGGCAAGGCTGTCTTCCACCTCCATGCTCCGGGACAGGTCTATGGCCAGGACCACGTCTATGCCCCGGCGGTAATCGGCCACTATGCGGCTTCCCCAGCGGGGCCCCGAGATGGCGATGATTAAAAAGCTAATACAGAGGATAAAAAAGATATCCGAAAAAACCATCCGCAGCCGAAGTTCCTTCAATAAATATGGCCGCTCTTTCGAGGGGGAGGCCGCCGCAAAAAGGGCCGCCTTCTTTAAGCTTTTGTGGTAGCGGAGGAAGAGGGCCGGCAGGGCCCCCACCAGGAAAAATAGAAAGAAGAGCACCCAGGATCGGTCAAAGCTCATAAGAGGGCCCCCAGTATGTTACGCCTAACAAGCCGGAGCCCCCACAGAAGAACCATGGCTGTCAGGATAAAGATGATATGAAGGGGTTCTTCCCGCCTGATGGTCCCCGACCGGCGAACCATCATTTCCCCCTGATCGAGCTGGGCGAAGGCGGCGGTAAAACTGTCTATGTTGGGGGCATGGATCCAGTGGCCCTGGGCTGCGGCGGCCAGGCTGCTTAAGACCGCCGGGTCGTAGCGGGAATCAAAGGTCCCGGAGCGGAACATCTGGGTGGCCGGGTCTACATAACTAAAGGGGATATCTCCGCTGGACCCGGTCCCTATGATCCAAAGGGTGATCCCCATGTCGGCGATCATGGCCGCCGCGGTCTCGGGGTGTATGGCCCCGGCATTGTTCTCCCCGTCGGTGATAAGGACTATCACCCTTCGCCCTGCCTGGGAACGGTGCAGATGAAAGGCCCCCAGGGCCAGGCCGGTCCCCAGGGCGGTGCCATCCCCTAGCTCCCCAATCTGAAGGGATTCCATCCGCTCATGGAGGCTGACCCGATCGGTGGTCAGGGGAATCAAAAGGGCCGCATCTTCCCCCACCCCGATAAGGCCTATGGCATCCTGGGGGCGCTGGTCCGCAAAGTCCAAGAGGAGTTCCCGGGCGGCATCAAAACGGTTCCGGCCCCCCATGTCTATCCCCGCCATGCTGGGGCTTATGTCGAGGACAAAGAAGATGTCCGCCCCCCGGTTAAGCCAGACAATTTCGCTGAATATCACATGGGGCCCCGCAGCGGCGCCAAAGAGGAAGAGGACCCCCGCCAGTTCCAGGGCGTTTAAAAGCTTCATTAAATATTTTAAGTTAACCGGCGATTTAAAGGGGATCCCCCCCGGCGGCTCCAGGGGAAGCTCCAGGGCAAAGAGGGGTTTAAAGCGCCTCAGGATGAGCAAGAAGAGGGGGATGATGATCACCGCCGCCAGGATGAGGGCGGGCCGGTCAAAGCCTATCCTCATGTTGGCACCCCTGGGTCGAGAACTAGCTCTGTTGTCTTTTTCGTGCTGGAGGGCAGTGGCAGGGCCTTCTCTGCCCTATCTAGGGCCAGGATAAAACCTTCGGTGTCTCTGAGGGCCTGGAAGAGATCCATCATCTTGATCCCCCCCCCGCTAAAACGAAAGGTGTCCCAGGTGCGAAAGAGGCCGCATAAAAAATCCTTCTCTGGCAGGTCTTCGTCCCCCTCCTCGTAACCCAGGGGAAGATCTTTAAACTCCCCGGCGCTTAAGGGGCGGCAGTTAATCCCCGTAAACTGGCTCAAGAATTCCCGGAACTCCGTAGAGAGGATGGTCAGGTAGAACCCCGGGTTTCCGTCTTTTTCGAGGCTGCTTTCTCTTCTTAGACGGAAGAGGAAGCGGATCATCATCCGTAAAAGATGGCGGCGCCGGAACCGTTCCCAGAGTTCTGCAAAATGACGGCGGCCCCAGATGCTTCCCCCTATCCCCAGGGAGAGGAGGAAGATAAGCAAGGCCAGGGTACCGTAGACCAAAAGGCTGGTCCCCGGAGCCGCCAGGGGAGGGGCGGGCTCAGAGAGGGTCATCTGGCCGGGGCTGAGGATGGAGGCAATCTGCAGCTCCAGGCCCTGGACGACCAGGGGCTCCGTATCGGGGGGCAGGCCCGGCATGAGGGGGAGTTCCAGGTCCGGGACCAGGAGGATCCCCGGCTCATAGGAAATAAAGTCGATGAGCAGGCGGTTTACCCCTCCCCGGCGCTCAAATTCGATCCGGCGAAAGACCAGGTTGGGCAGCTGGGGCAAGAGGTCAGCGCTGTCCCAGACAAAGGGCTCGGCGGTGTTATACTCCAGGCCCAGGGGGACTATCAGGCGGCCCTGGTCCCCGACATAGATAGTCTGGGGTAAAAAGAAGGGAGTATCCCTGGATAGTTCCAGCCCCTGGGCCGGAAGGGGCGGGGCGGGAAAGCAGAGGACCAGTGCTATCAACATGAGGGTCTGCAATAGCAGAGTCCTGGCCCTCATTGGTGGCCCCTGAAAAAATGGATCAGCGACGAGGGGGCATCATCGGCGGTGGATAGCTCAAGGCATGCGGCACCGGCCCGGCGGCAAATGGCCTCCCAGAGCTGGGCCTTCTCCTGGTGCCAGGAGGCCCAGGCAGTTTTAAATGAAGAAAATGAGGCCGGGGCCTGGATCTTTAGTTCCGTCTCCGGGTCTTCCAGGGTGATAAGCCCCCCCTCGGGAATCTCCTCGTCCAGGGGCCCGGAGATCCTTAGGGCGATAACATCATGTCTTCGGGATAGGTCCCCTATCTCCTGCTCCCAGTTGATGCAAAGGAAGTCGGAGATGACGATCACCAGGCTCCGGCGTTTTAAGAACCGCTCGGCCCCTATGAGGGCCTTGCCCAGGCCGCTCCCCCTTTCCAGGGGCTTGGCTTCTATGGCCGCCGAGATCCCCGCCATGGTATGGGATCTTCCCTTACGGGGGGGAAGGATCTTGGAGATCTCCTTGTCAAAGAGGATCATCGAAAGCCGCTGGTTGGCGTGCTCGGCTGAAAAGGCGATCAGGGCCGCCGCCAGCACCGCCTGTTCGTAGCGGTTAAGCTCTGTCCCCGGTGAATCAGAGAGGCTCCCCCCAGGGGTGTGCATGGAGGGGGAATTGTCCAGGATGATGCAGACCGTCATCTCCCTTTCTTCCCGGTAGAGCTTTACAAAGGGGGTCCCAAAACGGGCGCTTACATTCCAGTCTATGGAGCGGACATCGTCCCCCAGCTCGTAGCGGCGCACCTCGTCAAACTCTATGCCCTGGCCGCGGAAGATGGCCCGGTAATCTCCCGAAAGGAGATCCTCCGCCAGGCCCCGGGCCACAAGGGGAAAGGTTCGTATTCTGGTTAAAAGCTCCTGTCTATCCACGGCTATCCTATTGAAGAGGGGATATTAGGGCATCGGTACCAGGGCGAGAATTCTGCTGATTACCGTGTCGGGTTCCAGGCCATCGGCCTCGGCTTCGTAGGAAAGGACCAGTCTATGCCTTAGGACCGGAAATGCGGCGGCCTTTACATCGTCGGGGCTCACGAAGGAGCGGCCTTCCATGAGGGCCCTGATTTTAGAACAGCGGTACAGGGCCAGGCTGGCCCGGGGGGAGCCCCCAAAGGAAATATAGCGGTATATCCCCTCCCGGGTACGGCTGCTTCCGGGCCTGAGTCCCCCCTCGGCCCCTGGAACCAGCCGGGTAGGGGCGGGCCGGGAGGCGGCCACCACCGACACTATGTAGCGCTGGATCTTTTCATCGGTAAAGATCGCATCCCCGGCCCTCCTTAGGGATTCCAGGGCCTTCTGGTCCAGGACGGTGTTGAGGTCCCTCGAGGCGGTCTCGGCGGCCCCTGGGTTTTCGAAGGGGGAGGCCAGCCCCAGGATGCTCAGTTCTTCTTCCTGGTCGGGGTAGCGGACCAGGAGCTTGAGTAAAAAGCGGTCCAGTTCTGCCTCGGGCAGGGCATAGGTGCCCTCGTGTTCTATGGGGTTTTGGGTGGCCAGCACAAAGAAGGGGGAGGGCAGCTGGTAGGACTGCTCCCCTATGGTGACCTGACTTTCTTCCATGGCCTCCAGCAGGGCCGACTGGACCTTGGCGGGGGCCCGGTTTATCTCATCCGCCAGGATTACATTGGCAAAAATGGGCCCTCGGCGCATGGAGAAAGAACTGGTGGCCTGCTCCCAGATGAGGGTCCCCGTCAGGTCCGCCGGAAGCAGGTCGGGGGTAAACTGGATCCGTTTAAATTGAAGACCTGTAATTTCTGCCATGGTTTTTACCGCCCTGGTTTTCGCCAGACCCGGCACTCCCTCCAGGAGTATATGACCCCCCGCAATGAGGGCGGTCAAAAGGCCATCGATCATCTCGTTCTGGCCCACGATGCGTTTTGCCATCTCTTTACGGGCCCTATCGATTAAATCATGAACCTCTTTAGGTATAGTATTCTGCTCCATGAAGGGTACCTCTTTATATGATGGGAGCCTGGCAGACCTCCCCCTTACATTAATCGTAAAAACATTGTACAATGAATAATCCAAAATAGACTAGTCATTTAAAGACCGCGGAGAATTTTGGTTTTTTCCTATGGAGGTGCTGCGTGGTAGATGTGGTAGGTGTAGGCGGGGCGGTCTTAGATCACCTGATTAATGTGGACCAGGTTCCTGCCGGGAAAGACGGGGGTGCCCGGGTCCATGAGATGTTCCTTCAGGGGGGCGGCAATGTGGCCACCGCCATGGCTGCAGCGGCCCGGCTGGGGGCCAAGGCAGGGATGCTCGCCAAGGTGGGTTCTGACTTTGCCGGTGATTATATCATTAAAGATTTTAACTACAACGGAGTGGATACTTCCCGGATGATCCGGGGGGCCCCCGATACCACCAGCCCCTATGTGGTGGCCGTATCCGAAAAGGTAAGCAACACCCGGTTTTTCATGGGCCGGGGCTCCACCATAGAACGGCTTCAGCCCGAAGAGCTGGACAAGGAATACATCGCTGGGGCAAAGATCCTACATGTGGATCACGGGGGCCCCACCCCCACGGCGGCGGCAGAATATGCCCGTTCCCAGGGCCTTCAGGTTACCATCGATGCAGGATACTACAGCCAGGACCGGGTGGACATCATCCCCCTGGTCCATGTCTACATAGCCTCGGAAATGTTCTATGACGGCATGTTCCCCGATTCCAAGGACAAGCTGGAAGATAACTGCCGGAAGCTCCATGACATGGGCCCCGAGGTCGTCTGGGTCACCCTGGGGGAACGGGGCTGCGTGGGCCTGGTGGACGGCAAGTTCCACACCCTCCCGGCCTTTAAGATCCCCGAGGTGGTCGATACCGTCGGGGCCGGGGATGTCTTCCACGGCGCCTATGTGGCCGCCATGCTGGAGGGATTACCCCCGGTGGAATGTGCCCGCTATTCCAGTGCCGTATCTGCCCTTAAGTGCATGTATGTGGGGGGCAGGACGGGGATCCCCAACCGGGAGACCCTGCGGCGTTTTATGGAAGAGGGGGTCATAGACCGGACAGAGCTGGATGCCCGGCTCGAATATTATCGAAAAGACTTTTTAGCCACTAGGTAAAGAATATTTTTTAAGGAGCGTGTTAGTATGAGGTTCAAAAAACTAGGAAAGACAGATGTCATGGTTTCTGAGATTACCACCGGAACCTGGGGTTTAGGCGGCGGCGGCTGGGGCGAATTTGATAAAGCCGCCAGTTTAAAGGCCCTTAACACCATGGCTGACCTGGGGGTCAACATGATCGACACCGCCCCGGTCTACGGCGACGGGGTATCGGAAGAAATCACCGGCGAATTCCTTAAGGGAAAGCGGGAAAAGATCATCGTTTCGACCAAGTGCGGCATCGACATCGATGCTCCCCGGGGCGAGAACAGAAGAAAATCCACCGAAGAAGTCATAGTCCGGGGCTGCGAAGGTTCCCTTAAGCGGCTGGACACCGACTACATTGATGTCTTTTTTGTCCACTGGCCGGATCCGGATACACCCCTGGAAATCACCATGGGCGCCCTCAACAAGCTTAAAGAGCAGGGAAAGATTCGCTACATTGGCATGTCCAACTTTAATGTGGAGCTGTTAACCGAATGCACCAAGCACGGTGTGGTCGATGTTCTCCAGCCCCCCTTCTCCATGGTTGATCAATCCGCCAAGGACATAATGGTCTGGGCCCATCAGCAGGGCATCTCCAGTGTTACCTATGGATCTATCGGTGCCGGTATCTTAAGCGGCCAGTATCGTTCCCTTCCTGAACTGCGTGAAAGGGATGTCCGGGGCAGCTTCTACGGCAAGCTCTTTAAGGAGCCCGGCTTCTCCAAGGTCCAGGAGCTTCTGTCCGCCATGGACAAGATCGCCGAGGCCAGGAAGGTTCCCCTTACCCAGATTGCTATCAACTGGGTCTGCCAGAAAGAGTATGTCCTTACGGCCCTCATCGGGGTAAGGACCGATGCTCATGCCAAAGAAAACTGTGCCGCCATGGATTGGTCCTTAACTCAGGACGAAATTAAGATCCTGGATGCCGAAGTTGAACGCCTCTTTGGATCGGTAGATTAATGTCAGACGTAGGAGCCGGGACACAGAATCCTCCGGAACGGTCGTACCTGCGGCTGTCCATCATGCAATTCTTCTTTTGGTTTGCCGCTGCAACCGGCACCTACCTCACGATCTTTCTGATTAGGCAAGGTTTCGAGCCTAATCAGATCGGCGTTATAGTGGCCACCAACTCTGCGGTGGTCATTATAGCCGGTCCCTTCTGGGGGACCATTGCGGACAAACTGCGGTCCATACGAAAGGTCTTTCTCTTATGTATAACCATTTCCATCGTGCTTTGGACCGTGGTACCCGCATCATCCAGAATCGACTTGGGTCCCATCAACTTTCCCTGGGGTACCTTCGGGCCCCTGGCACTGATGTTTTTAATCATTCCCATTAGTGCCTTCTTTAGGATGCCCGCCCACTCCCTCATGGACGCCTTTACCGTACAGAACTGCCACCTGGGAGGAATCTCCTACGGGCATGTACGGCTTTGGGGTTCCGTGGGTTGGACGGTCATGTGCATGATCTTGAGCTATCTTCTCCCCCGCTTTGGGGTAGAGATGGCCTTCTACATGTACGGCGTCGCCTTTATCCCCCTCTACCTTCTTATGTGGAATGCCAAGGGGGTTGATGTCGCCAAGGCCTCCAAAGAAAAGCGGACCTTTAAGTCCATGGGTTTTGGCCGGCTCTTTAAGAGCTACTATTTTGTCACCTACCTTTTCTTTGCCATGATGATGCACATGCCCGTGGTGGTCTCCATGACCTATCTGCCCTTCCTGGTCCAGTCGGTTGACGGCAACCTGGAAATGATAGGCCTCGTGGCGGGCTACAAGGCCCTGCTCGAAATTCCCACCCTGCTTCTTATGCGGCCCCTTAGGGAGAAGTTCCCCCTGCCGGTGGCCATAGGGACTGCGGCGGTGCTCTACATTATCGAGGCCCTCTTTTATACCCGGGTAACCCATTTCTATCAGATCATTGCCCTCCAGACCCTCCATGGTTTGGGCGGGGGCTTTATGATAGGGGCCGCCACGAACTACATCTACACCATGGCTCCCGAGGGTCTTAACTCTACGGCCCATACCTTGCTGGGGGCGGTCAATTCTACCTCTGGTATTATTGGCAGTTTAGTGGGCGGGGTCTTAATCATGGCCGTGGGGATCAGCAGGTCCTACATGCTTATCGCCATTACGATCACCTTTGCCCTGGTTTACTTTGTGGCTACCCTCTTTATTGGAGTAAAGATTTTAAAGAAGCCTATTCCTTTTAAGAAGCTGGCTTGACGGTTTTTTCATGAATAAGGCACTCGAAGTATTAAAAGAACGGGGCTTTTTTGCCCAGTGCACCAACGAAGAGGGTCTCTCGCAGCTTATGAGCGAGGGGCCCGTAACCTTCTACCTTGGGGTAGACCCTACGGGGTCCAGCATACACATAGGCCATGCGGTTCCCTTCTTTGCCTTTAGGCACCTGCGTGATGCGGGGCATAAGGGCATAGCTCTAATGGGTGGGGGCACCGCCCGCCTGGGGGACCCCTCGGGTCGGGATGAGGTCCGCACCATGCTCAGCTACGAAGAGCTGGACCGGAACGCCGATTCCATACGCTCACAGCTGGAGCGTTTTGTGGGCTTTGACGGAAAAGCCGCCTGGTCCGAAAACAACAAGGACTGGCTCTCCAATCTAAACTACATTGATTTCCTCCGTGAAATTGGCAGTCATTTTTCGGTGAACCGCATGCTTAGCTTCGAGGCCTACAAAAGGCGGCTCGAGACGGGGCTCTCTTTTGTCGAGTTTAACTACCAGCTTTTACAGAGCTACGATTTTCTGGAACTCTACCGCCGAACCGGTTGCCGCCTTCAGATAGGGGGGGACGACCAATGGGGGAACTTTGTGGCGGGGGTAGAGCTGGTCAGGCGGGTAGAGGGGACAGAGGTCTTTGGCCTTACGGTCCCCCTGGTTACCACCTCCGACGGCAACAAGATGGGAAAGACCCTTAAGGGGGCCCTCTTTTTGGATCCCGCCATTACGAGCCCCTACGAGTTTTTTCAGTACTGGCGGAACATAGCGGATGCAGACATCCGTTCCTTCCTGTTAACCTTTACCTTCCTTTCCCTGGGAGAGATCGACAAATTAACCGCCAGCGGTGTTAACCCCAACGAGGCCAAAGAACGTCTGGCCTGGGAAGTTACCTCCCTTATCCATGGAAAGGATGAGGCCGACCGCGCCATGGCCGGTGCCAAAGCTGCCTTTGGGGGCGGCGAGGGCGGAGACCGTTCCGCCATGCCCCGGTCGGAGCTGGCCCGTTCAAAGTTTAACCAGGGCTACAACGTGGTAGATCTTTTCTGCGATGCGGGCCTTGCAACATCCAAGGGTGAGGGGCGCCGGCTCGTAGAACAGGGCGGGGCCTTTATTGTGAGGAGCAACGAAGCCGCGGCGGTTTCAGATATTTCTGTCCTGATTACCGAAGACATGCTGGACCAGGATGGGGAACTCGTTCTTCGGGCCGGGAAAAAACGCTACTGCCTGGTACAGGCTCGTTAATTTTCCTATAAATATTGGATTGTCTCCCCCCCCTGTATTTCTGCGTAGAGCTCTATGTAGGGTTTGGCGGTGTTTCGGGAAATTTTTGTCAGCAAGACCTCTTCTACCTGGAAAAGCCCCGCTTCGCTGGACATGGTGACCTTAATGTTAATGGGCTTTTCCTGCCCCCGGGACAGTTTTACCGCCTCTATGGAGTTGGCCGAGTACATATGGATATGACCGGACCGGAAGTTGTGGTCCATGGACATGGGGATCCGGGCCCGGCCCTTGGTCATGTCACAACCGTCAGCCATCTGGGTAATTCCCGCTTCTATAGAATGGATGTTCCGGGTTCCCATGTGGCCCGCTATGCCCTCGAGGATCAAGGAACGGATCATCAGGGTCTTCTGGGTGTTCTTGGGGAAGAAGAAGGGCAAGAGCCGGTCCAGGATGGGGATGGCCAGGTTGACGCTGTGCATCTCGTGGTCCTGCCTGCCTATGCTCATCCCCAGGTCGTGGAGCAATGCGGCAAATATGACCCCCACCAGGCTGTCTTCGAAGGAGCCTATGCCCTCGCTTTCCAGGCTGGTCTTTATACTGGACCGCCGGAGCAGATCCATTAAAACAATGGCATTGTGGGTTACGATGCGCATATGTACCGGCCCATGGTCATTATAGCCCAGACGTACTATGGACACATGGTTGGCGTATTCCTGGATATCATGGATCTCTTCATCCGAGAGGATACGTTGTACCCCCGAAATTATTTTTTCGTTTATCTTATAGGCCTTAAGGGTCTTAATTATCTTGCTATCCAGTGATTGTTCTTTAGGTGAGCGCATGTCCCTACTATATAGAAGGAAGGATTATTATCCTAGTACTTTGATCCGATAATATACCATGAAACCCATAAGTATCTCCATAAAATCCATTGTAATAGCCTTGGTCCTTTGTGCCATGCCGGTCTTTGCCCAGGATCTCTCCCTGGGCCCCGAGGATCTTCGCATAGAACTGCGATCAGACGGGGGCTTTCATCTTTATGTAAGGAACAAACCCGACATCTCTTCGATCCTCCTTACCGAATCAACCCGGGATCCCTCCATGGGGGCCGATAACTTCGCCTACCGGGCCGCCGAGTGGAATCCAATCAATGGGGACGAGATACGGGTCCTGGATGGCTATGTGATACCCCGGGAAAGTCAGGTCTTCTCCCTCATTTCTTCTACTCCGGTAGATCATCCCCAACTGGGTTCTGCCTTTCATATTTACATACCCTGGATACTGCATTACGGTTACGAAGGAACCAGACAGGGGGTGGTCCATGTGGGGGACGGGTTTTACGTTAACATCCGGGCCTTTAGTCTGCCCTACGGGGACTACCGGGGCCAGTTTAGCGATAACCCCTTCATGCTCCAGGTGGTTCAGGCCGCCGCGGCCCTGCCCCCCGAGGGTGACTTTTCCCCCGAGGCAGCTTCGGCCTACCAGGAGATAGCCCGGGACGGCGGCGGGGACTTCCTCTATGCCGCTACCCCTGCGGCCCTGATCGATCAGATCCAGGATATCCTGGCGGCCCAAAGCGGGGACTCCATAGATATCGTCATAGTTCTGGACACCACCGGCAGCATGGGCCCCTACATCGACGAGATCCGCCGCCGGCTCATCCCACTGCTTCAAAGTACCATTAACCGCTTTGAAGACTGGCGGCTGGGGCTGGTCCTTTTTAGGGACTACAGCGACGAATACCTTAACCGGCTCTATCCCTTTACCCGGGACTTTAATCTTTTCCAGCGGAACTTAAATGCCGCCCGGGCCTGGGGCGGAGGGGACATTCCTGAAGCGGTCTACGAGGCCCTCTATGAAGGGGCTGACAAGTTCCCCTGGGAGGCCCAAAGCCGGCTGATGATCCTTATTGGCGATGCGCCGCCCCATCCGGAACAGCGGGGGAGTATTTCCAGGGACATGGTTTTCCGCATGGTTTCTGAAAAGGAGATAAGGGTAAGCGCGATTATACTGTCCCTTTAGCTTACATCCGGGACCGGGGTCTGCGCCGGCTTTCGATTTCGTCCATGTTGGCCAGGACTATGCCCGAGAGGATCCTGAACTGGGGCGGCAAGAGGGCCCCGTCGGGATTATCATACCTGGCCAGGATCTCTTCGAATTGCACCCTGGCGGTATCAAAACGGTTTTGCTTGTAATGAATAAAGGCGATTTCATACTCGGCGGCGATGATATTATCGATGTCAAAGGGAAAACGCTCGAGGATAGCTTCGTAGTATTGCATAGAGATCCCATACCGGTTCCGGTCCGAGGCCTCCTGGGCCCTCTGGATAAGCTCCATGGGGGTAAGATCATAGGGTATATCTATCTGTCTGGTGGCGCAGGAAACAGCCAGGGAGGCCAGTATGATGGCCAGGGTTAGGGGGAAAACTTTCATAGGATCTTATACTATCTATCCCAGGAAAAAACAAGGGTATTCCAGGACTTTCCTTCCTTAAAATGGTATAATAATTTATGCATTTTTATGGCGGAAATCTTGACATTAATTTATAAATATGCAAAAATTACCGATTATATTGCATAAAAATGCGTAAGGAGCTATTTCATGATTGCGGGAATTATTGGGGCCGCCGGATATGCCGGAGCCGAACTAATCAGAATCCTTTCGGGGCACCCCAAGGTTAAGGGTTTTTCTCTGGGTTCCGTAAGCCTCGAGGGGGGGCTCATAGAGCAGGTCTATCCTAATTTTTTGGGGGCCTTCTCTTCTCCCCTGGTAAAGCCGGATGAGGTAATCGAAAAATCAGATATTATTTTCTCGGCCCTGCCCCATGCGGTAGGGGAGCCCTATGCCAAGGCCTGCATAGATAAGGGGAAGACCTTTATCGACCTTTCGGCGGACTTCCGCTTTGACGATGATGAAGCCACCTATACGGCCTGGTACAGCAAAGCCTTTGCCCACCCGGAACTGCGTCAAAGGTCGGTCTATGGCCTCCCGGAGCTAAACCGCTCCCGGATAAAAGCCCTGGCCGCCTCGGGGCCCCTGATCATCGCCAACCCCGGATGCTACCCCACCGGGGCCTCCCTGGGGATCTACCCCTCCCTGGCCAAGGGCCTGGCCGCCGACGGGACCATCATCGTCGACTCCGCCACGGGTATTACCGGCGGCGGCAGGGAGCCCCAAAAGTCATTTCATTTTCCCGAGGCAACGGACACCGTGTCTCCCTACAAGGTGGGGGCCCATAGGCATCTTCCCGAAATCAGCCGGGTTATTAAAACCATGGCCAAGGAGGGGAGCGGGGCTGCGGTGGATCTGATCTTTACCCCCCACCTGGCTCCCATGAACCGGGGCATTTTAAGTACCATCTATATACCCCTTAAGCCCCAGTGGCAGGGGCTCCCCGGGGGGGATGATCCCCGGCCCCCCACCAAAGAGACCGAGGCCAAGGAGGCGGAGATCCGTCAATGTTACCAGGACTTTTATAAGGATGAACCCTTTGTCCGGATCCTCCCCCAGGGGGTCTTTGCCGCCACGGGCCGGACCAGGCTCTCTAACTACTGTGATATCGCCATCACCCTGGATCAGGGGGGGAAGATCCTCATCGTTACCACCGCCATAGATAACATGGTTAAGGGGGCCTCGGGTCAGGCGGTGCAGAACATGAACATCATCCTGGGTTACCAAGAAACCGAAGGGCTGGAATTTATCCCCGCCCTCTTTTAAAGGAAGCATTATGAAGAAAATAAACGGAGGGGTCTGTGCCCCCAAAGGTTATAAGGCCGGCGGCATCTGCTGCGGCATCAAGGCCAGCTCGAAAAAGCGGGACCTGGCCCTCATCTACTCGGAGAAACTCGCCGTGGCCCGGGCCATGTACACTACCAATAAGGTCAGGGCCGCCAGCATCATTGTCACCGAAGAACACCTGGCGGGGGGCGAACTAAGGGCCCTCATCGTGAACTCCGGGAACGCCAATGCCTGCACCGGCGAGGCGGGGATTGCTGCCGCCCGGAGGATGTGCGATCTGGCGGCGGATCTCTTTGCCATCAGCCCAAGGCAGGTGGCGGTGGCCTCTACGGGGGTCATAGGGGTCCCCCTGAACATGGCGGTCATAGAGGGGGGGATGGAAGCCCTGGGGAACTCCCTGAGGGCCGATGAGGCGGGCCATGCCGCTGCCCTGGAAGCTATCATGACCACCGATACCAGAAAAAAAGAAGCTTCTATCGAAATAGAAATTGATGGCATACCGGTTCGCCTGGGGGCCATGATCAAGGGGGCGGGGATGATACACCCCAACATGGCCACCATGCTGGGTTTTATCACCACCGATGCGGCCATAGAAGGGGATGCCCTGGAAGCCAGCCTCCGCAGGGCCGTGGGCCGTTCCTTTAACCGGGTTACGGTGGACGGAGATACCTCCACCAACGATGTGGTCATCATCATGGCCAACGGCGAGGCGGCAAATAAGTCCATCAGCCTGGGGAGCCCCTCCTTTCAGATCTTCGCCCAGGCCCTGGAGGATCTGTGCATAGATCTCGCCAAGGCCCTGGCCAGGGACGGTGAAGGGGCCACCAAACTGGTGACAGTCACCGTTTCGGGGGCCCAGGACGAAAAGACCGCCGAAACCCTGGCCATGTCGGTGGCTTCCTCCAGCCTGGTCAAGGCGGCCTGCTTTGGGGCCGACGCCAACTGGGGCCGTATCCTCTGTGCCATGGGCTACTCGGGGGCCGGCTTTGAGCCTGCCCAGGTCGATGTGGCCTTTGCAGGCTCCGGAGAAGAGGTCCTGGTCTGCCGGGGAGGGGCTTCGATTCCCTTTTCCGAGCCCGATGCCAAGAGGATCCTCCAATCGGAGGAGCTGGAAATTCGCATCCAGGCGGGAGCCGGTGCGGGAGCTGCCACCGTCTGGGGTTGTGACCTCACCTACGATTACGTCAAAATTAACGGAGATTACCGATCATGAGTGCAAATGTAAACGTCAGCCATCAGGACAGGGCGGCCCTTTTAATCGAAGCCCTGCCCTACATACAGCAGTTCCGGGGCAAGACCGTGGTGGTCAAGTATGGCGGCAACGCCATGACCAACGAGGACCTAAAAGCGGCGGTGATTCAGGATATCGTGTTAATGTCCTGCCTGGGTATCCGTACCGTCCTGGTCCATGGCGGGGGCCCGGAGATAGAAGGGATGCTCAAGAGGGTGGGCAAGGAAAGCCGCTTTGTAAACGGCCTTCGCTATACCGATGAGGAGACCATGGAGATAGTCCAGATGGTCCTGGCGGGGAAGCTAAACAAGGACATCACCGCCCTTGTTCAAAAAGCCGGGGGCCGGGCCCTGGGGCTCTGCGGCATAGACGGGGGTCTCCTGGAGGCCCGCCGTATCTCCGGCGATCTGGGCCTGGTGGGGGAGGTGGTAAAGGTGAACACCGAGATCATCCACACCTCCTTAAACGAGGGCTATATCCCGGTGATCTCTTCTGTGGCCTACGGCCTGGGGGAGGACGAGGGTGCATCCCTCAATATAAATGCGGACACCGCCGCGGCCCAGATCGCCGCCGCCCTGGGGGCCGAAAAGCTTTTATTAATGACCGACATCCAGGGCCTCCTGCGTAATGTGGAGGACCCATCATCTTTAATAAAGACCGCCCGCCGTAAGGATCTGGAGGACCTTAAAAAAGAGGGAGCCCTGAGTAAGGGGATGATCCCCAAGGTGGACTGTTGTTTCCTGGCCCTGGATGGGGGGGTAAAGCGTACCCACATCATAGACGGAAGGGAGCCCCATGTGCTCCTCATCGAACTTTTTTCTGATGCCGGTATAGGCACCATGATAGAAGAATAATTTTATTGAACAACCTAACAATGGAGGAATACCATGAGCGACGTTTTTATGAATACCTACGGCAGGCTGCCCGTAACCTTTAACAGGGGTGAAGGGGCCTGGCTTTTCGATACAGCGGGGAAAAAATACCTGGACTTTACGGCCGGAATCGCCGTCAACTGTCTGGGCCACAATTACCCCCCCCTGGTAAAAGCCATATCGGAGCAGGCGGCAAAACTCTGCCACGTCTGTAATTATTACCTAAGCGATGTCTCCGTAGCCTTTGCGGAGGCCCTCATTGCCGCCTGCGCTGGTGCGGGGATGAAGAAACTCTTCCTGGCCAACTCGGGGGCCGAAGCCAATGAGGGGGCCTGTAAAATAGCCCGGAAGTACTCCCTGGTAAAATACGGCAAGGGCCGGCATACGATAGTAACCCTAAGGGGGAGCTTCCACGGCCGGACCATCACCACCCTCTCGGCCACCGGGCAGGAACATTTCCACAAGGACTTCGGCCCCTACACCGAGGGTTTTGTCTTTGTTCCCGGGGGGGACATAGCAGCCCTGGACAAGGCCCTGGACCCCAAGACCGTGGCGGGCTTTATGGTGGAAGCCGTCCAGGGCGAAAGCGGCATCACCCCCCAAAGCCAGGAATACCTGGATGCGGCGGCCAAGATCTGTGCCGAAAGGGACATCCTCCTCATGTTTGACGAGATACAAACCGGGGTGGGCCGGACCGGGACCTTCCTGGCCTGCGAGGGCTACGGGATTAAACCGGACCTGGTAACCCTGGCCAAGGGTCTGGCGGGGGGCATCCCCGCAGGGGCGGTCCTGGCGGGCGAGAAGGCCGCCGATGTCTTCCAGCGGGGGGACCATGGCTCCACCTTTGGGGGGAACCCCGTGGCGGGGGCCGCGGGGCTCGTGGTCCTGGAGACCGTGACCAAACCGGAATTCCTCAAAGAGATAGGCAGGAAGGGGAACAAGATCGCCGAGGCCATCACAGGGTGGAAGCACCCCAAGGTGACGGCTATACGGCAGAAGGGCTTGATGATAGGGGTGGACCTTACAATAGATGCCCACCCCCTTTTAGAGGCCGGTATAGCCCAGGCCCAGTCTGGTTCCCCCGGCTTGCTCATGCTTACCGCCGGAGCCAAGACCCTGCGGTTCTTGCCCCCCTTCATTATCTCCGATGCTGAGATCGACCAGGGCCTGGGACTGCTTAAGAGCTTGCTGGACTAGACCGGGGGGCCGAAGCCTTTTCCTTTCGGGCTATGATGATAAAGATCGTCAGTATAGCCGAGAGGAAGAGGATAAGCCCCAGGCCCATGCCGGAAATAGAAAAGTGCTGATACAAGAAACCGCCCATGGCGGTTCCGGAGGCGAGGCCCGAGCCTATGATGATCTCCTGGACCGCCATATTTTTTTTGGAGCTCTTGCCGGTGGCCCCGGAATAAAAAATGCTGTTGTTGTAGCTAAGGGCATCAAAGAAGCCAAAAAGAACCACTATTATGGCGATAATGGGGAGGCTGTTCCCGGCGATGAGGAGGAGAAGGGCCGTCACCAGGAGGGAAGACTGGACTAAGATAAACCAGTAGCCCTTAAAGTGCCAGGAGCTAAACTTGGCCAAAATGGTAAAACTCCCAAAGCTGGCCACACAGCGGAAAAAGAGGATGATCCCCGCGGTGCTTTCCGAGTAGCCTAGGCCGTCCCTGATGTGGAGGGGCATTATATTTAAGAGGGCCCCCAAAAACATGGCGGACCCAAAGACCCCAACCCAGGCCCGGTAGCGGTAGGAGTCCAGCTTTTTGTCCAGCTCCCGGATTATTTCGGGTTTCTCTTCTTCTATCGGAGTTGGGCCTGCTTCCCCCGTCCCTGGCTTAAGCGGCAAGGCCACCTTGGGTTTCTGCTGATGCCGAACTACAGCGATACATACACAGACCATCAGATAACTAAGGTTAGCCAAAATGAGGGGAGCCCCGCTGTTCCAGCGGTAGAGGTTCCCCGCAATGAGGGGGCCTATGATGTTGGCGGCCATCCAGCTCCGGTTATAGACGCTTAAGGTGCGGTTGAGCTCCAGGTTATCCAGGCCCCCGGTAAACCAGGCGGTGACGGGGGGCCAGAAGAAACCCGTAGAGAGCATGATCATCCAATAGGCCGCATAGGTCACATACTGGAAGCGGACCAGACTTAAAAGGAGGGCCGCAATAAAAACCAGGGCCGAAGAGACCGAGAAGGTCTTTATGGGATGCACATGGGAGCCCAATTTATGGTAGAGGGTACAGCCCAGGAAAAAGGCCACCTGCCCCAGGGCCATAAAGGAACCTATCTGGGCGGGGTTAAAGCTAAACCAGTCGGTGAGGCCGTAGATGAGCGAAAACCCCAGGACCGTACCCCCCAGGACAAAGAAAAAGGCTCCCGCAAAAAGGGGGTAGTATTTTTTCAAGTTATTTCTTGCCCAGCTTGCGGATGATGGGCTCCAGGGCATCTTCCATGGTGGGCTGGCCTATTTCCTGCAGGGTGTAGCCCACCCTGGTGCTGGGTTTGCCTATCTTGATGATCCGGCCCAGATCGATGGGGGTGGCAATGACCACCGAATCGCAGGGGCATTTTTCTATAGTCGCCGCCAGGTCATTGATCTGCTGATCTCCATAACCCATGGCAGGGAGGAGGGTGCCTATATTGGGATAGATACGATAGGTGTCTGCCAGGCGCCCCACCGCATAGGGCCGGGGGTCTACAAGTTCCGCCGCACCGTAACGCCGGGCGGCTACGATGCCGGCCCCTATCTTCATATCCCCATGGGTAAGGGTGGGGCCGTCTTCGATTACCAGGACCCGTTTTCCCTTAATGAGTTCCGGTTTATCCACACTGATAGTCGATGCGGCATCTACCACCAGGGCCCTGGGGTTTAGCTTTTCGATGTTGGCCCGGACTTGCTGTATATTGTCAAAGTCCGCACTGTCTATCTTGTTGATCACCGCCACATCGGCCAAACGCAGGGTTACTTCCCCCGGATAGTATGAAAGCTCATGCCCCGGTCTATGGGGGTCTACCACCGTCACCATTAGATCCGGTTTATAGAAGGGAAAGTCGTTGTTCCCCCCGTCCCAGAGGATCACGTCGCAGCCCAGAGGATCATTTTCGGCGGCCTCCAGGATGGCCTGGTAGTCCACCCCGGCGTAGATTACGTTCCCCCGGACTATGTGGGGTTCGTATTCTTCCATCTCTTCTATCGTACATTTGTACTTGTCCAAATCTTCTATCGTGGCAAAGCGCTGTACCTTCTGGGCCGCCAGATCTCCATAGGGCATGGGATGGCGGATGGCGATTACCTTAAGCCCCCGGGCCATGAGGATCTCCGCAATCCGGCGGCTCGTTTGGCTCTTGCCGCAGCCCGTGCGGATGGCCCCCACCCCTATGACGGGTTTGGAGCTTTTTATCATGGTATTTTTGTGCCCTAAAAGGCTAAAGTCAGCCCCCGCGGCATTTACCTTGGCCCCCAGGGCCATCACGAACTGGTAGGGTACATCACTATAGGAAAAGACACATTCGTCCGCATCGAGCTCCTGGATAAGGCCCTCAAGCTGATCCTGGTCGTAGATGGGGATCCCCTCGGGGTAGAGGGCCCCGGCCAGGCTGGCGGGGTACTTGCGATCGGCGATATCGGGAATTTGGGCCGCCGTAAAGGCTACTACCTTGTACCGGGGATTATCCCGGTAGCAGGTATTAAAATTATGAAAATCCCGCCCTGCGGCTCCTATGATGATAATCCTGCGCTCTTGATTCCCTTTTTCCATAAACTCCTGCCTCTCTTGCGGATGCTTCTTTTCAAGGTCATACTTTCAAGGTCATACTATAGCAGAAACCACAGTTTTTAAGCAATAATTCTGCACCATAAAGGAGGGTCCCATGACCTTATTCGAAGCTATTAAAGAACGTTACAGCTATCGGGGCGAATTTAAGCCCAATCCGGTAAGCAGGGAGGATCTTACCAAGATCCTTGAAGCCGGCCTGGCGGCTCCCTCGGGGGGGAATGCCCAAACCACCTACCTCATCGGAGTGGACGATCCGGAACTGATTAAGTCCATGTCGGCCATTTTAAACAAGACCAGTACGGTCACCGCCCCCGCTGCCGTGGTGGTCATAAGCCATCCCAAGCCTGTGTATAAGGACATGTGTTTTAATATCCAGGACTATTCGGCGGCCATAGAAAACGTGCTTTTGGCGGCCGTTGATCTGGGTTATGCCAGCTGCTGGATAGAGGGGGAAATCACCGCCGATCCGGTCAGGCAGAAGGCCTATGCGGAGCTCCTGGGGGTCCCCGAAGGCTTCAATGTGGTCTGCTTTCTTCCCATAGGGGTCCCCGTTTCTGAGGGCAAACGGGCGGTTCATAGGCCCTTTGAAGAGCGGGCTTCCTTCAACCGCTTTACTTTCACCATATAAAAAGGCTATACTTATTCTATCTTACTATACCTAAATGGGGGTCATAATGATTAAAGTTGCAATTAATGGATTCGGCCGCATCGGCCGCCTTGTGTTTCAAGCCATGGTCGATCAAAAACTACTGGGCAAAGAGATAGAGGTCGTAGCTGTTACGGACCTCACGACAGATGCAAAGTATTTTGCCTATCAGCTTAAGTACGATTCCACTCAGGGAAAAATGAAGGCGAAAATTAGCTCCCAAAAGAGCAATGCCTCTCTGGAGCATGATGATATTCTGGTTGTAGACGGCCATAAGATCCAATGCGTCATGGCAGAAAGGGATCTTAAAAACCTTCCCTGGAAAAAACTGGGCATAGACTATGTAGTCGAAAGCACCGGTATCTTTACCAGCGACAATGCCTTCGGTCACATCGACGCAGGGGCCAAGAAAGTTATCATTTCTGCTCCCGCCAGGGCCACTAACCACGAAATTCCCACCATGGTCATGGGAGTTAACCAAGAGAAGTACGATCCTGCCAAGCATCAGGTGGTTTCCAACGCAAGCTGCACCACCAACTGTCTTGCTCCCCTGGTTCATGTCCTCTTAAAAGAAAAAATCGGTATCGATAAGGGTCTTATGACCACTATCCATTCCTATACAGCTACCCAAAAAACCGTAGACGGTCCTTCCAACAAGGACTGGCGGGGCGGCCGGGCTGCGGCCATCAATATAATCCCCTCCACCACCGGCGCCGCCAGGGCGGTGGGCGAGGTACTCCCCGAAACCAGGGGCAAGCTTACCGGCATGTCCTTCCGGGTTCCCACCGCCACCGTATCCGTGGTGGACCTTACCTTTACGGCCGCCCGGGATACCTCAATCCAGGAGATCGACAGCCTCATGCTTAAGGCCTCCAAGGGCTACCTAAAGGGAGTCCTGGGTTACAGTGACGAAGAAGTGGTCTCCACCGACTTCATCCACGACCCCAGAGCTTCGATCTACGACAGTCTGGCCACCTTGCAGAACAACCTGCCCGGAGAAAAACGGTTCTTTAAAATCGTTTCCTGGTATGACAACGAATGGGGCTACTCCAACCGTCTGGTGGATCTGCTTCGTTACATGATCTCGGCCGGCAAGAAAAAGTAAGGTACCCCATGATTAAAACAGTTAAGACTGTCGATTTAAAGGGCAAGCGGATCATCATGCGGGTCGACTTTAACGTTCCCATGAAGGACGGGGTGGTCCAGGATGATACCCGCATCGTGGCGGCTATTCCTACGATTAAGTACATCCTGGCCCAGGGGGCAAAAACGGTAACCCTGATGAGCCATCTGGGGGACCCCTCCGGGGACGCAGAAAAGGCCAAGGCCAAGGCTGCCAAGGATGGTACTTCATTCAACTTGAATGCCTATCTTAGGGGCAAACACCGCATGGCTCCGGTGGCCGATTACTTGCAAAAAAAACTGGGGAAGACCATCCCCGTAGTTTTTGCTGGGGAAGACAGCTGCTACAACAAGAAGAAGTTCATCGACTCCCAAAAGGCCGGCACGGTAATCATGCTGGAAAACACCCGCTTTCATAAGGAAGAAACTTCGAAAAACCCCGCCGACCTGGACAAGCTGGCCAAGGCCCTGGCGGAATACGGTGACATCTTTGTGAACGATGCCTTTGGCACCGCCCACCGGGATCATGCCTCCACCGCCTCCATCGCCAAGTTTGTGCCCCTTTCGGTGGCCGGCTTCCTGATGGAAAAAGAAGTTAAGTACCTGGAACCCATCGTGGCCAGTCCGATCAAACCCTTGGTGGCCATCATAGGCGGTGCCAAGGTTTCTTCCAAAATCGCAGTCTTAGAGAGCCTCTTAAAAAACGCCTCCGCCCTGGTAATTGGCGGCGGCATGGCCTATACCTTCCTGAAGGCCCAGGGTAAAAAGATTGGCAAGTCCCTGGTCGAAGACGATCAGATAGACACGGCCAAGAAGATCCTTGAGGCCGCCAAGAAGGCCGGGGCAGAGATAGTCCTGCCCCTGGACCATGTGGGGGCCGAGAAGTTCGATGCCGCCGCCAAGGCGGTGAGCATTGCTTCAGTGAATATTCCCGACAAGCTCATGGGCATGGACGTGGGTCCCAAGACCATCGCCCGGTACAAGCAGGTTCTGGCCAAGGCCAAGACCATCGTGTGGAACGGCCCCGTGGGGGTCTTCGAGTTTAACGCCTTCTCCAAGGGCACCGAAGCGGTGGCAAAGCTAGTGGCTGCAGCTACCGCCAAGGGGGTAATAACCGTGGTAGGGGGCGGCGACTCGGTCGCGGCGGTGAATAAGTTCAACCTGGCTTCCAAGATGAGCCATGTCTCTACCGGCGGCGGAGCCTCCCTGGAACTCCTGGAAGGCAAAAAACTCCCCGGCATAGAAGTAACCCGGAGCAGGGACTACTATATCGCCGGTAACTGGAAGATGCACATGACCCGCCCCGAAGCCGCCGCCCTGGCCAAGGATCTGGTAAAGACCCTTAAGGGGGGCAAGCACCGCTACCTGGCGGTACCTTCCTTTACGGCCATAGAAACGGTGGGGGCTATTGTAGCGGGGACCAATATTCTTCTGGGGGCCCAGAACTGTTCTTCCGAAGAGCAGGGGGCCCACACCGGAGAAGTGTCGGTGCTCCAGTTAAAGGAACTGGGGGTCCAGGTTATCATCCTGGGGCACAGCGAGCGGCGCCATGTCTACAAAGAAAACGACGCCCTGATTAACAAGAAGGTAAAACTGGCCCTTAAGCATGGCTTTGAGGTGATCCTCTGTGTAGGCGAGACCCTGGAAGAACGTGAAAAGGGAAAGGCCGAAACGGTCTGTAAAACCCAAACCGAAAAGGGCCTGGCCGGAGTGACCCTGGCGGAACTCTCCCGGGTTACCATAGCCTACGAACCCGTGTGGGCCATAGGCACCGGCAAGACCGCCACCCCCGATGATGCTCAAAAGATACATCACTTTGTGCGGGGGGTCGTGGCCAAACTCTACGGCAGCCTGGCGGCCCGGCAGATTATCATCCAGTACGGCGGCTCGGTGCGGGGCGAAAATGCGGCCCAGCTCATGGCCATGGAAGATATAGACGGAGCCCTGGTCGGGGGTGCATCCCTTAAGGCCGAGACCTTCGCCCCTATCGCCAAGTTTTCGTAGGGCCCGGGGCTCAAGTTTATCGCAAAGGAAAGGTAATGGGAATTCTTAGTATTGTTTTATTGGTCTTTTTTATCATAGTGGCAGTCCTCCTCGTCCTCTTGGTTTTGGCCCAGAACGAGGAGGGGGACGGCCTGGGGGGCATCTTTGCCAGCGGCTCGGGCTCCGCCTTCGGCGCCCGGTCGGGCAATATGCTCACCCGGGTTACCACGGTCCTGGGGGCCCTCTTTCTGGTGGTCAGTCTGGGCCTCGCCCTGATGAACCGCAGCCCCACCGGGTCTGGGGTCGAAAGGGCAGGGCAGGCCATGAACCCCGGTACCGGCAGTGACTGGTTTCTCTTTGACGAGAGCCCCGGTGTAATCGAAGAGCTGATCGAACCGGAAGGGGCAGAGTAGGACCTGGTGTTCCTGCACACTATATTTTCACCGGACCTAATATCCATCAATCTAGAGGCAGAAACTAAAGAAAGGGCCTTTGCAGAGCTGGTAGACATCTTCTGCGGGGCCACCGGTCTGCCCAAGAAAGAGGAGATCCTGGAGGCCCTCTGGGAGAGGGAACATAAGATGACCACGGGCATTAAGAAGGGGGTTGCGATCCCCCATGGAAGATGCCATACCCTGGACCAGACTTATGGGGTGCTGGGGGTTTCCCGAAAGGGGGTGGAGTACCAGGCCCTGGACGGCCAGAAGGTACACTTGCTCTTTATGATTTTAACTCCCCAAGCTAACTCCGAACAGTACCTCCACCTTTTACGGCGTATAGCCCTGCTCCTGGATGAGCCCCGGTTTTCCGAGGAGCTTAAAGCTCAGGAGGATCCCCAGGGGGCCTATGGGGTCCTAAAGACCTACGAAGAACACTATATTAGTTCAGGTCACTTCTAGACTTAGTATATCCTTTATTACCTTCCGGTTTCCCTCGGTATAAAATTCTCCTGCTCCGGCCCTATAGATCTCTTCTATCCTGTCCATGTGAAGATCCCTTACCCGGTGGCGGACCAGCTTCATGGTGGAGTTTATCTCCCCCCTGGCTTCGTCAAAGGCAGAACCGAGAACGGCGAAGGAGGCGGGCCGCCATTGCCCCGGGATACTGCTATGCCCGCTTTGGCGGGTAAAACTGGTGAGGTCCTCCCAGATAAGGCCCAGAACCTTGTTAAGGTCCTCATCCTTTTGGGGGCTAAGGCCCTGGTTTTTTATACTGCCCAAAAGCTCTTCGGTATTAAGGGTGATAAGGGCGCTGGTAAAACGGCACTGTTCGTTATAGGCCATGATCTGGTTGATATACTTCGAGGTGCTTAAGACTGCCTCTTCGATGGTTTCGGGGCTGTACTTTTCTCCGTCCGGGGCGATGAGGAGGGCCTTCTCCCGGCCGGTGACCACCAGGAATCCGTCCTTATCCATGTAACCCAGGTCTCCGGACCAGAGCCATCCTTCCTGGAGGGTTTCTTCGGTGGCCTCGGGGTTCTTAAAGTAGCCCTTCATCACCGAGTCCCCCCGGGTGACGATTTCTCCTATCTCGCCCATGGTACATTCGGTGCTCCGGTCCTTCATGATCCGCAGTTCCAGGTCAGGCAGGACCACCCCGGAGGTGCCAAACTTATGCCGGGCCGCCGAGTTGGTGCAGATGATGGGGGCGTTCTCGGTAAGGCCGTAGCCCTGATAGACCGGTATGCCTATGGCGTTAAAGAACTCCTGCTGCTTGAGTTCCAGAAGGGCCCCGCCCCCTATGCAGAACCTAAGGTTCTTGCCAAAGACCGATCTAAGCTTGGGAAAGATGAGGGCATTGGCCAGGGCCCAGGGAAAGAAGCTCCAGAGGCACTGTAAAAAGGGGGGCCTATTGTAGCCATCACCGGCCCGCCTTATGCCCGCCCTGAGGCCCGCATTAAAGATGCCGCGGATGAGGGCCCCCTTCTCGTTAATTCCCCCCTGCATGCGCTTCATAAAGTTTCCCGAAAGGGCGGGGACGGTTAACAGAACATCGGGGTTTACCTCCTGGAGGTTCCGGGGCAGGTTCCGTATGGCCGCCATGGGCCCCCCCTGGGCATCTACGAAGTACATGGTCATTCCCACGATGCAGAAGATATAGAGCCCCACGGTGTGGGCAAAGGAATGATCCAGGGGAAGCATGATCAAACTCTTCCAGCCCCTTTCTACCGGCACCAGTTTCCGGGCATTGTCAGCATTGTGGATATAGTTTCGGTGGGTCAGCATAATCCCCTTGGGGTTCCCGGTGGTTCCCGAGGTATAGCTGATGGTCACGTTATCGTCCCGGTCTATGGCTTCTTCTATCTCCTGCAGACGCCGCTGGTATTCCTCCCCGGCAAGGAGGGCCTTGCCCTGGATCAACATCTCTTCGTAGTAGAGGAGCTTCTCTGCGGTCCCTTCTGTGCTGGGGTTCTTATCGCTGATCAAAATGAGCAGGGGCTTGTTTTGAATGGTCTTGAGAGCTTCGGCGGCCTTCTTTAAGTTATTTTCTGAAACTAAAAGGGCCTTCGACTCTGAATGGTTCAATCGGAAGATAAGCTCCTCTTCGGTGAGCCTGGTAGAGAGGGGTACAGAGGTACAGCCCGCCTTAAGGATGCCGAACTCGCCTATCACCCAGGAAGGTCTTCCCTCCGAGAGGATGGCCGCATGATCCCCCTTCTTGAGCCCTGCCTTAAGGAGGGCTGCAGCGAAGGCCGACGAAAGGGCATCCACTTCCTTAAAACTGAAGGTTTGCCAGGTATCTCCGGTTTTTCCGCCCAGATAGGCCAGGTCTCCGTGGTTTTTTGCCCCCTCATGGAGCAGTGCTATGACGGTGCTCATGCTATCCTTCATATTGATGATTTAATCCTTTTCTTTTATAATACCCCATGCGGGGAGGTAAACCAAGTGGATGAAAAACCCAAGCGAATAATTGTGGTTGATGATGATATTACCAACCTTAATATAGCCCGGAATGCCCTGGTTCAAAAATACGATATCTTTACCATCCCCTCGGGGGAGAAGCTCTTCCAAATCCTCGAGCGCATCGTTCCGGATCTCATCCTTTTAGACCTGGAAATGCCCAACATGAACGGCTACGAAGTCCTGGCGGCCCTGAAGGGCAAGGAAGAAACGGCCAAGATCCCGGTCATTTTTGTCACCGCCACTTTGGATGCAGAACGGCGGCAAAAGGGGATAGATTTGGGGGCCGTGGACTACATTACCAAGCCCTTTAATCAGGAGCATCTTCTGGATTGCATAGCCGCCAACCTGTCCTAGGGGGTCCCATGAAGCTCTCGTCCTTTTCCAAACACTGCCTATTGGGCCTGGTCTTGCTCATTCTGCTCTTGGCTTCTGGCTGTGCCAGCGAAGGGAGGGACCGGGGTTTTTACTTTACCGCCCAGCCCAGGTCCGACGGGGTCCTTATCCAGTTTTTTAACATCCCTGCCAGCACCATCCATCTTTCTATTTCCCTGGGGGATATCACCGACGAGCAACTCCTGCTGCACCAGATCCTCCTTTGGGATAACCAGGTCTATGATTTTGTCAGCCCCCAGAATGACCTTAGTGTCCTGGGGCCCCAGAGGACCCTGCTCTTCCCCTTTGCCCAGGCAGGGAATGAATATGAGGTCTTTGCCATCATCTATACCTCTTTGGATCTGGAAGAGTTCACCTATCATTCCGAAATGGTGGTCGCCCGGGGGGGCATACATCTGGCCAATAGGCCCGTCCTGGAATTCTCATCCGATAACCGTACCTTGCTTCTTTCTGAGGTTCCCCGGTTTACCGAGGAGCTGGAGTATTCATCCGAGGGGCGCTATAGCTACGGGGTCATGGTAATTACCAACGATGGTTATGCCTATGGAGGGGGTGGGAACTGGGACGGCCTCTCCTTTCCGGCCCACGAGATTTATACGAGCTCCCAGGCTCGTTACGGGTTCCGGGGCCGCCTTCCCGTGGTTGGATCTCTCCAGGCTAATGTGATGCACCGGAATCTTTCGTGGCTCGTGGGAATCGCTCGGACCGAAGAGGTCCACATGTGGTTTTGAGGCTCGTGCGGCAGAGAGTTGCCGCACAAGCCCTAAGTTCTATGTATTTACCAGCTTTCTGATTCGTAACCCAAAGACAGTAACAGAGCCTTGGATTCCTCGGAGATGTTGGGGCAGCCGTCAAAGACCACGCCGCCAAACTCTATGCTCGTTACCGAGGGATGGACCGTGACGGTGGTAAGGGCGTTGATCCTCTGGAAGGCCCCTTCATCGATATACCTAATGGTAGAAGGCAGGCTGATGCTGGTGATGTTGTTGTTCATCTCAAAAGCAAAGCGGCCCACCCGCTGTATCCCCTCGGGGATAACCAGTTCGCCCCGGATGGCGGCGGTGCGGAAGGTCTCGTCGGGGATATAGGTTACCGCCCGGGGCCATTCAGGCATGGTGGTAATTCCCGATGCGGAGAAAACCGAGTGGCCTATGCTCCGGATATTGGGGGGCAGGGTAATGGTCTGTAATTGGCTGGTACGGTGAAAGACCCCGTCGCCTATGACTTCCAGGGTGCTGGGGAGCCTAATTTCGGCCAGGCGGTTACAGCCAAAGAAGGCTGCCGTGTTGGCGGGTCCCATGTCCCCCTGAATCTCTACCACCCCTTCGGGGACTATGATAGAGAAAAGGGCACCCACCCTGCTGAATGATTGGGGTCCCAGGATTTTTACCGGAAGGCCCCCAAAGGTGGCGGGGATGATAATGTCCCTGGTATTACTGGTATAACGGTCTATGATGACCCCGGTACCGTCAGGGGTGGTGGAGGTGTTAAAGTGCGCCGCCCGGGTAGGCCTGGTGGTGCCTCCTTCTCCGCAGCCCGTAAAGCCTAAAATGAGGGCCAGGGCCAGTCCAATGCTTATAAGTCTGAATTTCATGGTTCTCTCCTGCCAAGTTTGCTTTTGCCCTTCGGGCTATAAAAACGGTGCCCCAGCTTAGGCAGGGACCCGGTTTTCTACCATATATTGGTTGCTATAAATCCACTTCTACGGGGTCTTTTCCGGCCTCGTAGACCAGACAAAGGGCCTCTTCCAAATAAAAAAAACCACACTCCGAAAGGTTACCCTGGTACATCACCTTGATCCTGGGGGCCTGGTCAAAACAGTGGTTCCTGGCTTCTTCGGACTCATCCAGGACCGCCTTGCCGTAGATCCGTATCCAGTCCCGGTTAACCTTCATGGCGGAGATGGAAATTTTTGGGTTACTGGTGATCTGCTGGAATACCTTCTTGCTCTTTCCCATACTAAAATAGAATTTCCCCTGGTATTCCATGTTAGATCCAAAGGGCCGCAGCTCCGGCTGCCCCTCATGGGAGGTGGCAATAAAATAGACCCCCGCCTCCCTTAAGAAATCTGCACCCTTTCCCATTCCTTACTCCCTATAAAAATAATAACCATTATACCCGCTTTTTTCCAGACTGACAAGAAAAATTCAGCCCCTTCACCCCCTGTGAATAGTTAGCCCCCCATGTTAGACTCTGCCTTACAGTGAACATCCTTTCAATGAAGGAGAAATGGAACAACCGGGCCTTGTTCCACCTCCTGTGGCCCCTTATTGTTGAGCAGCTCCTGGCAGTCACCATGGGAGCCGTTGATACCCTCATGGTGAGCCCCGTAGGGGAGCATGCCGTCTCCGGGGTCAACGTGGTTGATAACATAAACAACTTTCTTATTATCGGCTTTATTGCCCTCTGTACTGGAGGGGCCGTGGTGTCCAGCCAGTATGTGGGCCGGGGGGACCATAAAAACGCCGCCTTCGCCTCGAAGCAGCTGGTTTATTTGGTGACGGTAATCTCGGTGGTAATCTGCGTGTTTGCGGTCCTCTTTCGGTCCCAGGTGGTCACCTTTTTCTACGGTGACCTGGATGATGATGTCATGGGGTCCGCCATGACCTATTTTTTCATCATCGCCCTTTCCTATCCCATGCTGGGGATCTACAACGCCTGTGCGGCCCTCTTTCGATCCGCCGGGAACAGCCAGATCCCCATGCAGGTTTCGGTGGTCCGGAACATCCTTCACATAGGGGGAAATTTCCTCTTTGTCCATGGCCTGGGCATGGGGGTGGCGGGAGTGGCCCTCTCGGCCCTGATAGTCCGCACCGCCGCAGGGCTCATCCTCTTGGTCATGCTCATCCGGGACAAAAAGATCCCCGTCACCCTTTCGGGGATCTTTAGCACCAGGTTTGATCTGGCCATGACGAAACGGATCCTCAACATGGGGGTCCCGGCGGGGCTGGAAAATTCCATGTTCCAGTTTGGCAGGCTCTTAACCCAGCGGATCTTTCCCACCTTTGGGACCCCGGTAATCGCCGCCAATGCGGTGGCGGGGATCATTAATTCCTTTTCTTTTATGATTGGCAACGGCTACAGTGTAGCCATCCTTACGGTGGTGGGCCAGTGCATAGGCGCCGGGGACTACGAGGCCGCCAAGGGGAACACGAAGAAGCTCATCCTTCTAACCTGGTTTACCCTGGCCCTGATCAGCGGCCTTACCCTGATCTTTAGGGTCCCCCTTATCAGCCTCTTTAACCTGAGCCCCGAAGCCATCGAAACGGCGGACCACTTTATCCGAATCCACGGGATCTCCATGATCCTGGGCTGGACCATAAGCTTTGCCTTCCCTGCTGCCCTAAGGGCTGCCGGAGATGCCCGCTATGTGATGGTGGTGGGGACCCTCTCCATGTGGATAGTCCGGGTTTCCTTTGCCTACCTTCTGACCTTTACCTTTGGCCTGGGTCCCATAGGGGTTTGGCTGGCCATGGGAGGGGACTTCATGGTCCGGGGCCTCTGCTTTTTCCTTCGCTGGCGGGGGGGACGCTGGCAGAACATAAAAGTAATAGACACGAAGGAATAATGGGTTCATACTATTTGTATGAGCACGAAATTTAACCCCGACGCATTGAACGAATTTGCCCGCTACCATGGGTTTCATTACGGAAAAATAGACCCCATCGATCTTCTCCAAGATTGCCTCCTGGAAATGGAGCGGGGGCTTAGGGGCTCTCCTTCGAGCCTCCCCATGATCCCTGCCTACATAAGCCCCCAGTCAAAGCTGGAGCCCGGCAAAACGGTCCTGGCTCTGGATGCGGGGGGGACCAACCTCCGGGGGGCCCTGGTAAAATTCGATGCCCAGGGCAAGGCCATCCCCGGTGAAAGCCGGCGGGCCCCCATGCCCGGCACCGAGGGGCCCCTTAGCGCCGAGGCCTTCTTTGACGGCATCGCCGCCGTCGCCGCCCCCCTTATCGAAGCATCTGGCGAAAAGGTCGAGGGCATAGGCTTTTGTTTTTCCTATAATATGGATATTACCGAAGAAGCGGATGGAATTTTACGGGCCTTTAGCAAGGAAGTAGAGGCTCCGGATGTGATAGGCAAGCACATAGGGGCCGGTTTACGGGAGGCCCTGGTCCGGCGGAATTGCAAGGTCCCTGACAATATTATTTTACTCAACGATACGGTGGCTACCCTCCTGTCGGGGCTGGCGGGAATCCCGGCCCCCGGAGGCCACTGGCAGGGGGAAGACCGCTTTGGGACCGAGGGGGGACCCATGGTGGGCTTCATCCTTGGGACGGGCCTTAACACCGCCTACCCGGAAAAGCGGATCCCCAAGATAGGCTTTGATTCCCCCCAGCCCCAGATCGTGGTGGTAGAATCTGGAGGCTTTGCCCATCGCTGCATGGGCCCCCTGGATCTGGACTTTGACCGGGGAACCAGGGTCCCCGGAGCCCACACCCTGGAAAAACTCAGTGCCGGGGGCTACCTGGGGCCTTTAAGCTTTCATATCCTCCGGCAGGCCCATAAGGAGGGGCTCCTGGTCTTTAAGCGGGCCGATGAGTTCTTTGCCCGCCCCAGCCTGGAGGCCAAGGATATTTCGGCCTTCATGAACGAGCCCTTTTCCCAGAAGGGCCCCATAGCAGAATTGTTTGCCCAGGACGAAGGGGACGCCATAAGCAGCATGGGTTACCTCATTGCGCTTATAACCCAAAGAGCCGGTCTAATGGCCGCGTCGGTCACCGCGGCGGCAGCGGTAAAGGCCACCGAGGCCTACAACAACCCCCGCAACCTGGACCCCTTTGTGCCGGTCCGCATAGCTGTCGAGGGGACTACCTACCTCCAATACAAGGGACTGCGGGAGGCCACCGAAGCATACCTGCAGATCATGCTGACCAAGGACGGGCCCCGGACCTATACTATAGCTCCGGTGGAACAGGCATCTCTCTTTGGGGCCGCCGTGGCCGCCCTCAGCAAGTAGGGTTACACGAGGTGTATGATGAAGCCTAAGCTTGCCCTTGCCCTTCTGGCTTTAATTGTTTGTCTTGGCTTTCTTTCGTGCCGGACCAGCCCCGAGGTGAATACCTCCATAGAAGGCATCTGGGATCGCCGGGATATAGTCATTTCCATTAGCGGATCTACCGGAGTCTTTACCCAGATTAATCCCAACACCCAATGGCGCCGGGTCTTAGAGAGGGGCTCCATAGGCATAGGGGCCCAGAACATGCGGAACATCACCCGGACCGGCCCCCTTAGCTGGACCGCCCAGGTCTTACGGTTCAACGAGGGGACCTACGAAATAACCGGCTGGTCCGATGCCCAGATCACCATGGCCGAAGACGGATTATCTATCCATATCCTGGTGAGCGGGGTGGCAAACCCGGAACACACCTACCGGAGAGTGGTAAACTAGGACTGCTTGGTCTTAATAAAAGTTTCGTGAATCCGCTGACTGTCGCTTATGAATTTTGAACTAAGCAGGTTAGCGGACGATACCGTATTGGTAAAATAATTGTAGACACTCCAAAGGGAAGTATCATCCCTTAGGACCACCGTATCTTGAATAAATTCCCCCGAAAGATGGTGCTCCTTTAAGTGTGAAGCTTTCATGAGGGGTTCCCTTTTCTTGTTGGTCTTTATGTTCACATCCACATGGCCCGAATGTTCTAAAATCGAAATAACATTCTTTCTCAAAGATAGGGGGAGCTGCTTTTCGGAAAAAATATCGTCCTTTTTTTCAGATAAGGATGAGTCATTGAGTTCATTGTAACGCCTTGACATATTGCCAAGGCTGTCAAAGGAGCGATGTATAAAGGAACGCATGTCCAGGTTTTTGAGGCCCTTCCAGTTTTTGGGAGTCACCGCGAAAAACGAGCTCTTTACCCCTGGGTGGCTGGCCACCATCCCATTGGCACAGATCACCCTATAGGCCCCAAAATGGACCTCCAGGGCCGGCCGGGGCCCTATAATCGAAGACCTTAATATGATGGAAGGGTAGACAGCCAGACCATCGGGGGTCTCCATGTCTTCATTGAATAAGTAATGCTGAAAGAGGGCCTTTCCATCACCTTCCAGGTTAGATATCAATAACTTGGTCGGAAGGTTAATTTTGCTCAACTGGTCATTCAACCAGTCCACTGCGTCGATATAGGTAATTAAGGGCCGGTCTTTACTAACTTCTCCGTAATTGGTAAAGGTATTCTGAACAGGTGATTTAACTGAAACCATCTGGAATTTTGATACAAACTGGTTCTCCGCCGAGATAAGATCCTCCCTTAAGATATTCAAGTTGGAATATTGCTTTTTATCTGCTGTTAGTTCTACCCCTTTTAATTCGTCCCATGTAGGTTCACTGATAGTTTCCATCTGGTATACTCCTTCCATTGTTTATCTTCTATATGGTAACTCATTGGTCTATCAGGGAGTGAGAGATCAAGAGGAGAATTTCTGATAAAAAAGTATAAAACAAATTAAATTTTATGGTAAAATAGCCTATTAGGAGGTAGAGCAGTACCTCCAGGCAGTGGAGAATGCGGACCATAAGGAGTACGGTGGTATGTTTGAAGCGGCAATTGAAAGCATCCTTGAGGAGCGGGAAGAGGCCAGAGCTGCGGGTAAAGCTCAAGGTAAAGCTGAAGGCATTACTGAAGGAGCTGAACAGAAAGCTCTGGAGATAGCCCAAGCTATGGTGGATTTGAATCTCCCCCTTGAGACCATAGTAGTTGCTACTAAGCTAGATCCTCAGCAGATAGAAAAGTTGGTGACGAAGAAAGGGTTGTAGGTTGCTGGGTATGGAAGGTATTGGAGAGTGTTTTTTGATGAGTACCACCATGGGGTCATTATCGACCGCTCTGAGTACAATTCTGTGCTTGAAAATGTTTATTCTATCAGTGCGGGTACATTAAGTACACCAGTATTTAACAGTTACCCTGGGTGGTTTCGATGAAAATATTTTTTTTGCTATTAAATATATTTGTTCATAGTATGTTATTTGGGCAACGTATAACTATTAATGAATTCCGCGAATTGTCATTGGAAAATAAAGTTGAATACTATTTTGATAACTTTGTTGGTATTCCTCATAGAACAAGTCATTCATTATGGGCTGGTACCATTGTTTCCCATCATGGCAAGGCTGTAGTCCCATATATTAAAGAACAACTAAAAACAGCAACTTATTTCACGTATAGAGAAGAGCCAATAGATGACACTTTATCACTGATAGCTTATATATTATCAAGTTTAAACAGGGCATCTCTTTACCCTCAATATTATCTATCAAGTGGTGTACCAGAATTTATATTATATGAAGAAGAAATTCGATGGTTTTACAATGAATACATGAAACGTATCAATGAGTATGTTTTATTATATAGAATAATAGATGAAAACGTGATGCTTAATATGATTCATATCAGTTTTATTGCTAGAAATCAAGAGGACCTTTTTCAATTTTTTGGTTATCCTTATTATCGAGGTATACCCGTAAATTTACAAGGTAATGAAATGAAAAAATTTTTTGAAGAAAGACTTGGCATTCAGAATTTATTAATTACCATTCCTTATATAGAATGAATTCTTAAATCTATTTTTAATATATAATCTTGATGTAAATTACATAGTCAAGTTAAATAAAAGATCTAAGGAAGAAAAAATGATTAGTGGATTTTTAATGATAACAATTGGAATTAATTTTTTATTAATAGGATATAATATTGTTAAAATGAAATGGAAAGATGAGAAAATAAAGATGAAACATGAATCCAAATTTAGGAAATTAGGATTTTTGTTCTTAATTTTTGGTATATTTCGAATTATTTTGAATTAAAATAAAAACAGCTATAATAATCAAGGTAGCTTCTCAGATAGATATGCACCAAAAACCCATGCTTCTTGATCTTCTATTTTATACCAATGGTCTACATGTCCATCGATAGTATCAGATCCCAGGGGAATTAAATTTGCTTTTATATTTCCATTTTGTATTAGAAAAATCAAAAAACTCTAATTTATCCAATGAAGAAGGATGTATAAAAATATTTAGAAATTCCTTCAATTTCGAAGTAAAATGCAATTTCTCCTCCGTATAGGTATAGGAGGATATATGGCTCTCTACCATACAGCGGACAACACCTTTAAACGGATCTTTAGTAATAACCAGCTCTTTGCTGAGTTCATTAAGGACTTCATCCACATTGACCTATTACAGGACATTCAACCCGAGGACATCGAGGATCTAAGTGAACGGTTCCTGCCTCTCTTCCAGGAACAGAGGGATGCGGATACGGTAAAGCGTATCAATTTAAAGACAGAAACTCCCCTCTTTGTCATAACCATCCTGGAACATGAGTCAAAGGTAAATTACCGGGCCAGTTTTAAGATGCTCCAGTACATAAGCCTGGTCTTAGATAACTGGGAAAAGGAGGCAGAAAGAGAAGATCCTGGCTCTTCCTTTCGAAAAGACTTCAAGTACCCTCCAGTATTGCCTATTGTGTTCTATGACGGGAAGGATACCTGGACAGCGGAGCGAAATTTTCTTAACCGGACCCATCTAAGCGATGTTTTTGAGAAATATATCCCCAAATTTGAGTATGAACTGGTTAACCTAAATGACCATAGCGTAGAAGGGGTAATGAATTTTAAGGATGCCTTGTCGTTACTGCTCTTGGTTGATAAAATCCGAAAGTCCAATGATCCTAATCTATTACCCCTACCTTCTGATTACCTTGAGGCATTACGCTTGCAAATTCCTGACAATCTGGGTAAGCTTATTAATGATGTAATTAGGGTTTTCTTGGCTCAGAGCGGCATAGCCCGGGAGGAGGTAGAGCAGTACCTCCTGGCAGTGGAGAAGGCGGACCATAAGGAGTACGGTGGTATGTTTGAAGCGGCAATCGAGAGCATCCTGGAAGAACGAGAAGAAGCCAGAGCTGAGGGTAGAGCCGAAGGCAAAGCTGAGGGTAGAGTTGAAGGCGAAGCCGAGGGTGTGGAAAAACAAAGACGAGAGGTTTTGGATTTAATTGCGAGCGGTAAGACACTGGAGGAGATTCAAGCTCTACTAACCGGAGGACAGAATAATTCTGGCCATAACTTGCCGTTACAATAAATACCAGCTAAGCAACACCCGGACCAGCGGAAGGTCTGTGACCCTTTATGCCCGCGGCGAGGCCGTGGCGGTGTCCTACAGCAGCAGCAGTACGAATAGGTCTGTCTACCTGGGCAAGGACATTATGGGGAGTGTCCGTTCCACCAGCACTGCCACGGGGGTAATAGATGACAGGTTTGATTACACTGCCGGGCCCGCTAGGGCCCCTTCAATCCTTCCTATCGGTGCGCGGCCCGAAGGGACGCACGATGTCTTTGGGCAGCCCTTCCAGGGGGACTTAGATGGCCTTATGAACCTGGGCTACATGAGTAAGCCCTACGAGAGTGTTACAGGGCTCTACAACTATGGCTTTAGGGACTACCGGCCCCAGCAGGCCCGCTTTACCACCCCAGACCCCATTAGGGATGGGAACAACTGGTTTGCCTATGTTAACAATGACCCGGTGAACTATGTCGACTTGTGGGGGTTGTGTAAGGAGGATGTAAGACAATTTAAATTTAATTCATTTCAAGTTGGTCAAGATTTGACTGGTTCAAATTTTATTGACTATTTTATTAACAATGGCAATACAGCAAAATTTATATATGACGGTGGTGGAGGTTCTATGTATGTTGAACCGTCTTATGCGCTACCCTCTTCATCTTCACCACAAACTCCACAAAATAATCCAAATTCTGAAAATTTTGAACGGCTACTTGCTGGTAGATTAGGTTTTATATCTAATCATAACGAAAGTATCTTATATGATAATAATGGCAACCAAATAGCTATAATTCAACATGATTATAATACTAAGCAAATTGGTTTTACAGACGACGAAAAATATTTATGGTTTGTATCAAATAGACTACGGCCGATACTGCCAGGTGAACAACCCTTTTATCCTTTTATTCCAAATTTTCCTTCTATTCCTTGTAACTACATAATGATCTTTAATGTTACTGATGGTGAATTTATACAAGCTTACTCCACCATGGAAAATGATTTTATATTTAAAATTGATGATAACCAATATAGAATAAACACAACACCGCCTGATTTACCGGGTTAGGTACTGCCAAGTATCTTTCGCAAATTGATTTGCAGCCATATGAAAAATTAAGCTACATAAGGCGGCTTTCTTCTATCACCTTACTATGGATAATGACGGTACTACATTGGCTATACCATGCAGGCAGTATTCGATGATCATCTTCTATCGAACCACCCGTATCTTTCAACGCTGGTGCTGCAAAAATACCTGGCGGCGATTTCGCCTGACTACACAACCAACGTGAAAGTGAAGCCAAGGCAAATCACAGAAATACGTTTGAATACCAGTTGTGTAGTCAGGGCGCTGGAGCCGACAGGAACCCCCACCGAACGAGTGTATACGAGTGAGGTTCCCTTCTGGCGATTGTTTGCTGACCAGCGAGAGGGGACTTGGTGGGTGTTCGTTAAATTAGGCATGTTTTTGTCCAGCGGTGAAGGGATAATGAGGTCTTGGCTTAGATGCGCTGTATTTAAACCTGCCTACCCTACTTTGGAGCCCGTCTTTGTACTAAACCCTTGTTCTGCCATTTCCCCGAGATAAAGTAGATCATTATCAAAGCGCCTCCGAAGGCCATGGAGATGCCCATGGCGTGGAAGAGGCCCATGTAGTGTTCCAGCCCCGCCCCGGCGGCCCTGGCCAGTTCGGCGGTGGCATAGAGCCCCGCAGAAACTGCTTCTTCGACAGAATGAAGGAGGGGCAATACGGCCATGAAGTAGGCCAGGGGGATCCGGATGAGGCTTCCCAGGATAGCTACCACCGCAGGATAATTGGCTTCCCCGGCACCCCGGATGGCACCCCCGGCGGTGGCGTTAATGCCCATGCAGATATAAAAAAAGGCAATAAATCTAATGCCGTTATACCCCATCTCGAGGACCGGGACATTGTCGGTGAAGGCCCGCATCAGATAGAACCCGAAGTTGTACATCACCACCCCCATAAGGAGGGAGAGGCCGCTGACAATGAGGAGGGAGATATGGGCCCCCCGCTTGGCCCGCTCTATATCGCCGGCCCCTATGTTCTGGCCCACGAAGGTGGTTACCGCCATCCCCAGGCCCATGAAGGGCATCATGACAAAGCCGTCTACCCGCTGGATGATCCCCTGGGCGGCTATATAGTTGGAGCCAAAGTTGTTGGCCAGGGACTGGATGATCACCATCCCCAGAGACATGGCGCCGTTTTGGATGGAGGTGGGGATCCCCAGCCGAAAGATGATCTTGATGATCGCCTTGTCAACATTCCTCATCCCCGTCAGGGTAAGGCGGAAGCCATACTTGCCGGTGATAAACCGGGACAGGAGGATCATCCCCGATACAAAGTGGGAAAGCATGGTTGCAATAGCCACCCCCGGCACCCCCCAGCCAAAGACGATGACAAAGAGGAGATCCAATAGGATGTTTAAGACGCTGGAAATAATAAGGGAGTAGAGGGGCCAGCGGGCGTCCCCCAGACCCCTTAGAAGGCCGTTACCCAGGGCAAAGAAGACGTTCCCGGTGGTGCCGATGAAGACTATCATTAAATACATGGCCGAGTCGTTGAGTATATTGTCGGGGGTTCCCAGAAGATGGAGGAGGGGCCTTGAGGCCACCAGGCCCGTCATGGAGACGCAGAAGCCTATGACCAGGCAGAGGGTAAAGGTGGTGTTGATGGCCCTCTCGGTGGCCTCGTGATCCCCGGCCCCCCGGTACTGTGAGATGAGGATGTTGGCCCCCATGGAAAGCCCCATGAAGAGGGCGTTAAAGAGCATCATGATGGGAAAGCTCACCGCCACCGCCGCCAGGGCATCGGAGCCCACAAAGTTACCGACGATGATAGAGTCAGCCACATTGTAAAGCTGCATGATAATATTCCCCGCGATGATGGGCAGGGCAAAGCCGATAAGCTTTTGGGTAATGGGCCCCTTGGTGAGATCGGTGCGCGGTGACATCCTTATGGCTGATGACATGAAATCCTCCAGTATCCTATTTTAGGGCGTCGTATATTTTTTCCAGTAAAAGCTGCAGGGCCGGTTTTTCCTTCTCGCCCAGGCCCGACAGGAGCCGGGATTCGGCCGCCGCCATGTGCTCTTCGCCGGAGCGGCAGAACTGCTCGCCCAGGGGGGTAATGTTTACCATCTTGATACGCCGGTCACAGCTGACCGCCGAGGTCTGGACCAGGCCCTTTTGCTCCAAGCGCAGGATGATCCCCGCGGTGGTGGACTGGGCCACCCCCATGATCCGCTCCAGTTCTTTCAGGGTTGCGGCTTTTCCGGGAATGCGGTTTAGCTTTCCCAGGGCCACTGCCTGGGACATGGTAAGGCCCTGCTGGCGAAGGTTATTATTGGCTTCCTTTTCCAGGGTGTCATGGATCCGTTTGATCAACATGCCTATGGACTGGTGTTTCTGCATATGGAGCTCTTAAGGGCCATATTGCCTTATGGAGCCGGAAATGTCAATAGTATGCTATTGATTTTATTCCCCCCTGGACTTCCTTTTTAGCTCCAGGCTTGGTAAAATATCTTTGGGATGAAACAGACAAACGGCATTTCAATATTATGGAGGCCCCTCTACCTTTTTAGGACCAGGGCTCCCCTCCTCTCCTTCATCCTCGGAAGGCTCCTGGTCATGCTCTTTATGCTCTTCCTCCTGGGTTTTGCGGTCTTCGGCCTCATGGCCCTGGCCCCCGGGGACATCGTAGGGCAGGTGATGCTCCAGCAGATCATGAGCTCCACCGAGGGCCGGGCGGCGGTGGCCCAGCATGATATTTCCGGCGAATGGGCCGATACCATGCGGGAAGACCTGGGGCTGGACCAGCCCTTTTACGTCCAGTACGGCCGCTGGCTAAGGCAGGTGATCCTTCATCAAGATCTGGGTATAGGCCTTATCTCCCGGGCACCGGTGGGCTTTTTAATCCGCAGCCGGATAATAAACTCCCTCATTTTAAACCTTATTTCCCTGGTCCTTATCACCTTCTTTTCCTTCCTCCTGGGGGTTTATTTTTCTTCCAAGGCCGGGTCCCGCCTGGATCTGGCGGTCTCCTTCTTTTCCCTAACCCTCCATGCCTTTCCGGGGATCCTGATGCTCATCCTTTTACAATTATTTGCCTCCCTCACGGGGCTCTTCCCCGTTACCGCCTACCCGCCCTTTCCCTTCCAGGACGAGCCCCTACGCTTTGTCTTTTCCTATGCCCATCATATCTTCCTGCCCCTCTTGGTGGCCTTTTTGGGGGGCATAGGGGGGACCCTCAGGTTTATCCGGGCCACCATGCTGGACCAGCTGGGGCAGCCCTATATTACCAGCATCAGATCCAGGGGCATCGCCGAATGGCGGATCTACCTGGCCCATGCCTTCAGGAACACCCTTAACCCCTATATCACCGGGGCCGCCAACATGCTGGCGGGGCTCTTTTCCGGGTCCCTGATCCTGGAAATAATTTTTGCCTACCCGGGCATAGGCCGCCTTATGTACGAGGCGGTGATGCAGCAGGACGTAAACCTGGTCCTGGCCAACATCATGTTTATCTCCTCTTTGGTCCTGGTGGGTATGCTGATCAGCGACATCTGCCTGGCCCTGGTGGATCCCCGGATCCGCTACGGGAGGGAAACATGAGGCGCTTTTTAATCTACCTCAAGGGCCGGCCCCTGGGCATGGCCAGCGTCATCGTAATCCTCCTCCTCTATATCATGATGTTCTTCGCCGAGTTCGTGGCCCCCTACGGGCCTACCCGGACCTTTCCGGAGTACACAAGCCATCCCCCAAACCTGCGCTTTTCCGGAGGTTTCCAGGCCCAGGAGCATCGTATAGTTAACACCGTTAACTGGCAGTATGTGCGGATCCGGGACAGTTACAGCCCCCTGAAATTCTTTGCCCCCGGGGAACCCTATAGGCTCTTTGGTCTTATCCCCATGGAGAGGCGGCTCTTTATAACTGAAAGAAGCGAGTATCCCATCTTCCTCATGGGGACCGATACCCTGGGGCGGGATCTCTTTTCGCGGATCATCTACGGGGCCCGGATCTCCTTAACCATAGGCTTTATCGCCACCGCCCTCTCCATGTCTTTGGCCATCATCCTGGGGGGCCCGGCGGGCTTCTTCGGGGGCAAGACCGACTGGGTGGTGATGCGCATGGCCGAGTTCCTTATGCTCATCCCGGGGCTCTACCTGATCCTCTTTCTGCGATCCCTCCTCTCCTCCTCCATGGACACGGGCCAGTCCTTTATGGTGATAACCCTGATCCTCTCATTGGTGGGCTGGCCCGGCTCGGCCAGGACCCTCAGGGGGATGATCCACGCCATCAAGCGGGAGGACTTTATCCAGAACGCCCAGCTAGAGATGATCCCCTGGCCGGTGATTGTCTTTCGGCATATCATCCCCCAGATAGCGAGCCTTTTGATCGTCAGCATAGCCCTTTCGGTCCCGGGCTTTATCATGACCGAGACCGCCCTGTCCTACTTAGGGATTGGCATCGCCGACCCGGCGGTAAGCTGGGGCTCCCTTATCCGGCGGGATATTTCTACCCTGGCAAACCTCATGGCCTTTCCCTGGCTCTTAAGCCCCGTCTGGTTCCTCTTAACCGTCACCCTGGCCTTTAACTTTTTGGGGGATGCCCTCAGGGATTATTTTGATCCCTACCATACGGTGTTTAAGAGAAGGAAACTAACAAGAATTTTTTCTCACGGCCTTAGTCCGCTAATGCGGACTAACGGCAGCACGGAGAGCACGGAGGGCACAGAGAGCGCAGAGGGAGACAAGAACACTGAAGCTAATCTATTAGAGGTGAGAGATCTTGCTGTAAGCTTCCAGGTCCTCAGGGGCAAGGAGACCCTCATAGTCGAGGCGGTTCGAGGGATTAGCTATACCCTCCATAGGGGGGAGGTCCTCGGGATCGTCGGCGAATCGGGGTCGGGGAAAAGTGTCAGCACCCAGGCCATCCCGGGGCTCCTTCCAGGAAGTGCCGCCGTACAAGGCTCGGCCCGCTATGAGGGGGCGGAGCTCATAGGCTTAAGCACCAGGGAACTCAGGGCCTACCGGGGAAAAAAGATAGGGATGATCTTCCAGGAGCCGGGCCGCTCCTACGACCCTCTGCAGAACATGGCCAAGGCCTTCCTGGAAACCTTCAGAAACAGCGAGCCGGAAATCACCAAAGAGGAGTCCCAGAATAAAGCCGCGGCCCTTCTCGCCGAGGTCGGGCTCCCTGATGGCAGGGAGCGGCTCTCGAACTTTCCCCACCAGTTCTCCGGGGGCCAGCTTCAGCGCATAGGCATAGCCCTGGCCCTGGCCCAGGGCTGCGAGCTCCTGGTGGCAGACGAACCTACCACCGCCCTGGACGTGACCATTCAAAGGCAGATCATCAACCTCTTAAAAGCCCTCAAGGAAAAACGTAATCTTTCGATCATCTATATCAGCCATGACATCGATCTGGTGGCCGAACTGTCGGACCGCATTCTGGTCATGTACGGGGGCCTGGTGATGGAAGAGGCCTCTTCCCAGGCCATCCTTACTTCCGCGGCCCACCCCTACACCCGGGCCCTCCTGGAGGCAAGCCCCCGCTTTGGGAGCCACTACAGCCAGGAGAAGCTCAAAGTGATCCCCGGCCGGGTGGCAGACCCCTCCCGCCTGGAACCGGGCTGTCCCTTTGCTCCCCGCTGTGCCCTGGCCTCGGAAGAATGCCGGCAGGCCCTGCCCTCCCTTTCGGGGACCGGGCAGAAGATCCGCTGTATTAAAGGAGGGATCTAATGGAAGCGGTCATCTCCGTAAACAATCTCCACAAGCGGTTCAATCTGGAAGCCGGCTTCTTTGCCCGCCAGGGCCGCTATGTTCATGCCCTCAGGGGGGTCTCTTTTCATATAGGCCGGAACGAAACCTACGGCCTGGTGGGAGAATCGGGCTGCGGCAAGACCACCACCGCCCGGCTCATGGTCAGGATGTACGAGGCCGACCAGGGGGAGATCCTCTTTAACGGAGGAGATGGCGGGTCTCTGAACGTGGGGGCCCTTAAGGGGGATGACCTGCGAAGGTACCGCGAAAAGGTGAAGTACATCTTCCAGGACCCCGCCCGGTCCCTAAACCCCCGGATGACGGTCCAGGAGATCCTAAGCTCCGGGCCCCGGTGGTCATCCCGGGGGGCCATGAGCTCCAGCGAACTGAGGGCCCAGGGGGCAGAGATCCTCGAAGAGGTGGGCCTTTCGGCATCGGACCTGGACCGGCGGCCCGCAGAATTTTCCGGGGGCCAGCGTCAGAGGATCTCCATAGCCCGGGGCCTTTTAATGAAGCCCAACCTCCTGATCTGTGACGAAGTAGTCTCGGCCCTGGATGTCTCTATCCAGGGACAGATCTTAAACTTGTTAATGGAACTCCGGGATCATAGACGGTCCACCGCAGAAGAAATTTCCTTTCTGTTTATAGCCCATGATCTAAAAGTAGCCTCCTACTTCTGCGACCGCATAGGGGTCATGTACGGGGGGGAAATCATGGAAGAGGCCCCGGCCAGGGATCTCTACAAGGAACACTACCACCCCTACACGGAACTCCTCTTTTCGTCGATAGACGGAGAAAGGGAGCTCCAGGAAGGGCGGGGCACCAATCCCGGCCCTGAGGGCTGTGCCTTTGCGGACCGCTGTCCCCACTGCGAACAGCGCTGCAGAGACGAGAAGCCCCAGCTAAGGGAAGCAGGGGAAGGGCATTTCCTTAGGTGCTGGAGATAGATTCCCTCCCCTTTCACCCCCTCATTAAACGCTGGTTCTCGAACACCTATGGGAGTCCCACGGCGGTCCAGAAAGAGGCCTGGCCCCTTATCGCGGGGGGGGAGCATGTCCTGGCCCTGGCCCCCACGGGGAGCGGCAAGACCCTGACGGCCTTTCTGGGGGCCCTTTCCCGCTTTGTGGAGGGGGAATACCCGGTAGACCAGTGTGCGGTCCTCTATGTGTCCCCCCTTAAGGCCCTCAACGAGGACATCAAGCGAAACCTCCTCTCTCCCCTGGGGGGCATAAAAAAAGAATTTACCGCCGCCGGCCTCCCCTTTCCGGAGATCCGGGTAGAGACCCGCTCAGGGGACACCCCCCAATCAGAACGCCGGCGCTTCCTCCACAAGCCCCCCTCCATCCTGGCCCTGACCCCCGAAAGTCTGGCCCTCATCCTTTTAAATCCCCGGGGACGGCGGGTCCTCTCGGCGGTCCGCTGCCTCATCCTGGACGAGATCCACACCGCCCTGGGGAGCAAGCGGGGCTCCTACCTTTCCTGCCAGATAGACCGGCTCGCCGAAACCGCCGGGGAGTTCCAGCGCATAGCCCTCTCGGCGACGGTGAAGCTGCCCCAGGAATGCGCCGACTTTGCCGGGGGCCTAAGGCTCAACCCCCAGGGGGAATATGAAAAGCGGCCCTTCCGCATCGTAGCCCCGGCCTCAAAGAAGGATCTGGAGATTAAGGTGATTTATCCCCAGAGGTGGGAAGAAGAGGAAATCACTCCAGGGCAGAGCCGCTTTGGGCGGGCCTACGCCGCCCTGGTAAACTTTATCCTGGAGCGCATCAGGGCCCGCCAGGGGGGGACCATCCTGGTCTTTACCGATTCCCGGCGGCGCTCCGAAAGGATAAACCGGCTCTTGAATACGGCCGCTCAATCCATGGGACCCGAGTCCATGGGACATCAGCGGGGGCTCATCTCCTACTGCCACCACGGCTCCCTCTCCAAAGAAGTCAGGCGGGAGGTAGAGAAGGCCCTGGTCAACGGAGAGGTCCCCTGCGTGGTGGCCACGGGCTCCCTGGAACTGGGCATAGACATAGGACAGGTGGACGAGGTGATCCTGGCGGGGACCCCCAACAGCACCGGGGCAGCCCTCCAGCGGCTGGGCCGTTCGGGCCACGGGGTGGGGGAAGTAAGCCGGGGCTGGATATTCCCCTTCCACGGCATGGACCTTTTGCAAGCCGCAGCCCTGGCAGGGGCCCTGGAAGAGAGGGAGCTGGAACCGGTCTATTCCATAGAGAACCCCCTGGACATCCTGGCCCAGATCATCATGGCCCTGGTGGCCGAAAAGGACAGGGACGAGGATGAGCTCTACCGCTGCCTCCAGGGCTACTATATCTTTCGAAACCTGCCCCGGCAAAGCTACGATGAGGTCCTGGCCATGCTCACCGGGGCCTTCGAGGGTATACGGCTCCGGGAACTCCAAAGGCGGATCTTCAGGGACGAAGAAAGCCGTATCTTAAGGGCCAGTCCCTCCCTTCTGGGTATCCTCTATACCTCCGGGGGGGTCATAAGCTCCCGGGGTTATTTTACCATGCGGATCTCTTCGGGGGCCCCGGTGGGAGGAAGGACCAAGATAGGGGAGCTGGACGAAGAGTTTGTCTGGGAACGCCGGGTGGGGGACTCCTTCGATTTTGGCAACAAGAGCTGGAGGATCACCGCCATAGGGAACGAGGCGGTGGAGGTGGTCCCCCTGCGATCCAACACCGACAATACCCCCTTCTGGAAGGGCGAAGCCCTCTATAGAAGCGATCCCCTTTCTTATAGGATGCTCCAGATCCTCCAGTCCTGCCAGGAGAAGGATTGGCAGAGGGGCGCCGAAAAGGAGCTCCTTAAGCACCTGGACCCTGCTGCCCTAGAAGCCCTGGATGGCTTTCTGAGTTTACAAAAAACCATGCAGGGAAGCAGCCCCCTTTCGAACCCCGCCCATGGGGCCATAGAAATCATCGATGATATGGACGGCCGCCAGGATGCCTTCCTGGTGATCCTCCATACCTTTAGGGGCGGGGCCCTTAACGCTCCCTTGGCCATGGCCCTGACCCGGGAACTGGAAAGCCACTGGAATATACGGATGGAAGGAAGCTCCGACAATAACGGGGTCTTTCTTCGGATCCCCCGGTCCATCACCGCCGAACCTGAGGCGGCCATCCGGGAATCCCTGCGGCGGCTCTGCCAAAAGGGAGAGGGAGAACGTTGCTTTAAAGAGCGGCTGGAATCTTCCGGGGTCTTTGGAGCCGCCTTCCGGGAAGCTGCAGAGAGGTCCCTCATCCTCCGGCGGGCCCCCTTTGGAAAGAGAACCCCCCTCTGGGTGATGAGGGAAAGGTCCCGCCGCCTCTTCGATGCCCTGACCTCGTCGAAAAAATCAGAGGGGGCTTTTCCGGTCATCACCGAGGCCTGGCGGAGCTGCCTCCACGATCAATTTGCCATGGATGACTTCCGGAGCTACCTGGACGAGATCGATCAGGGCCTTATCAGCCTGGGCTTTTTTAGGAGCCCCCGGATGAGCCCCTTTTCGGGAACCATGGGCTGGATCGAAACCAATGCCCTCATGTACCAGTACGATGACCGGCCGGACCTCATGGGGCCCCACCGGACCAAGGCGGTCTCTGTGCCGGATCAGGTGGTGATGGATGCCCTGGGGGCCCCCTCCCTCAGGCCCCTCTTAAAAGAGGAGCTTCTGGATGACTTTGTCTCCCGTTTAAAGAGGGAAATTAAGGGCTGGGCCCCCGAAGACCCCCTCTCCTTAAGCGAATGGGTGAAGGAGCGGGTGGCCCTGGGCCAGGAAGGGGACTGGAAAAGGCTCCTTTCTGTTCTCGGCCCCCCTTTACTCGAGGCCCTGGAAGAAGATCCTTCCCTGGGAGGTACTCTGGTTTACCTCCGCCGGGAGGGGGCCGGGGAGGATCTGGTGACCCACCGGGATTGGGTAAAAAGATGGAAGGACCCGGAAGATGATTCATCCTACCTGGCCCAGTGGCTCAGGTACGAGGGCCCGGTTTCCTCCGAGCAGATCCTATCCCTCTTTGGGCTGGATGAAGGGGCCGCAGAAGAAGCTCTGGAAGCTCTATCTGAAGAAGAGGTCCTGGTCAGGGATGTATATATAGAAGGAATGGAGGCCCCCCTCATCTGCGATAAGGAGAACCTGGAACTCCTCTTGCGGCTCCACCGCCGGGACCGCCGCAGGGAGGCCCAGCCCCTCCAGGAGCAGAAGCCGGACCTCCTTGTCCCCCTCTTGGCCCGCCGCCAGGGCCTTTTGGGGGGGGATCTGGTCTGGGACAGCCTCAGCGGGATCTTTGCCTCCTTTAAACTCTGGGAGACCGAATTCCTCCCCGCCCGCATCGGGGGCTATACCGCCGAGATCCTGGATAGGGAAATCTCCCAGGGGAGGATCCTCTGGTCCGGAGGGGGGAAGGAAAGGATCTGTTTTAGCCGCCTGGAAGACATGGACCTGGTCCTGCCGCCGGCCCCTCCCCCCTTTCAAAAAAAGCAAGGCCCTTATATTCGAGAAGATTTTTTTGACCTCCCCAAGAGTTTTTGGGAACTAAAGGATGCCCTGGCCGGGGCTTCCCCCGGGGAGGACAGCATCAAAGCTACGGTCCGCCTTATCTGGGAAGAAGTCTGGCGGGGGAGCCTCTCGGCGGACAGTTTTGAGCCCCTGCGGAGGGCCCTGGCGGAGGGTTTTGCCCAGGAAGAGCCGCCTGAGCCTGTAGCCCCGGAACTGGGCTTCGCCAGCGGGGCTTCTTCCCGCCGGGGAGCGGCCCGCCGGATCCCCCGGCATCTGAGCCAGAGGTGGAAGCAGGGAGCCCCCCTTAAGGGTGCCTGGTTCTCCTTGGGGGAGGACCCTTCAATGGAGGAGCCGGAAGAGCCGGACCTCTTGGGGGAGCACGAACTAAACCGAAGCAGGGTTCAGATCCTCTTAAAGCGCTGGGGTATCCTGGCCCGGCCCCTTCTGGAACGGGAGCAGCCCCTCCTCTCCTGGTCCCGGCTCCTCCCCACCATGCGGAGGATGGAGCTGTCGGGGGAACTCCTGTCGGGCTACTTTTTCACCGGCATCCCCTCCCTCCAGTATGCCTCCCCGGTTATAGGGAGGGATATCCAGGAGGCCCTGGAAGAAAAGAGGATCTACTGGATGAACGCCATGGACAGCGCCAGCCCCGCGGGGCTCGAGATAGAGGGCCTCCTGGCCCGGCCCATCAGGCGGCTCCCCAGCACCCGGCTCTGCTACCGGGGAAGGGAACTGGCGGCGGTCTCCTACCGGAATGGCAGGGAGCTAGAGGTCCTTATAGAGAGTGAAGATCCAGATCTAAAGGCTGTGCTGGAATTTATTAAGATCCCCCGGACCAGGGCCATACAGAGGGAAACCAAAATAACGATAGAAAAAATAAACGGCCAGAACGCCCACCTAAGCCCCTACCTGGGGACCCTCCTGGACCTTGGTTTTATTAAAGACCGCAGTAAATTAGTATACTGGTAAAAAAAGTCCAACGTTGGACTTTTTTGTTTTAAGAATTCTCAACGTTGGACTTATTCATTTCAAAAATTCTCAACGTTGGACTTATTCATTTCAAAAATTCTCAACGTTGGACTTTTTAGTTTTGGAAAGTCCAACGTTGGACTTTTAGTATTTTCTAAGGAGATCCAGGGGGCGTAACTTCCCGGCCCTGTGGGCGGGGATCCAGGAAGCCAGGACGGAACTTAGGATCGTGCAGATCCCTATGACAGCCAGGGCGGGGACATTTATTAGGATGGGGATGGTGTCCACATAATAGCTGGAATCGAAAAAATCCAGCTCCCCTCCAAAAAAGACCTGGGAAAAAAAGTGTAATGCCGACTCCAGGGTCCTGATAATTCCGTTCACCGAAACGCCCAAGATTAATCCCGCGCTAAGACCCAAGATAGTCCCCGTAAGGCCCGTGAGAAAGGCTCCCCACAAAAAGATGCTGCTCGTAAAGGCCGGCCGGGCCCCGGAAGCTTTTAAGACCGCGATGTCCCGCTGCCGTTCTATGACCAGCATGCTGGTGGCCGAAGACACGTTCACCGCCGCCACCAGGACGATGAGGGCCATGATAAAAATGAGGAGCTGCCGGGTGGACATGTAGGAACTGTACTGGGCATGCTGGAGGGTCATCCAGGGAAAGACCCCATAACCTGAGCCCAGTTCATCATAGAGGGTCTGGACCATGGCCTGGGAACCATTATAGGGGTCCTCGATTTTAATCAAAAGATGGGCCCCCCCGGTGTCGCTTAGGGTTTCTAGGCCCGCCTCGTAGGTCATGATGCACCAGAGGGCATCCAGCTCCCGGTAGCCCGAACTGACTATGCCCCGGACCGTAAAGACCCCCATCCGGGGATAGTAGCTTTCACCTGCCCCTAACTGCAGGGTCATGATCCGTATGGTGGACCCCGCCGCAGCCCCTATGGAGCGGGCCAGTTCATCCCCCAGGAGGATGTCCCGGTTTCCCTGGGGTTTCCCCTCCCCCTCCAGGACTTGCAAGTAACGCATGGAGCCCTCATCTTCCCAGAAGGAGGGTTCTATGGCCCGGATCATGGCAGCCCGGGACCCTCCCGTCCCCAGGATCACCCCCAGGCCGTTCCTCTCCATCCAGGCCCCCCTAACCCCTTCCAGGTCCTCCACATGGGGCAGAGCCTCCTCGGGGTCCCGGTCCCCCAGGAAGTTATGGACCTGGATGTGCCCGGTCCCCAGTTCCAGAAAGCGGTCGGTGATGCCCCGGATCATTCCATCGGCCACGATGAGGGTCACCACGATGGGTACCAGGCTCAGAGCTATCCCCGCTGCGGCCCCCCGTAAATAGCGCCCCCCTTCCTTGGCCCGGCCCAGGAGGTAACGGAGGGCGATAAAGAAGGCCGAGGGAATAAGCCGGCAGAGACCCCGGAGAATCATGAGAGGACCTCTCCCGGGCCCCAGGGGATTAAGAGGCCCTCTTCCAGGGTGTAGCGTATCTTGGCCCGGCTGGCCACTCCCTCGTCGTGGGTTACCACCATGAGGGTCTTACGCCACCTCTGGGCCCCCGCAAAGAGGAGTTCCGCCACCATGGCACTGTTCCGGGGGTCCAGGTTTCCCGTGGGCTCATCGGCCAGGATGATGTCCGGGTTGTTCACCATGGCCCGGGCCACTGCCACCCTTTGGCGTTCCCCCCCGGAGAGCTGGGAGGGGTAGTGGCGGGCCCGGTCTTCCAGCTTCATGTCTATCAAAAGCACCTGGGCCAGATCCAGGGCCTCTTTTTTCCCCAGGCCCCTCATGTAGGCCGGGAGCATCACGTTCTCCAGGGCGGTAAAATCTTTTAGCAGAAAATGGAATTGGAAGATAAACCCCACCTGAACCTGCCGGTAGGAAGAAAGGGCGGTCTCTGAAAGCTGGGTAATCTCCTGGGAAGAGACCTGGACGGACCCGGAGTTGCAGCGGTCCAGGCCTCCCAGGATATTGAGGAGGGTGCTCTTGCCGCTGCCGCTTTGCCCCGAGATGGCAATGGTACTCCCCTCTTCTACATCGAAGGAAACCCCCCTTAGAATATTGAGGGTTTCGCTTCCGGAGCTATAATTTTTTACCAGATCCCGGACCCGCACCAGGGGGGGGAAGCTCGACATATCACTCATAACGCAGGACCTCCGCGGGTTTCAGAACAGAGACCCTCCTGGAGGCAAACCAGGAGGCTAACAGGGCCGATAAAAAGCCAAAGAGGAAGATGAAGAAGGCCTCACGGGGGATGACCCGGGAGGGGATCTCGGTGATATAAAAAATCTGGGGAGAGAAGACCGCAAATTCGCCCCCCGCCCCCTGGACCCCCAGGCTGTGGAAGAGGGAGTTCAAAAGGCCGATGAAGCTATTCACCAGGGCTTCCATGGCCTGAAAGAAACTTTGAATTCGATACGATAAAAGGAGCCCCAGGCCCAGGCCCATTCCGGCTCCGCTTAAGCCTATGATAAAACCATCGACCACAAACACCAGCCGGACCGAAAGCTCCGAGGCCCCCAGGGCCCTTAAGAGCCCTATCTCTTCCCGCCGTTCGAGGACTATGCGCCGCTGGGCCTGGTAGATGTTCAATCCCACCACGATGAATATAAGGCCCACCAGGATGAACATCATGAGCTTTTCGGTCCGAAGGGCGCTAAAGAAGGCCCGGTTATAATCCCTCCAGGAAGAGAGCTTGTAGTCCGCCTCACTATAGCCCCGGGAAGAAAGGAGAGCGCCCATGAGTTCCAGGGCCCTCCTGTCCTGCCAGCGGTTCTCGAGCTTCACCCCCAAGAGGGGGCCAAAGTTTTCCCCCGAAAGGGCCGCCCCGGTTTCCATGTTGATAAAGGCCCAGCCCAGATCGTACTCATAAAAATGGGATCGAAAAATACCGGTGACCACGAAGAGATCGCTCCCCTCCTCCTCCTGGTTGCCCAGGCCCCCGGTAATGGAAAGGAGGTGTATCTCGTCCCCCACCCGGACAAAGAGGTGCCGGGCCAGCTCGGCCCCCAGGACTATGCTGTTTCGGGCCCGGAGGTCAAAGCTGCCCCCCTCCATTTCCAGCCGGGAGGCCAGGCCCGGGTCCAGGCTCAAGGCATCGGGGGGAAGGGCCCGCAGGAGGGCTCCCCGGGGGTTGGTGTGCCGCCCCCGGAGGAGGACATGGAGCTCCCTAAAGGGGATGGCCGACCCTACCCCGGGGAGGGAGCTGATATCCCGGCCCAGGCTGTCCAACTCGGAGGGAGAGGGGCCCTGGAGCCGCACATGATAGGAAGAGATCTCCAAAATGCTCTCGATAAAACCCAGTTGAAAACCGTTCATCACCGCGATGATGACCACCAGGGCCAGGACCCCCGTGGCGATCCCCAGAACCGAGAGGATGGTCGAGGGGGAGCTTCCCCGGCGGCGGGACACATAACGGGCGGCCACAAAGCCTATCCAGCGTCTGATTTTAAAAAAATGTACATTCATCACGGGCTCAGCCCCGGGGCAATCCGTTCTTCTGCCACCTTAAGGCCCCCCTCCCAATAGGCCCTGAGGATGAGGATGCCGTTCATATAAATTTCTTCGGTGTCCGAGTCATCGTGGCTAATCACCAGGCGCTCCAGGACCCCCTGATTAAAGTTGCGTTCGGCGATGCGGTTTCCCTCCCGGTCGTAGTCAAACTCTACGATCCGCTCCTGGCCCGGGGCGGTCCAGATAATGCTCATGAGCCGGTCATCGGACCAAATGTTGTTTAATTCCCCCAGGAACTCCCCCTCCGGGTTCCTCCAGAGTTCATGCAAGACCCGGCCCCGGCTGTCCAGAGTATAGCTAATCTGGGCTCCGTCGTAGCCCCGAAGATGGAACATAAAATCAGAACTATAGCCAAAGCCCCGGACCAGAAAATCATCCCCAAAGGAAAAACCCATCCCTGCCTGGGGAAAGCTCAGGCGGCTTATGAGGTCCCCCGCCCCTTCGGCCAGGTTACGGTCTATAGCCCGGAGGGAACCGGAGCGGCTGTAGCGGTAGAGATCCCGGGTGAGCAAAACAAAGTCCTGGGAAGCATCCCCTTCATCTTCAGGGGGGGGGCTGTACCAGGTCTCGGAGCTTAATAAAAGATTATCTGCATAGGAATAATAATAGGCCCACTGGGAGGCGTCTTCCTCATAACGAATCTCGGCGGTCACCGAACCCTCTTCGTTTCGGACCTCGATAAAACCCAGGGGCGAATCTTCCCCCCCAAAAAAGAGGGCCCTATTCCCCGAAGAGGTGATCCGCACGAGGCCCCCCTCCTCCCGGAAGATCCACTGGTCCCTGAACTCTTCTCCATCCTGGTAGAGCTGCCGCCGCTCTACCTCGTAGCTTATATCATAGTAGGGGAGGAGGATCTCGGGGATGATTAAGAGATGCTGGGAGGGCTCTATGGTTTCTATGGAAAGGGCGTACTGGTTTCTTAAAGCTGCCATGGGGGAAGGGTTCAATTCCAGGGCCATGCCTGAGCGGTTGGACCGGTACCAGCTTGGTTCCCCCGCCTGGGCCCTGGTCTGCTCGAAGGTAGAGACCGCCCCCAGGGAAGGAGGACCCTCCTGGGCAGAGAGCACCGCTGGGCCCCCCAGAAGGACCAGGAGGAGGAAGAGGCTGCTAAATAAGGCCGGCAAATTCTTCGGCATAGAGCCGGGGATCGAAGGCCCTGATATCCCCATAAGTTTCCCCCGTACAAAGATAGATCACCGGAAGCTTGAGTTCCTCTGCCAGAGAGAAGACCGTCCCTCCCCGGGCGCTGGAATCGCATTTGGTAAGGATGATCCCGTCCGGCGACACGGCCTGGCAGAAGATCTCTGCCTGGGCCAGGGCATTTCTTCCGGTGGTGGCATCCAGGACCAGGTATTTCAGGTAACGGCAGCCGGCAGCCCGGGACTCTATGACCCGGTCGATTTTTTTTAATTCCTCCACCAGGCTATTCTTGGTATGCATGCGCCCGGCGGTATCGGCGATGATGAGATCGCCCCCCCCTGCCTGGGCGGCCTCCAGGGCGTCGAAGATCACCGCCGCGGGATCTCCCCCCTGCTTGTGGGCCACCAGGCGCACCCCCAGCCTCTGGCTGTGGACCCTAAGCTGGTCTATGGCGGCGGCCCTAAAGGTATCCCCCGCCGCCAGGATGGGGCGCCGATTATGAAGGGTCCGGTGAAGCTCCGCCAGCTTGGCGGCACTGGTGGTTTTGCCCACCCCGTTAACCCCCAGCATGAGGATGATGCAGAGCTTATTCGGCTCAAGCTCCAGGGGAGCCGGCTTGGCCTGGCGCAGTATTTCTTCCAGAAGCTGGGCAAGCCGGGCCCTGGCCTCCTCCCCGCTGGAGATCCTTTCTTTTTCGCAGAGGGTCCTTAAAGATTCACTTAAGGCATAGGCCCCGGCGGCTCCAAAGTCCCCTTCCACCAAGAGATCGGAAAGATCATCAAAGAGCTCATCGGAGAGCTGGGGGCGCAGACCGAAAAAGTTTTTTAACTTCGCCGCAAAGGGGTTCATGGGCTCACCACCGGAACTATGGGAGTCGCTTCGCCCCCGGAAACAAAGAGGTAGCGGAAAATATAGAAGAAGGTGATGCCAAAGGAGAGGCCCATGACTCCGTAGGCCCCATAGGCAATATTCCGGGCCCTGATGGCATCATCGTAGATCCGGGCCTGCATGTCCGGGTCATCCTGGTAGTAGCCTATGGCCACCGAATAATTATTGGCCGCTATATAGGTGCTGGCCACCCCGGCGGTTAGGACCGCCGCGGGCAGCAGGAACCAGAGGACCCCATAGGAGCGGTAAAAGTTCCGCCGGGCCCGCTCTACGGGGCGGGCATTGGGGTCCGCAGGCAGGGCGGTTTCTATGAGGGCCCTTCCCCCCGGGGGGTCCTGGGTCAGGGTAAAATTGGCCCTCCCCCTGACGAGGCTGTTGTCCCTATAGATCATGGTGCCTATCTCCCCCTCGGGGGTTTCTACGCTTATATAGACATACTCATTCCGGGGCAGCTCCAGGCTTAGGGGAGTATCCCCGGCATAGAGGCTCCCCAGAAAGACCCGGGAACCGGGGCTCCCGGGAACATCAGCTTCGAAGAGGCTGCGCCCCAGGGGGGTCAGGGTAAAGTAGGCCTCGGTCAGCTCTCCCGGCCGGAGCTCCAGGGGGTAGGATACGCTGACATGGTTTTCGGCCATGATGTCTATGTTCAGGGTCCCGGGGCTCTCGATCCGTATGGGGGTTTCGCCCAGGGCTGCAAAGGTATCGTCTATAAGGATCAGGGCATCGGAGGGCTGGACCTGGACATAGACATAGGAGGGCAGGGTTTGCGAAACCGCATGGGCCAGCCGGGCGGAAATTTCGTCCATGGCCCTGGAAAGGTCCTCAAAGGAAAAGAGAATGGCGTCTTCCCAGGAGTAGGAACGGCTGTGCATGGTGTAGAGCCGCAGGGAGAGGAAGATCCGGTCGTGGTACTCCATGAGGGTTCCCGTAAGAAAGGCGTCGATATTGCGGTTCACGCAAAAGAGGAACTCCCGCCCGGGATCAGGTGGGGAAGGAAAGCTGCCATCCAGGTTTTCATCGGTAAAGGAAAAAACCGGGCGGCCCTCTATCAGGGGAGAGAGGGCATCGATCCGTTCCAGCTCCCTTTCAAGTTCGGCAATGGCCTGGTTAACGGTTCTGAGGTTCTGTCTATACCTCCAGGGTCTGTCCCCCCGGTAGAGGAGCAGGTCCCTTTCGTTCCTCCTCTGGGCCAGGGCCTGGGCAGCCTGGGTACGGTTTTGGGCCCAGAGATAATCCTGATAGAAGGCACTTTCCTCATCATCCCTAAAACGGACATTGATAAAGTTTAAGGAGTTCATAAGCCGGCGGGCCACCAGGTCCCCCATGACTTCGTAGGAGGGTGAGAGGCCCTGGGTATCTATGGCGGTGATGCTAAGGTTCCATTCGGTTCTGACCGGAGTCTGGGGGGCCTCTTCTCTTCTGCCCAGGGCGGATAGACCGGCAGGGACAAGGAGCAGGATCAGAGCAAGGCAGAGGAGGGTTAAGAGATCTCGATTCATACTCCCCCCATCCTAGGCCCCGGAAAGGGCCGAATTATTTTTCCAGGCAAAGCGAAGGTAGTCCTCGATAAAGGGATCGATATCTCCGTCCATCACGGCCTGGATATTCCCCGTTTCAGTTTTGGTCCTTCCATCCTTTACCATGGTATAGGGCTGAAACACATAGGAACGGATTTGCATACCCCAGGAGATGTCTTTTTTTTCCTGGGCGAAGCGCTCGTTTTCTTTTTCTTTTTCCTGCCGGTAATGTTCGTAGAGCCTCGACTTGAGGATGCTCATGGCGGTGGCCCGGTTTTTAATCTGGCTCCGTTCGTTCTGGCAGGTTACCACTATCCCCGTGGGCAGGTGGGTAAGCCGGACCGCACTGTCGGTCTTGTTCACATGCTGCCCCCCGGCCCCGCCGGAACGGTAGGTGTCCACCCGGAGATCTTCGGTCCGGATATCTACCTTTATTGAATCGTCGATGAGGGGAAAGACATAGACCGAGGCAAAGGAGGTATGCCGCCGGGCATTGGAATCGAAGGGGGAAATTCTCACCAGCCGGTGAACCCCGCTCTCGCCCTTGAGGTAGCCGTAGGCATAATCCCCCTCTATGCGGACCGTCACGCTCTTGATCCCCCCCTCGGCCTCGAGACGATCTTCTTCTTCTATGGAAAATTTCCGGCCCTCGGCCCAGCGCAGGTACATGCGGTAGAGCATCTGGGTCCAATCGCAGGCCTCGGTGCCCCCCGCTCCGGAATGCACCATGAGGTAGCAGCCGTTCCGGTCTACCTCGCCGCTCATAAGTTCCAGAATATTCTGTTTTTCGTAGCGTCCCAAAAGATCCTTTAGGGAATGCTCTATTTCCGGGGTCTGGGACTCATCTTTGGCTTCCTGGGCCAGTTCGAAGAGGGTAAGGAGGTCTTCCATTTCGTTGCGGAGGGCCTTCCAGGGTTCGTAGCGGCCCTTGAGGCCCTTTAACTCCCCCATGACCTTTTCTGCCTGGGAGCTTTGTTCCCAAAAATCACTCTGGAGGGTCTTTTCTTCCAGTTCGGCTATACGGCCGGCAAATCCACCCTCTTCAAAGACGCCCCCAGGTGTTAAGGATCTGTTCTTTTAAGTCATGTATAGGTCCGCCAAGCTCGTTTAACATACTATGCTCCTTATATAAGAGTAAGTAAAAAATCTCTAAAAGTAAAGACTGGACATGAAGGTGAAGAGGTCTTAGTATTAAAATATGAGGAAATTTGCGCTTTTTATAGGAATCCTCTTGCTCATAGGGGTAAAGGGGTCCCTTAGGGCCCAGGAACCGGACTTTATCTACTACCCCGAGTACTACTTCGAGTATCCCGAGCCTTACCCCCAGGAAGAAAGCCCCTGGACCGTGCCCTTTCTGTTAACCCTGGGCCCCCCCGGTGCCAGGGCCCTGGAAGATATCCCCCTTAGGCAGGCCCCCCTTATGGAGCGCCGCCCCAGGGCCTTTATCCAGGACCTGGTTCCCCCCCCCGAGGGCCCCGAAGACCGGGCTCTTTCGCGGGTGGTAACCGGCCCCTTTGCAGAACGAAACTGGGAGGCCGCCAGAGAGAGCCTCGGCCTGCTTCTGGAGCAAAACCTAAGCCCCGATCTGGCATCCCGGGTCCGGTTCTACCTGGGCCAGTGTTCCTACTTTTTAGACAATCCCAGGGAGGGCCTTTTTGAGTTCCTGGCCATCCAGGACAGATTTCCCCTGGAGGCCCAGGAATGGATCTATGCCTGTCTGGCCCTGATGTACCAGCCCTAACGCAGGGTCCTTAATAGGGCCCTAAGCTCCGGGTCCGCCGGAATGGGACCTCCCCGCGGGTCCACTTGCTCCTGGGCGGGGAAGATAAAAATTTCGTCCCCGCTCGAGATACGATCAAAGAAACCCTGACGGATTAATTCCCCCGCCGAGACTTCTTCGTCGGCGCTTTCTACGATAAAGCGGCCCACCACTTCTTCCGGGCTATAAATAAGGCCTATCCCCTCGTTCTGCAATTGGGTCCGGCCCCGCTGGACCACATCAAACTCCATGCCCTCCTGGACCCCATCGGCCCGGCCCTTGTCTATGAGCCCCTGGTTTTGCCGCCGCAGAAGCAGCTCGGCCCTAAAGGGGAGGGCCCGGGAAAGATCGTTCACTATGCCCCGGCTGGCAAAACGGAGGCGGTCCATGCCAGTACGGAAGGCCCTAAAGGAGGCCGCCGCCGCACCGGTCCGGGCCACATAAAGATCTCCGGTAATGGAGATATCCAATTCGTTTTCGGCCACCGATACAATAAGGAAGTAATCGGCCTCGGCCTCCCGGGCGGTCCTAAAGGCCGATGCAAAGGAAGTCTGCACCAGCTCCAGGTCCATGGGGCCTATGTTCCGGTCGTGGACCAGGAGGTCCCGGATAAAGGAGGAGGCCCTGAGGGCTGCATCGGCATGGATAAAGGCGGTTTGGGTATCCAGAGCGAAGACCGCCACCTTCCAGTGGGGCCGGGTGATCATCACCGGGTCTACCCCCCAGCGGCGAAAGAGGGCTGTAGAGAGGAGGGCATTGTAGGACTCCACCGCATCATTGAGGGCCTGGTCCGCCATGCCCAGGGATTGCAGAAACCGGATCTCCTCGAAGTAGCGGGCGGGGTAACCCTGGAGCCGGAGGAGCTCCGCATACTCCCGGCGTTCGGGAGCATAGGGGTAGAGCCTGAGGCCCCGGCGGTACTCAAAGAGGGCCTGGTCCAAAAGGTTCTGGGAGCGGAACTCCCGGGCCCGGTTGAAATTCCAGGCGGCCCAGCGGGCCCGGACCGGGTCTTCCAGGCGGGTCTCTGAGAGGAGCAGCTCCTCCAGGGCCATCCGGGAAAACTCGTTTTCCGGGGTTATGGTCAGGGCCGTAGAGAGGATGGCCATGGCCTCGTCGGGGCGGCCAACCTGGGTGAGGGCTATGCCCTTGAGGTACCAAGCCTGGGAATCGTTCCGGTTCATCCCTATGAGCTGGTCACAGATGCGGATGGCCTCGTCGTAATGTCCCAGGCGGTAATGGAGGCTGGCCATGAGGGAGATGGCGGGAACAAAGCCGGGACGAAAGTGAAGGGCGTCTTCGGCAAAACCTATACCCTCTGAAAGGCGGCCGTCCCGTGAAGCCAGATAGGCGGCGTAATAGTAGACCCGGTAGTCCCCCGAGTGCTGTAAGAGAGCCCGGTCTATGTAGAGCCGGGCATCTTCGGTGTTCCCCAGGGAGCCCAGGACCAGGGCCAGGGAGATAAGGAGCCGCCGGTCATCGGGGAAGCGACGGGCTGCATCACGGTAGCGGATCACCGCATCGCCCGTACGGCCCAGGGCTATGTCCAGCTCTGCCTGGGCAAAGAGGGCCTCCCGGTTATTGGGCTCCCGGGCCAGGACCTCCGAGATGGGAACCCGGGCCTCTTCCAGGTGTCCCAGGGCGATGAGGGTAAAGGCCTCCAGGTTGATGAGGCTGATATTCCCCCTGGCCAGGACCCTGGCCCGCCGGACCCAGATCAGGGCCTGATCGAAGATCCCCAGCTCGTAGTAGCATTCGGCCAGGGAGGCGGCGGCCCCGGCATGGGCGGAGTTAAGACGCCAGCATTCCAGGAAATACTCCACCGCCCCAAACCAGTCTTCATGGATCATGGCGGCCTGGCCCCGCTCATACTGGGCCTGGGCGCCTGCTTGGGTATTAACCTGAGCTTGCACCTGGTGAGTCCCCAGGGCCAGTATCACTATGAGGAAGCTTAAGCTTTTTGTGATGCCTATTTTCATGTCCCTCCCCTCCCCTGGGTTTTGAACAGATTCCTATTCCTCTTTTGTACCGAGGACTATCTTTACCGTGTTAATTTTATGTCCTTCCACATCCTGGATTATAAATTCATGGCCCTTCCACTGGGTCTTTTCATATTTTACAGGAATTTTCCCGAAAAGGTCAAAGACAAAACCGCCGAGGGTGTCAAAATCTTCGAAGGGCAGGTCCAGCCCTATGTGCTCCGAAAGGTCTTCCAGGTTAACCCTGGTTTCGCAGAGCCAGGTCCCCTCCCCCAGTTCGAGGATATCTTCTTTCTCGTTGTCAAACTCATCCTGGATATCTCCGATGATCTCTTCCAGGATGTTCTCCATGCTCACGATCCCCGATACCCCCCCGTACTCATCGACCACCACCGCAATGTGGACCTTGCGGCGCCGGAGCTCCCGGAGCAGATCGTCTATGCGCTTGGAGCCGGGGACAAAGAAGGGCTTGTGGGCCAGCTTCTGTACATCCAGCTCTTCATTCTTTACCAGGCAGGTAAGGACGTCCTTTATATAGAGGATTCCCGTCACATTGTCTATGGTCTGGTGGTAGACCGGAAAGCGGGAATGCCGGGACTCTATGATTTTTTCCAGAAGCTCATCCCGTTCCATGTCGGCGGAAATAAAGACCGTATCGATCCGGGGAACCATCACTTCTTTGACAGTGGTCCCTGATAGATCAACGATGCCCTGGATCATCTCTTTTTGATCGGTCTCCAGGGATTCCAGGGTTTTTCGGTCTATTTCCTGGGTCCCTCCAAAGAGGGATCGGGCCAGGTCTTTTAGGCTCATCTTTGGTTTATCCTTTGAATAATCCGGGCCTCCTTAAGGGTTTCCAGGATCTCTTCTTGTTGAATTAACATGGGTTCAGTTTTATCGTTAGTGGCATGGTCCTCCCCAGATAAATGGAGTATACCATGGACCAGGAGACGGCGCAGCTCTTCATCGGCAGAAACATTAAAATACCGGGTGTTTTCTTCCAGGGCATCCAGGGATATTACCAGGTCCCCGGGGTAATGGACCTGGGTCTTGCCAGCTTCCTCAATACTAAAGGGGTCTAAAGAAAACGAGAGGATGTCGGTGGGTTCATCTATGTTCCGGAACCGGCGGTTCAAATCTTTTATATACCGGTTATTGCAAAAAAGGATCGAAAGCTCCCAGTTGTTTTTTTTCAGGAGCCGAAGGACATCCTTTACAAAGGTTTTCACCTTGGGTACCCAGGGGGGTAAGGGAACCTCCTGGCTGTCCATGTCTATCTGGTTCATGGGGCAGCCCCGGAACCCACGGAGAGTTCTTTTAAGAGCTCATCTATCTTGGGGTACTCGATCCGGGAATGATAGTAGCCCGAGAGGACCTGGATAAAGGCCTTTTGTATGGCCTGGAGATCCCTAAAGGTAAGCTCCGACTGGGCTAGCTGTCCCTGTTCTGCCTTACTGCTGATCAGATCCTGGATGAAGGATTCCAGCTTCTCCGGGGTGGGTTTATCCAGGGTGCGGACCGCCGCTTCGGTCATGTCCGCCAGCATGAGGACCGCACTCTCCCTGGACCGGGGGGGGCTGCCGGGGTAGCTATAATCCTCGACGTTTACTCCCCTGGGGTCTTCACCCTCCTGTTTAAGGGCCTTGCCGTAGAACCAGGTAATCACCGAGTTGCCGTGGTGCTCCCCTACGATATTGATCAATTCCTGGGGCAGCCGGAGCTGCCGGGCCTTTTCGACCCCCAGCATCACATGGCTACGGATTACCGTGGCCGAATGGAGGGGGGCCATGTCGTCGTGGCGGTTATAACCCGTTTGGTTTTCGATAAAGTAATCGGGGTTTTCGATCTTGCCTAGATCATGGTAATAGGCCCCCACCCTGGCCAGCAGGGGGTTGGCCCCTATGTCCTGGCAGGCCCTCTCGGCCAGGTGGGAGACCATGATGGAATGACTGTAGGTCCCCGGGGCATGGGTAAAGAGGCGCCGCAGGGCCGGGGCGTTCAGGTCCGACAGCTCGATGAGCCTAAAGGCGGTGGCCGCATTCAGGGCCTGCTCCAGGGGCGGGAGGAGCCCCAGGACCAGCATCCCCGAGGCTATGCCGTTAAAGGCCCCCCAGAAAAGGGCCGGGGGAAAGACACTTAAGCTCAGGTGCTGCCAGAGCAGGATGGGCACCATGGCGATCACATTGGCGGCCCCTACGATGAGGCCCGCCTTGACCAGGTCCATCCGCTTCTCTGCCCCATGGAGGGAGTAGGATGCCACTACCCCCGAGACGGTGGCAAAGACATAGGCGGGGGCATCGAAGGAACCGGTAAGAAAGGCCCCCAGGGGAAGGGTCATGGCCAAGAGCAGGGCCAGCCGGGAGTGGATGAGAATGGCCGGGAGGATCACCACCAGGGCGGTGGGAATGGCCACCGACACGGGGGCGGCCCCGGTGGGAAAATTCCTGAGCAGGACCGTGCCTATGATATAGATGGCCGAGAGGGCCGACACCAGGTAGACCTCCTGGAGGGACAGCTCCCTCCCCAGGACCCGGGAACCGCAGAAAAAGCAGAGGAGCCCAAAGAGAAGGAGGAGGAAGATGGAGTAGGCAAAGATAAGGGGAAGGTCATTGGCCGGCAGGGCCATCTGGAGCACCCTGAGTTCGGCCATTTCTTCTTCGGTGATGACAAAGCCCCGCTTGATGATCCTGTTCCCCTGTTCGATAAAGCGCATCACCGGCTCGGTACTGGATCGGACCTCCAGGATCCGCTGAATCGTGTCCTCGTTGGAGAAAAAGGCATTGGCCAAAATGAAGGGCTCAAGGAGAGGCAATGCCACATTCAGCTGAAGCGGAGAGTCGGGCCCGATGAGCCCAGAGATGGCCTGGGCTATGGTCTCTACCCGGGTAAGGCCCTCGAAGGGAATCCGCTCCTGTTCTATTCGGGTCCTTGACTGGCGGATAAGTTCTATTACATCGGGGTTAAGGTTTTCCAGCCCCCCGGCGGGAAGAGAAAAGATGCCCCTGGCAAGGAGGGTAAAAAGAAGGCCCTGGGCCTGGGCTATAAGCAGCTCCCTGTCGGGGCTCTCGTAGAGGTAACGGAGGGCCTCCTCTGAAACCTGGCCGGGAAAGGCGGCTTCGATGGCCCGGCGGTACTCTTCCCAGCTTTTTCCGGGGCCCTCTGGATCCGGGCCGGCCAGGAGGGCAAATTCTTCCCAGCGGCTCTGGGCTTCTTCGCTAATCCTAAGGGAGTACTGAAAGACCGCCGGAACCTGCCGTTCCTGGGCTTCCATGCGCCGGGCGGTGGCCTCTTCGTCCCTGTAGCTTAGGGATTGCTGGGCTATCACATCCCGCTCGGCCACCCGGCCCACTTCGAATTCATCCAGGTTACGGACCAGGCTGCGGCCGGTACGGACATTCAAAAGCACCACCAGGAGGCTGAGGAAGAATGCTCCCCCCCAAGCCAGGGCGCTTTGCCGGTTTCCCAGGACGGGAAAGAGCCGGAGCAGGACGGGCTTCTGGGCCCCCCTGGGTTCACTATGTTCAGCCATGGTCCGGTTCTGCACCCACGGTGCCCTCTTTTGAATCCTGTTCCTGGCCCTCATAGGCAAGGATAATTTTTTTCACCAGGGGGTTCCTGACCACGTCGGCGGTATTGAGCCAGGAGAAACTCAGGCCCTCTACCTTGGAGAGGATGGATACCGCATGGAGCAGCCCCGATTCGCTGCGGCGGGGCAGATCGATCTGGGTGATGTCTCCGGTGACGATTGCCCTTCCGCCCTCCCCTATGCGGGTCAGGAACATCTTCATCTGTTCCTTGGTGGTGTTCTGGGCCTCGTCGAGGATGACTACACAGTTATTAAGGCTCCTCCCCCGCATATAGGCCAGGGGGGCAATTTCTATGGTCCGGTTTTCTTCCATGCGATGGATAAGATCGTAGGGAACCAGGGATTCCATGGCATCGTAGAGGGGCCTTAGGTAGGGGTTGATTTTTTGAGCCAGGTCTCCGGGCAGAAAGCCCAGGCTCTCACCGGCCTCTACCACCGGCCGGGTCAGGACGAGCTTCCGCATCTTCTTGGAAAGCACCAGGCTTAGGGCCTGGGCCACCGCCAGATAGGTCTTACCGGTCCCGGCGGGGCCTATGCCAAAGCTGATATCACAGCTCCGCATGGCCTGGACATAGGCGGCCTGGTTTCGGCTCCGGGGGTAGACCCGCTTAAAGCCCTGGGGGATATGGATGATCGCCTCTTCGTTAAGGAGTTCCCCTGAGTCCTCGCCCCCTTCGGTGCCCGCCAGGGAACGGACGTACTCAGGGGAGGGGTGTTCCCCTCGGCGAACCAGACTTACCAGGCTGTCCATGACCTGCTTAAAGCGCTTGGCCCCCTCGTCCCCGGCCCCCTCCAGGCGAATTTCATTCCCCCTGGCGGCGATACGGCCCCCCAGAGACCCTTCGAGGGCCCTCAGGTTTCCGTCATTGGCTCCGCATACCCCCGAAAGGATATCCCGGCTCTCTAAAACAATAGTTATACTATCTTCCATAATTAAAACGTTATTATAACTTAGTAGTCTAAATCAGAATAGAGGGGACCCCTATAGGTACCTTGAAGGGTGATTGGCCCAAAAAATGAGTCTAGGAGACAATTTACTACAATTGTATATACCGCATTACTCCCGGATCCGGTGACTGTAACAACCAAGGTTCCATCAATAACTTCGGATCCCATTTGCCAACCAGGATCATTTTCAATATATACATATCCACTGACATAGGTAAAGGCTGGTGGGTCATCAGAGGTGGTTGGACCATAAGTACCAGCTACAAGACTTTCATTTCCGTTTGGAACATTCAATTCAAAAGTTATCTGAAAGTAACTAGGTGAGTCAAAATCGCTATATAGAACAAGGTCGATATTTACAGCATTATTTGAGAACCAATTACCATGGTAAGATATCTCACCCTCCCATATCACGTAATTCTCACCACCTAGGTTAAACTGGTTATAAACAACGGGTTGAGCATGAGAAAGGTGGTTCACGAGGGCTATCATTATAGCCACCAGGAAAAAAAGGCTATTTTTTCGAAAAATCTGTTTCATCGGAACTCCTATCAAGGGCATACAAGGGTCTACCCTTATCTTAACTTTATACTTTTGGGGCACAAAAAGCAATACTATCGAACTATCCTTAACTTATACTGGAAAAAACAGTATTTTACAGGTATAACTTACGGCAAAAAAGGAGCTTGCCTACTAATATCATTCAAGTAGGTTAAAATTAACGCTTACCTTCCTAAATCTGAACCAAGGGCCCCACGTTCTCTGAAAACATTTGGAGATTGTTGAGCGGTATTGTTACTAATACTACCACCGGTTTGAACAAATGTAGCGCCAGAACGTACAGCAACACCGCCACCAGCTAGTCCTGCAGTATTATTTGTAATTGAACCACCTGTTTGGTTGAACCTACCATTGCTCACAAATACACCACCCCCTGCTTGCATGTTTCGATTACCATTACCAGTAATTGAACCGCCTGACATAGTAAAATTTCCATCTACGGTTATTCTTACGCCTCCACCATGATTATTTCTTATAATGCCATTTCGCATTGTAAAAGTACTTGCTACAACTGCAACACCACTACCATTGTTATCTCGGATCTCGCCACCATCCAAAATACAAGTATTACTATGAATTTGAACTCCAGTACTGTTACCTCTTATAACTGTACCAGTGCCAATTATTAATTCTGAAGTCGCCGTCATTACTATGCCAAAACCATTCTGACCTTCAGCTCCCGATATTTCTATATGTTCAAATCGTATGTTACCAAATGTGTCTACCACATTATTACCTGATCCAATACCTGAAAGAACTGCTCTATTATTTCCAGTAGCACCAGGTATCCCTGTGATAAGAATTTCAGTATCTCTATCATTTCTGTGTGTAAAGGAAAAAACACTTCTGGAAGAAATTTGTCCTTCGCTCAATATATTCAATGTACCAATAACAGTAATAGTTTTTATATCCGTACTAGTAGCCATAATAAATGCATGATTTAATGTTTGAAATGAAGTTATATCACTTAGCCCATCATTGCTATTACTTCCTGCAGCACTTACATAGTATGTTCTTTGCGCATACACTGAAACACTCAGAGTAATAAGCAACACATAAATAAAAAAATTTTTCATCACCAGCCCTCCAATAATTTATCTCTTAATAAATAATCTTTCGTTTTCTGTAACTATAAAATCATCCGTACTATAATAATCATTTATTCCTGGGAACAAAATTAACTCATTTGAGTCTACGAAATAAAATAAGTTATATGATTCATACCATGATGGAATTACTCTTGTTATAACAATATCATAAAAATCATTAGAATCTTCAAATCCTAAAAAGGCTAGATTTATTGCAATTATGAAATCGTCAAATGAATACCATATTGGTTCAAGTTTTGAAGCATCTAAGTATTCAAATAGTATATCCCAAGTTCTACCAAACGTATGTGTAGCACTAAAAGTTATAATTCCATTATCTTCATCTGTAGTATAAGTCCCTCTACTTACAAATACATCATCCCTCAAACACTCAAAATAACCATCATAAAACGTATATATATTATATTGTACCCAGGGTGAATCATAATCAGCTCTTAATACCCATGTTCCATTAAGATTATTGTCTGCTTGAGCTTCTATTGCTTCAACTACAAACAAGTTAATTATGAATGTGATTAAAATAATTTTTAACGAAAATTTGTTGTTATTTATAAATTTCTCCTTTGCTTAATATTTTGATATACCGACATAATATCCTATTTAATAAAGTCGTATTCAGGGACATGTATCCAGGTATTCCTATCAAAAGTATAAAATTGTAAAATATTATCAAAAATAACTCCTATACCTCCAATCGCTGATATTACATTTCTATATCCATTTGGTAATCTCATGTCATATTCAGGAACATGCACCCAAGTATTCCCATCAAAATCATAGAATTGTAAAACATTATTAAGAATAATTCCTATACCACCTCTAAAAAATATTACGCTCCCATAACCATTTGGCAATCTCATGTCATATTCAGAGACATGCATCCAAGAATTCCCATCAAAAGCAAAAAATTGCAAAATGTTATTAAGAATAATCATTGTGAAATCATCATCAAAAAAGACTACGCTCCCATAACCATTTGGTAATCTCATATTATACTCAGGAACATGAATCCAAGTATTCCCATTAAAATCATAGAATTGTAAAACATCATTCACAATAATCCCAAATATATAGCCACCAAAGGAAACACTCAAAAAACCAGATGGTAATCTCATGTCATACTCAGGTATATGTACCCAAGAATGTCCAACAAAAAGATAAAATTGCATATTATTATTTTGAATTAAAGAAATACCACCATTATTTCCATATATAGAATCTAGAATAACTGGTTGAGCAAAATTATTATGACTAATGAACAATAAATAAATAAGGGCCAAAATTATTTTTATTCTCTTCATTATAGCCTCTTTTTGTTTACCTTTTTTTTATACTAAACATATTTAATTATTATGTCAATGAATATATCAGAAATAGTCTAACCAATTTGACTGGAATCTCTAATCCTATAAAAAAGGTCAGATTGGTTAGACTAAAATTACCCACCCCTAAAACCAGGAAAGCACCTCTCCACTATAAGTGAGGCGAGCCCAATACCTTTTAGTCTAACCAACCTGACTATACCGGTTTTTGCACTCCATTCTAGTCCAACCAATCTGATTAGACCGGATGGTGGAGTGGTATTATAGTCTAATCAAACGTACCAGGCTGGATGGGGAAATCGCATATAAGTCAGGCTGGTTAGACCAAAATATTGGAAAAATGAGCCAAAAATGGCCTAAAATCGAGGATTTTTTCAAAAAATAGCTTGATTTATCCAATACAGGTATTATGATGAATCCATGAATAATCTAGTAAGCGTTAACATACTTGACCCTGAGTATGTTGCTTCTTACGGCCCCCTGGATTTGGATCAGGGCATCCAGGATTATTTCAAAATAGCCAGTAATGCTCTCCTTTCTGTTTGTTTGTTCCTCGTCCGGATTCAGGCGGAGAAGCTTTTTGCCCCCCTGGGCCACAAGAACATGACGAGCTACATCGAGAACCTCGCAGCCACCTTAAACGTAAGCCGGAGTAATGTCTTTAACTGGCTGCGGATAGGCA
>Ga0099364_10000352_pt1 | contig 77135 bp, 61 predicted proteins | sample TergutTh196P3_FD_73070 | JGI IMG/M metagenome (GOLD analysis project Ga0099364, IMG submission 73070) | Microcerotermes parvus P3 segment gut microbial communities from Pointe-Noire, Republic of the Congo - Th196 P3 | ecosystem: Host-associated > Arthropoda: Insects > Digestive system > Gut ...
GGGGCCCTTCTGGTCCTTTATTACCGGCTTTTTCAAGAAAATCCCCGGGGCCTGCCCAGAGAACTAGTGATCCGTTCCTTCATGGATTACCTAACCTTGCACCGGAATTCCCTAGCCGCCGATGAAAATGAAGATTCCTTTGAACCCATCCATACAGAAGAACCCGAGGAATTAGATCAGCTGGATACATCTCTTTTTATTGAACCCTTGCCTTTTAGCAACCCCCAGGATGAACGTTTTCTGGCAAACCGCTTCCTCAAACGTCTTACCAATGCAGGCTGGCTGGGAGAAGAAACCCTGGCAGATTTTTCCAAGGTCATAAATATAACCCCCTGGGGCCGGCCTTTTATGAAAGCCCTCTCGGATATAGACGGAGGCCTTAAAACCGAATACGAAAGCCATATTGTAACAATCCATTCCCTCCTCTGCGGCGAAACCGTTAAGAGCGACGGTCACCATGCGGTGTTACGGGCCAGAGAAGAGGCCCGGTCTCTTATTGACTCTTTAAAAGTTTTATCCCAGAGCATTAAAAGTTTTTACGACAATTTGAACAAAGAGGCGGTTCGTTCAAAGGCCGCTTCGGTGCTCCATGAGCATTACGATCTATATGCGGGAGAGGTTCTGGACCGGGCTTATAAGCGGCTCAAGACATCGGACAATGTATCCCGGTACAGGCAAAACATTTTTAAGAGGGTGTCAGAACTGCTTAGGGATGAGGCCTGGCTAGAGGCAAGCGCGGGAAAATACATGCGGATCCTCCAGCTTAGCCGGGATGAATGCCGGGACAAATTGGTGTATATGCTGGAAGAAATTCGGGATGATCTCCGTTCTGTAGACCCCCTGGAGGACGAAATTGATAGACGAAATGCGGCTTATTCCCGGTCCAGTACAGAAATTATCAAAGCCTATATCGAGCCGGACAGCACCGTGGCAGGGAAAATTGGCATACTTATCAAAGCTATGTATAACGGTGATAGCCAAGTCCTGGAGGCCCTGCACCATGGCATCCATCGTTTGTCCTTCCTTTCTCCTTCATCCCTGGCTTTTCGGCGGCGCCGTGAAGAGGGTGATTTTTCATCCGCCCCTTCCCACTCTGATCTGGAAGCCCTGGAAAGGCGGGAGCGGGAATTCCTGGAACAGATGGCCCGGCGGCTTTCCATCGCGAAAATTAACACCTGGCTGGATGAGAAGGGGGGCGCTGAGAAGATCCTTCTCCCCGAAGAACTAATTCAGGATGAAGAGTCCTACATCCGTTTTGTCCATGCCCTTCTCTTCGGTGACTCGCGAAAAGAATTTGGTTATCTAATTGAAGAAACCGATGTTGAATCGGATAAAGCTCATGTTTCTTCAGCGGGTTATGTAGTTCCCGATATACGTCTTAGAAAGCATAGGGAGAGCGAAACCCCTTGAACCAAGATTTAGATGCACTTGTCTTAATCCGGGATCTCTCCCCCAATGACTATGAAACCTTCAAAACAGCTCTGCAGATCCTCACCTCCAAGACTTTTATAATCCGGGGTATAGAGAAGGAACGGGACCTCTATGATTTTACCACCCGTAACAGCCTGCTTTTCGAAGCCTGGCTTTCCTGCATGGATGCCAGCCTGGTCCGGGACGAGGGCCTGGGGGTCATTGCTTTCCGGGGAAGTGCCAACACCAGGCTGCGTTTTTCCCGGGAAGAGATCTCCGCAGCTTTAGTGCTCCGGCTTCTTTACGAAGAAAAACGTCTGGAAGTTTCACTTACGGCCTATCCCACGGTGAGCATCAGAGAATTCCAGGACAAGTTCAATGCCATGGCTGGAGATGATATAAAGAAAACCGCCCTCATTAGATTACTAAGCCGCCTCTCTTCGGCAAAACTTATTTCCATTGAATCCCATGACTATGCGGATCCCGAAGCAACCATGGTCTTATACCCCAGCATAGCCCTCTCCATAGACCGCAGTGCCCTGGATGAGGGTATGGCGGTACTGGAACAGAGAAGTGACGAAGATAAGATCCCTGGATCCATGGACGATGATACCGGCATTTCCCCAGAGGAGGATGATTTTTGATTACCCTGGAACGGGTCCGTCTGGTAAACTGGCATAATTTTCTGGACCAGGTAATCGAAATAGGAAACCGCTGTCTTTTGGCGGGGGACAATGGCTCGGGAAAGTCTACGATCATCGATGCCATCCAGTATGCCATGGCGGCTAACCTTAGGATGGCCCGGTTTAACTCCGCCGCAGAAGAACGCCGCAGCGGAGGCCGGGATCTCATGGGTTATGTCCGGGCCAAGGTAGGAAGCGAGTCTACCGAATATCGCCGGGGCGACACCATAGCTCATGTAATGATGGAGTGGTCGGGTCCGGAAGCAAATACCGGTTTCTCCTCGGGGGTCTGTATAGAGGCCCACCGGGATAACCATTATACCGAACACTTCTGGATAAGTTCTGGCATAAGCCCAGTAAACCCCCACAATGCCCCGGCCTTTCCCATAAAAGATATTCCAGTACAGGATGAAAAGAACGAGCCCATTCCATTTAGACGGTGGAGAACCCTTCTGGCGGAGAGAAAAGCCAGTGAATGTCCTACCAAGCAGCAGTATATAAGAGAACTTACCAATAGACTTGGGGTGTGGAAGCGTCAAAACGAGATAAATCCTTATTTGGATTCACTAACCCGTTCCATAGGCTTTAGGCCCCTGGACTCTATCGATCAGTTTGTTTGTAATTATATCCTGGAAGAAAATCCCGTATCCATCCAGGACATGAAACAGAACCTGGAAAACTACAAAGAAGCAGAACGTCAAGCGAAATGGGCCATTGCGAAAATTAATCTCTTAAAAAAGCTAAGTAACAAGGCCGCAGAATGGCGAAACTATGATGGCTATATTCTAAAACAGGAATTCTTAAAATTAATAATAGAACTGGAGAATGAAAAACTTAAAAAAGCAGAAGTCTCCAAGGTATTAACCGAAACTAAAAATAATCTGGATGAAACTATCCAAAGAATTAGTTTCCTTGGTCAAAAACGATTAGACACTGAACAGGCCCTGCGGGCAGTTGAAAAGAGCATCGCCTCTAACGATGCACACCGGCTTTACGAAGAGATACGGCAACGTATAGAAAGGCTGGAACATGATCATGAAGCAGAAGAAAGTAAAGCCGCCAGGTATGCAGATCTAAAGGGACAATGCGAAGCCCTCTTAAACCGCAGCCTGGATACCAATAACGCAGACGCCTTTGACAGAGAAACTTTTCTGTTGGAAGAAGAAGCAAGCACTTTCCGGGATGTAAAATACCAGGCCCAACAGATAAAAAAAGCTACAGAAGAACAGATCCGGGACCTAAGAATAGAGTTATCGGATCTGGAGAGGGGCATTAGACGCTACCCCGAAGGGCCCAGGGCTTTAAAAAATGCCCTGGATAAAGCGGGAATTCAAAGTTTTTTCCTTTCAGAGCTTGCGGAAGTGACTGACCCCACCTGGGCCGATGCAGCCGAAGGCATCCTCAACACCCGTCGCTTTGCCCTTTTAGTGGACCCAGAAGAATTCCAAAGGGCCCTGGAGGTCTACGACGGCCTTCCCCGCTCGGTGTCAGGGGCCTTCCTTCCGAACATCGAAAAAATGCGGGGCGCAAATCCCCGTCCAGGTTCTTTGGCGGAGCTTATCAAAGCTGATGGTTATGGCCGGATCTATATCGACTTTATCCTGGGTAAAACCATGTGCGCCGACATTTCGAGTTTAAAGACCTACGATTCGGCGGTTACTAAGGAATGTATGACCTATATAAACCATACCGCATCCCGGATCAGAGAGGATATTTACCGGCACCATTACCTGGGAAAAGCAGCCATAGAAAAAAGGCGGGGATTTTTAAGGACCGAACTTTCACGTTTAGAGGGAGATTTTTCCCTGGCAGAAAAGAATGAAAGAGAAGCTGGAAGCGAGGAAGATCGCCGCACCCGGGTTCTTCGCTGGCTTCCGGAAATAAAGATCCTCTTCCCCTCTCTTACCAGGACCCAGACCCTGACCCTATCCCTTACCGAAGCAAAGGATGAATTATCTAAAATAGATATCACATCTATTAGGGAATTAGACAGCAAACAGAAGGAGTTGAATGAACAGCTCTTTCTGCTCTATCAAGACAACGACCGCCTTCAAAAACAATCGGGATCCCTGGAGAAGGAACTCTCCAACTGTCAGCTCACTTTAGACAACCTCGCCTTCTCCCAGGAGGCAAAGGAAGGGGCGATAAGCGCTTTTGCAGGGGAACATCCTCTCATGATAACAGCCTGTGAAGAGTATGCCCAAAATAAGCTTTCGGAAACCAGTATAGCCGATCTAAGCAACACCTATGAATCAACTTTGCAAGGTTTTAAGACAAGAACCAACACACTAAAAAGAGAATACCAAACCCTGGTCGCAGCTTACAATCAAGAGTTTAGTCATCTTTTAGGACTCGAACCAGGAGAAAACGAAGAGGCGGAATCTCTCTTAAAACGGCTTGAAACCTCGGAGCTACCCGAATACAAAGAAAAAATAACCAGGGCCTACCATGATGCGGAAAAGGAGTTTAAGGATCACTTTATATCCCGCTTAAATGAACGAATTGAAGAAGCCCGGGAAAGTTTTAAGGAGATCAACGATGTGCTCAGAACCCTTCTCTTTGGACGGGACCAATACTGGTTTCACCTGGAAGAACAGGGAGAGCGGAAGGGGCACATTGAAGTCATACGCCAGGCGGCTAGAATCCCCCCGGCAGAGGAAGGTTTATTTTCTCAGTTCACCGACCCGGCGGAGCAAAAGGCTGCAGAAGATTTGTTTAACCGGATCCTTAATTCCCCCCTGGATTCTAAAGAACTACGGGATATCTGCGATTACCGAAGTTACTTTCGTTACGATATCAGGATCCGGGAAACCGATAATACCGATGAATCCGGGAACCCCGTAATACTTTCCCTTTCCAGGGTACTAAAAGAAAAATCCGGCGGCGAAACCCAAACCCCCTACTATGTAGCCATCGCCGCAAGCTTCTACAAGCATTTTAACAAAAACCCTGATAACACCGTCCGGCTGGTCATCTTTGATGAAGCCTTTAATCGCATGGACGATGAACGGATAGGCAAAATCCTGGAGTTCTATAAAAGCTTAAATCTACAGATTATCACCTCAGTTCCTCCGGAGAAAATCGAAGCAATAGCCCCTTACATGGACAGGATCAATGTCATAAGCCGTTTTGGTAATGCCGTAAAGGTGCGGGACTGTCATATAGATAGTTACGATATGAGCGATATAGAAATTGGCACCCAGGATGCATCATGAGCTATTGGGAACAGAAAATACTGGAAGCATTTACTAACCGATATTACAAGATCCCCCGGGGTGAGAATCGCCATTTTTTACGCTTAAAAACATCAACTTTTTTTCCAGAATTTCTTTCGGCGCCGGTGGAAGAAAAGCTAGCCTACCTGGAAGCCGCAGAAGCCCTGGCTGAAAGGGGAGTCATAACCCTTACCTGGGAAAAACATGAGCGGAAAGAAAAAATAAAAACCATAACCTGCCAGAATACAGAATTGCTATTTAAAGAACTGGGGAAAGCTTTTCCCAAAGCCGAAGCAGAAAATATTCGAGCCCTTCTGGCTGAAAAAATGGCTACAAACAGCAATGTATATCCTGATCTTTTTCAACACCTCTATCATAACTTCGATTCTCATGATATAGGCAGAGGAATTAATTATGAGGTCATGGTAGATTTTTTGGGTTTCCTTGATCTTTTTTCAGAGCCTGCAAAAATTGGTAAAATGACCCCCAGGAGTATATCTATTCTGCTCTACCGGGATTCAAAACGGCTGGAGCAGGTCCTCTCGCTATGCGGGCATCTTATCCCAGAGGAATTTGAAGTTGATCTGTCCCCCCTTCTTCGCTCCTATCCAGAAACTTATCTATCCGGCAAATTTCGATTTGCCTATAAAAATAAAGATGAACCCATGATAAACCCCTATGGACATGCCATTGGAATGTATTACAAACATATCGAAGCGATACAAGAAATAAGTTTAGTCACGATAAAATTAAATCCCAGGGTCCTTTCTATAGAAAATAAAGAAACCTACTTTGCCCTGGCATCTCGGGCTAACTTTGACGAGGAAGACAAACTTTCTCAATTCGATTGCTTTCTTTATACCGGAGGTTATCCCAATAGAGCTGTGACCTCCCTTATAAAAATCTTGGCTTCATCTGGGTTTTCGTTATACCATGCCGGTGACCTGGACCCCGACGGAATACTCATACTCCAAAGGATCCAGGAGATTGCGGGCAAAGAAGTCATTCCCCATCGGATGGACAGAGAGACCTTTGATACCTATAGCACCTGGGCTAAGCCCCTTCCTGCCACCGTACTAAGTCAGTTAAAAAAAATAAACAAAGAAACTACGGCTATCCCAGGAATACAAGGTTTGATAAATAAAATAGAAGAATCAGGAACAGGGGTGGAACAGGAAATAATTGATTACCGCTAGACCCAAAGCAAAAAAAAGGCTATAACACCTACCTATGAAGCTTCTGGCAGGAATAGATTTTGGCACCTCCAACTCGGCGGTCTCGTATATTAAAGATGGGGCAGTTAAGATGGTGCAGGTGGAGCCAGGATCAGACCTCATCCCGACGGCCCTCTTTTTTTTCGCCGAGACCAATAGGCGGCTTTATGGCAATGAAGCCATCGATGCGTTCATTTCCCAGACAGAGGGCCGTTTTATGCGGAGTATTAAATCCATCCTGGGCACTTCCATGATGGACGCTTATACGAAAGTAAACAAATACAACATTGATTTCAAAGATATAATCCGCTACTTTATCGCTCACCTAAAATTGAAGCTTCAAGAAGAGACCGAAGCAGATGAGATCATGCTGGTCCTGGGAAGGCCGGTAAAATTCCATGAAGACAACGAGGATCTTAACCGGCGGGGAGAAGCCCTGCTTAGGGAGATTGCAGTCCTTACGGGATTTTCTACGGTGGAGTTCCAGTACGAACCCATTGCCGCCGCCTTTCAACACGAGCAAAACATTAACGAAGAAAAGCTGGCGGCCGTCCTTGACATAGGTGGGGGTACTTCAGACTTCGCCATCATTCGGATTGGCCCCCAAAGGAAGGACAGGTTAGACCGGAAAGAAGACATCCTGGCCTGCACGGGGGTTCGGGTCGGCGGGAACGACTTTGACAGGTACCTCAACTTTTTTAATTTTATGCCCCACCTGGGAAAGGATGCAACCATTACTGAATAAAAGCTTCCCGCCCCCAGTCATGTCTTCTATCAGCTCTCTGACTGGAGCAGCATCAATTCCATGTACGACCGGGACAACATGCGAACCATGAGGGAGCTGCACCAGGAATCAAATGACAAAGAAAAGACCCGGCGGCTCCTGCACCTGGCGGAAAACCTTAGGGCCCATGAACTTTTAGCTCTGGCAGAAAAGGCGAAAATAGACCTTACCCGCCAGGATAGGGTGGAATATATCCTGGGGCCGGTTCTGGATAAGCCAAAGGTCCTGATTACCAGGAAAGAATTCGACGAGTATTCCGCTGAGTATTATGAAAGGATTCAAAAGGCCCTGAATGAATGTCTAACCCAGGGGGGAAAGAAGCATACCGATATCGATCTGGTGATTCTCACCGGAGGCTCCACAGATATTATCAAGATACGGGAGCTAGCCGCCCGCAGCTTCCCCCAGGCGAAGATTTCCGACCAGAATAAGTTTTCCTCGGTCTGTCAGGGCCTGGCCTACGACGCCCAGCGGCGTTATAAATAATCCACAGAATAAATCTTACCATTCCAAAGATATGATCCTGCTTCTCTGGAAAATAAAAAACATGACCATAAAATAAAATATTATGATGTGCACCGTGGGCAGAAAAATTCCAAAGAATGCTGCAGCCAGGACCGGCAGAGTAGAAGAAAACAAAGCCAGGCCCAGGCGGTTACGGAAAGAAAGGTGCCGCTGATGCAGGCGGTGGAGTCCCAGAAAAAAAACCGCCGAAAGATAAAAGACTCCCTGAATGATCAACACCAGCAGCAGAGCCAACCCCAAAAGAGGCAAAAGAACATTCGCTCCATAACCGCTTTCGTACATGATCATGTTAAACTCGGTAGTAGAACTTGCCCCGGCAAAGTTATAGGTTTCCCCGTAAAGGCGGCCGTATAGCTCATGGGGGGGAAGCTGGGCTATGGCAAAGATCACCGGAAAATTCAAACAGATACTCAGAAGGATAAAGTGCAGAAAAAGCCAGGGACCCTTAAGCTCCCTTAGATGCTCAACAAAGAGCTTAAGCCGCTCTTCATCCTTCCAGGTAAAGGCCCCCAGAGTAACTGTTTTAAGGTAATGTTGCATCTACACCGCACACCATTGCGTTATCTGCAATATTACTCCCCCTTATTAGCGCCGGCCATAATTCCTTCCAAAAGGAATTTCTGAAAGACCATGTACATGGCTGTAATGGGAATAGCCACCAGCACTGCTCCGGCGCAGAAGGCCGCAAAATCCGCATGGGTTCCGGTGATCAGATCAAAGAGCCCTATGGCCAGGGTCCGCCGCTCGTTCATGTTGATCAGGTAGCGGGGGAGCATGTAATCCATCCAGGGCCCCATAAAAGAAGTGACCGCAATAAAGAACATGATAGGAAGCGAGAGGGGCAAAATGATCCGGTAAAAAAGCTGCAGCTTCGTTAAGCCGTCAATTGAGGCCGCTTCATCCATAGATTTGGGGATGTTCAGCATATAACCCCGGACCAGCCAAATATTTCCGGGGATGCCCCCGGCGACATAAATAATTACCAGCATGTGAAGATTATTCAGCATCCCAAAGTTTAGGGCGATCATGTATAGGGCCGTAAGGCTCATAAAACTGGGAAACATTTGCAGAATCATCACCGATAAAAGCCCCATCTTTCGGCCCTTAAAGTCGAAGCGGGCAAAGACGAAGGCCGTCATGGTGTGGATCACAATAGAGAAGATCATGGTAAGGATGGCCACATAAAGGGTGTTCAGGTACCATCTTCCATAGTTAAACTCCGTAAAGAGCCGGATATAATTTACCAACGAGGGATGCTCGGGAAAGACACTGGTCCGGGCTATGCCCGCCGAAGAATTCAAGGAAGAACCCAGAACCCACAGAAGGGGATAGATGACAAACAATGCCACGATGATCAGGTTGGCATAGATTAAAACGGTGGAGATGATTTTTTTGAGTTTGTATGTCTTCATCTAGTTCTCCTTAAATGCTCTGGTTCTTAGCAAGTTCCAGGCAGAAATTGAAGCTATAATTACAAAGATGAAAATACTTAAGGCCGAAGCGTAGTTATACATCCTTTGATCCAGGGTGAGCTTAAAAATCCAAGAAATTAAAATGTCGGTGGAACCGGCCATCTGCAAATTTGGATTTGGCGGTCCCCCTCCGGTTAAAAAGTAGATCATGTTAAAGTTGTTAAAGTTAAAGGTAACGCTCATCATAAGCTGAGGGGCCGTGGAGGCCAGAATAAATGGCATGGTGATGGCCTTAAAAACCTGAAAGGTGTTAGCCCCGTCTATCTGGGCGGCCTCATACTGCTCCTGGGGAATGGTGGTCATGACCCCCGAAATAAGGGCCATAAAATAGGGGAACCCAAGCCAGACATTTACCAGGATCAAACTCAGGCGGGCCCAAAAGGTATTGGACAGGAAGGGTATGGCCTCACTGATCAAGCCCCATGACATAAGCATATTGTTAATTGCCCCCTCCTGGCTCAAGAGGACCCTAAAGATGAGCATGGACACCAGGGCCGGCACCGCCCAGGGAAGGATAAAGATGGCCCGCCAGAAGGGTCTGGCCCGCACCACCTTGGCCCGGAGGATCAGGGCCTGGAAAAGGCCGAAGGCATAGGCGCTAAAGGTGGCCAGAAAGGCCCAGATCACGGTCCAGATAAAAATCTGAATCAGGGTGGTACCCCAGATCCGGATGCTGATAATCCGCTGAAAGGTCTCCAGGCCCCGCCACTCTACCAGCCGCCTTGGGGGAATAAAGTTGGCGTTATAGTTTGTAAAGGCCACCAGGATAGAAAAGATGATGGGAACCAGGGAGATAAAAAGCACCAGGATAAGCCCGGGGCTGATCATGATGTACTCAAAGGAATTGTTCCAGAGATTCTTAAAGTACTGGATACTGGAAATCTCGATTCCCCCTTCCATCTTCTGCCGGGTCTTATAGGCATCAACGATATTCCATATCCATAAGGCTCCAAAGAGGAGAAGGGTGATCACCGCTATGATCCCCCCCAGCATGAGCATGATGGAATGGTCGTAGACCGCCGCAGCCTGAACCCGGGGTCGAGTCCCCAGGGTCACCAGGCCCCATACGCCCCGGATAAAAAATCCGTAATTATGGATGTCCGCCAACTGCTCCGGGAGAAACTGAAAGAAGGTCCCCAGGTTAAAGCTTCCCAGCTCCGCTGCGGGCCGGGCGGCGTTTCTCCACACCGAGGAGGTAAGGACCTCTATGGCGATAAAGATCATCTGCATGGCAAACAGGATAAGGCCCTTAAGCTTCTGTTTGTTTACATATTGTCCCGAACCCCAGATTAAGGCGGAATAGACCGCCGCTACATGTTTCATTTTTGTGCTCCCTTTTGTTATGTCTTACTCGCTCCAGAACCGGGATTTCCCCGCCATCAAAAGGCCGACATCATAGGTCGCCATGGCATGGGTCTGGGCCTCCTCCACGGAAAGCAGATTATCCCAGGTAAAGGTGAAAAGTTCCTTTAGGGGGTCCCACATCTGGTTCACCTCGGGGATCACCGGCATGGGGTCCGCAAAGGGAGCCTGCTCCATGATACCCATCAAAAGGGGATCATCCCGCAGACCCTCGATCTCATGGATGTCCTTATAGGCCGCCAGCTTTCCGGTAACCTGATACTGGATGGTGGCTCCCTCCAGGCTCACCAGGAAATCTACAAAGGCCCGGGCGGCCCGGACATTCCGGGAATAGCTAGACACAGAAGCTATGATGTTCCCGCTAAAACTGCGGGGCTGGACCCCGTTAATCGTGGGGAGCTTGGTGATCCCAAAGTTGACGTTATTGCTCAGGGCATCCCCTATGGCCCAGGGGCCGGTGATGGTAAAGGGAACCTCCCCCCGCTGAAAGGCCGCCACGGTAGCATCCCAGGTGGCATCGGTGGTGCGGACATTGTAGATGCTCTGCAGGCTCGTATGAAACTCTATGCCCCGGCGGGCCTGTATGCTGTCAAAGCCAGGGTTCCTAAAGTCGTCCATGTCGGGCCCAAAAAGCTCCATCCCAAAGGCGGTTAAAAAGAAATAATTATGGTAGGAATCGTCCACCTGCCAACGCAGGGCATATCTATTTTGGGCAGGGTCATTATATACCCGGGCAAAGGCTATCAGCTCTTCAAAACTCTCCGGCACCGGGGTGCCCCCAAGGAGATCCCGGTTATAGAAGAAGGCAATATTCTCGGTGGAAATGGGCACCGCATAAAGGGTGCCTTCGGAAGTGCAGGTCAGCACCGCCGCTTCCAAAAGTAAATCCGCATACCGGCGTTGAACATCCGCCGGGAAGGGCAGGCAGATATCATCCAGGATGGCATTCCCTATATGGTCGTGGGGCATGAGGAAGACATCGGGCCCTATGCCCGCAGGGCCGTCCAGGGACACCTTGCCCCGGCTGTCTACGTTCCCCACGTTTTCATAACGCACCGTCACTTCCGGGTAACGCCGGTTAAAGGCAGCGATGACCGCATTAGCCCAGTCGTCATTATCCAGCCAGACCAGGAGTTCACCCCTCACCCCGCCGTCATCGTTCCTTTCTTCCCAGATCTCCGCCTCCGCACTGCGCCAGGCCCTGTTTATGCCAATGGCTAACACTCCGGTCAGGATAAGAAGAAAGCAGAGAAGGGCAAGGATTCCATTCAAGATCACAGGCACACTTTTTTTCATAAGACCCCCGATTTTGTTCTCAATTAATTGGCTCATTATACCATAGGATAGAAAAAAAGCAAAAACATAGGGGCCATGAAGAAGGAAGATCCCAGGATCTTATAGATTTTTTACCATTTCTCTTCTATACTAAGGGTATGAAACTCTTTGACCCCATAAACATAGGCCAAAAAACATCGGCCAACCGGATCATGATGCCCCCCTGCGTCGTCTTTGGCGCCGCCACTCGTAATGGAGAAATAGGGGAATTTAGACTAAACCATTATTCCCAACGGGCCAAGGATGGGGTGGGGACCATCGTCATCGAAGCTTCGGCCATCGACGAAAACTATACGATTTGCCCCGACCAGGTAGGAATCTGGAGCGATGCCCAGATCCCAGGCTTAAAAGAACTGGCCCGGCAGATCCATCAATATGAGAGCCTTTGCATGGTGCAGATCCACCATGCGGGGGCCAACATTAGCACCGCCGCCAGGGAAGAAATTCCCATAGGCCCCTCCAATGGAGAACTCCGTAGACCCATGCGGGAGGCCTCAGTAGCAGAACTGGAAGAGATCTGTGCCATGTACATCGCCGCGGCCCAGAGGGCCCAGGAGGCAGGCTTTGATGGAGTAGAGATCCACGGGGCCCACAACTACCTTCTTACCCAGATGGCATCGCCCCTTTTAAACAAACGGACCGATGCCTACGGGGGAACCCTGGAAAAAAGATTGAAGCTTGCCATCGATGTACTCCAGGGCATCAGGGCAAAATGCGGGGAGGCCTTTATCGTGGGCATCAGAATGGGAGCCAACGAACCCACCTATGATGAAGGCATCGCCATCGCCGGGCTCTACGAGCAGAATGGTGCCGACTACCTTAGCGTCTCTTCGGGGTTCGGAGAAGCCTCAAGCCTCCCGCCCCCGCCGGAAGACTTCCCCTACAATAACACGGTCTACGGCGGGGCCCTGGTGAAAAAACACAGCCAGGGGGTGCCGGTCATCCTGGTAAATAACATCCTGACAGCCCAGCGGGGGGAATGGCTCTTGCAGAACGGCCATGGGGACATGGTCGCCTACGGAAAGCCCATCCTGGCCACCCCGGACTTTGTGTCCCGGGCAAAAACATCCCCAGACAACAATAACGATTGCCTGGGATGCAGACCCTGCGTATGGTTTTCCAATTTTACAAAATGTCCCCTCGTGGGAGCCTAATGCAGCACTACCAACTACACCTGTCGGCCTTTGAAGATCCTCCCCATCGAAAACCAACCCTGGGCCCCAGGGCCAAAGATCGAAGGGCCCTCATGGAGTTCCACATTCGCCAGGAGGTCCGCCAGGCCCAGAACCTGGAGGGGAGCCTCTTCTCCCTCACCGGGAACGTGGTCCTCTCTGACATGCGGCAGGTCCGGGCCCTGGCCCAGCAGCTTAACACGGGGGTAGACCCGGTCAGAAACCCCGAGCGCTTTGTCCAGGCGGGACAGCTCAACGCTATGGGCCTCATCGATGAAATCCTCCATTATATCGTGGCCATCTACCGGGAACAGATCCAGCCCGATGTCTTTGACAGCGCCCTGGCCCGGCTGGAGACCAAACTGGGGACCGGCAAGACCGCCGGCCTCCTCGAAGGTTTCTGTTCCCGCTTCCCCCCCCGGGATGTCTATGGGGGCAGCACCGATGTGGCGGGCTACCTGGCCGGAAGCGAAGCAGGCGAGAGCCGCCGGAGCCTCGCCCTGGAAGAGATCCTCCTTTTGGCCATGGCAAACCTTAACCCCGCCTTTAGGCAGTTCCTCTTCATGTTCGACGACTCGGACCTGGCCAAAGAGACGGTCTACCCGGGGGCCATAGATGAGCTTAAGGCCCATCTCTCGGACCTGCCCGTCTTTGGTCCCGATGGGATGAACCTCTGGGATGTCCTTAGGGCCCCGGCCCTGGCTTCACCGGATTCCCTTCTGGGGCAGTTGGATTTCATGCGCCGCCGCTGGGGCCTCCTTCTGGGGAGGTATATGGGCCGGCTCCTTACGGGACTGGATATTATAAAGGAAGAAGAAAAGCCCTCCTTCTTTGGCCCCGGCCCCACCCAGGTGCTGGACTTCAGGGCCTTCGAGAATGAGTACGAGCGCTTTACCCCCGACGAAGACTGGATGCCCCGGACGGTCCTCATGGCCAAGAGCACCCTGGTCTGGCTCTTCCAGCTCTCCCAAAAGTACGGCCGGGAACTCACCCGGCTGGACCAGGTCCCCGACGAAGAGCTGGACGAACTGGCCCGCCGGGGCTTTACGGGCCTCTGGCTCATCGGCCTCTGGGAACGGAGCCAGGCCTCCAAGACCATCAAGCAATGGACCGGAAACCCCGAAGCCGCCGCCTCGGCCTACAGCCTCTACGACTACGACATCGCTTCGGAGCTGGGGGGCTGGGGCAGTTTGATGGATCTCCGGGAGCGCTGCATACGCCGGGGAATCCGCCTGGGCTCCGACATGGTCCCCAACCACACGGGGCTGGACAGCCGCTGGATGATAGAACACCCCGACCGCTTCCTCCAGCTCCCCTATCCGCCCTTCCCCACCTATACTTATAACTGCGAAAACCTCTCGGGCCGGGGGGATATCACCGTCCAAATCGAAGATCATTATTTTGAACGGACCGATGCCGCGGTGGTCTTTAAACGCATCGACAACCAGAGCGGCCAGGCCCGCTACATCTACCATGGCAACGACGGCACCTCCATGCCCTGGAACGACACTGCCCAGATCGACTTCCTCAACCCCGAAGCCCGGGAGGCGGTGATCCGCACCATAGTAGGGGTCTGCCAGCAATTTCCCATCGTCCGCTTTGATGCCGCCATGACCCTGGCCAAGCGGCACATCCAGCGGCTCTGGTATCCTGCGCCGGGCCACGGGGGCGCCATCGCCAGCCGGGCCGAACATGCCATCAGCACCGAAGAGTTCAACCGCCGGATCCCCGAAGAGTTCTGGCGGGAAGTCGTGGACCGCTGCGCCGCAGAAGCTCCCCACACCCTGCTTTTGGCCGAGGCCTTCTGGATGATGGAGGGCTACTTCGTCCGCACCCTGGGGATGCACCGGGTCTACAACTCGGCCTTCATGAACATGCTCAAAAACGAAGAGAACGATAAGTACCGGGCCACCATTAAAAACACCCTCGAGTTTGACCCAGAAGTCCTCAAGCGCTTCGTCAACTTTATGAACAACCCCGACGAAGACACCGCGGTGGCCCAGTTTGGCAAGGGAGATAAATACTTCGGCATCTGCACCATGATGGTCACCATGCCGGGGCTCCCCATGTTCGGCCACGGCCAGATCGAGGGCTTCGAAGAAAAGTACGGCATGGAATACCGCCGCTCCTATAAAGATGAAAACCCCGACGGCTACCTGGTCGATCGCCACGAACAGCATATCTTCCCCCTGATGAAGCGGCGGCATATCTTTTCGGGGAGCACCGATTTCTGCCTCTACGATTTCCATAATTCCGATGGCCGGGTGAACGACAATGTCTTTGCCTACTCCAACCGGGCCGGAGATGAAAGGGCCCTGGTGTTTTACAACAACAGCTACGACAGCACCTCGGGCTGGGTCCGCCGGGGGGCCGTGGCAATTCCACAGAAAGACGGCACCCATAGGCAGGATAGCCTTAGCGAAGCTCTGGGCCTCCATGGCGAAAGCCACTGCTTCATGGTCTTTAGGGAGCAGCGCAGCGGTCTATGGTTCATCCGTTCCTCCCGGGAAGTCGCCGAGCGAGGCCTCTTTGCGGCCCTCAATGGCTACGAGGCCCAGGTCTACCTGGACATCCAGGAAAAGGCCGACTCCCCCGGATCCGAAAGCGGGTCCTGGGATGGACGCTGGGCCCGGCTGAACCATGACCTGGACGGCCGGGGGGTCCGGGACCTGGACGAGGCCCTGATGGACATCTCCCTGGGTGAACTCTACGCCCCCCTGCGGGAGATCCTGTCGGCCAACACGAAAGAGGAACTCATCACCCTCTTTGCCAAGGCCGGGAGTTCCGCCCCTGCCTTGACCAAAACCCTGGGCAGAGCTGTTCATTCATTTATAGAGAATGCAGAAGCATTCCTGGACGGCGGCGATGGAAAATTCCCCCCCTGGGTCTATATACCAACTGAGGGGACCGAAGAAGCCCTTGGCCCGAAAGCTTCCGCCCCTCCCCTCCTTACCAAGGAAAAAGTCCTAAATTTATTAGAAACGTTTCTAATAAATTTTTCGGCTTTAAACGCATATATAGGAGGAAGCGCCAAAGGGAAAGCATCGGCAGCCAGGAAACCCAAGGGAGAGACTCCTGAAGATATGGCTCTTCTCTTTAAACAGTCCCTGGGGGAAAAGCTTAGCTCGAAGCCTGAACTGGCCCTCATGGCCCTGGGCTATAAGGCCCTTACCAGCCTTAGGGCAATCACCGGCTCCCCCGATGAAGCCGCCGCCCTGGCCCGGCACTGGCAGCTCCCCCGGATATTACAACGATGCTGGGAGGAGCAGGGGATAGAGCCGGCCCTGGCACAGCGGGGCTCCGAGATCGCCCTGGGCCTTCTGGCCCGGCTAAGCCATGCCGAAGACCTCGGAACAGATTCTGCTCCAGCCTACGCGGAAGCCAAGACCCCCGGAGCCCTGGCGGCAGCTATCATCCTGGAAAACTACGATACCCCCGACTTCAAGCAAGTCCTCGCCCTAAACCGCTTCGACGATATAACCTGGTTTAATAAAGAAGCTTACGAAGATACCCTCTTCCTTTGCTCCTTCTTCCTGGCCCTGGAGGGGGACGAAGAGAGGGTCCAGGCCATCTCCCAGGTTTATGAAGCTTTCCTCCAGGCTGAAGAAACATCCCTCTTCCAGATTGATCTATTGCCGGGAGTCCTGGCGGAACTATGAACAGGGAAATCCCCAGGGACATCATTTCCCTCTGGTATGCCCTTACCGCCCGGGGGAACAGCCTAAGACTCTCGGGCTTCAGTGCCATAGATCACTACCTGGGCCTGGCGGTGCTTCCTTCGTTTACCGTAGAAACCGGCGCAGACATCGCCATCCTCGCCGCCCATGCAGAGAACCTGCGCTTCCCCGGACCAGACCTGGCCGACGGAGCCGCCGACAGCGAGGGAGGAACCTGCTACTTCCGCTGCATCGATGAGGGTGAAGAAGAGGCATATAGCTTTCCCCTCCTTTCATTTTCTTTTGACTGGAAAACCAAACGCTTCCAGGACCCTCTTGATCAGTACCCCCTGCTGCGGGAACTCCGCAAGAAGGACCAGGAAACCCCCTCCTGGGAAAGGGGCCTCCTTCAGCCCAGCATACCCGCATCGGTGGGCCGGTACCGCTACATCATGGACGGCGCCCTGCTCCTGGCCCGATATGACTTCGGCCCCTGGGAAAAAATTTCCCGCACCCTCATCCAGACCCTCGACAGCCTTCACCCCGAACTCCCCCCGGGGCCCGAGATGCAGCGCCGCCTCCTCTCCTGCCTCCTCGTCTCACCCTTCCCTGACCGGGGCCTGGAGTTCCTAAAGTCTTCGGGGTTCCTGGCGGACTTTTGGCCCGAGCTGGCCTGCCTGGACGAGGTAGATCACTCCAAGGAATACCACCCCGAAGGAAACGTCTGGAACCACACCCTGGAAACCTTCCAGCACCGCAAGACCGCCGCCGGAGGAGTCTACGACCTCACCCTCTCTTTGGGACTCCTCCTTCATGATATGGGCAAACCCATCTCCGCCGCCCACGGAAACCGCCGCTTCGACGGCCACGCCGAAATTGGAGCCCAGGGCGCCCTTCGCTTCCTCGAACACCTGGGCTTCGAGCCCCCCCTAATCCGGGACATCCATTACCTGGTAAAAAACCACATGCTTCCCGCGGCCCTTAAACGGCTCCCCATCACCAAAACCAAAGAAATCATGGCCTCCCCCATGTTCCCCACCCTGATGGAACTCTACCGCTGCGATGAATCGTCATCCTTCAAGGGCCTGGACGGCTACTACGAAAACAGCGCCGCCTACCAAAGCTACCTTCGCAACAGCCGCAACCCCTACCGCTCCGCCGACGGCAAAAAAATCTAAACCCCCAACCGCCTTCTAAGCCCTTAAGTCCCCCAAACCACCTCCCTTGACAAACCAGACCCCATTTTCTAAAGTAAAACCTCATCCAGGAGCAGTGTCCGAGTGGTCGAAGGAGGCGGTCTTGAAAACCGTTGTGCCGCAAGGCACCGTGGGTTCAAATCCTACCTGCTCCGTGCTCAAAATCTTCGATTTTGAGCTTAGGAGTTTTGCATAGCAAAACTCCACACCTTCATTACATGCCCGGTTACTTCGTAACCGGGGGAGTTGGTAGGATTTGAAACGGAGTCGCGGCCCTGGAGGCCCGAGAGGGCCGCAGGGGTAAACCGCCATGGACGGCGGTTTAGCGACGTAGGCGGGGGTGGAGGGAGCAGACAGGAGGTCTGCGACTGGAACCCCGAATCCTACCTGCTCCGTGCTCAAAATCTTCGATTTTGAGCTTAGGAGTTTTGCATAGCAAAACTCCACACCTTAATCAACTGTAGGATTCGAACCGGAGTCATGGCTTTCGGCCCTGACTCTCCGGGTCCTACCTGCTCCGTGCTCAAAATCTTCGATTGATCAATCTTGGGTTTATGTACTATACTCTTTCTTACAGCCCTAAAGGGGCTACCGGACGACCGAAAGGTCTCCTCCTTGGAGCGGTGCGAGAGCGGCCGAATCGGGCTCCCTGCTAAGGAGTTGTACCCCACAAGGGTACCGGGGGTTCGAATCCCCCCTGCTCCGTGCTCAAAATCGAAGATTTTGAGCTTAGGAGTTTCACGAAGTGAAACTCCACAGATTACTTTAACGGGGATTCGACAAGCTATCCAAAGGATAGCAGGAGTCCCCGCCGAGCGTATGCGAGGAAAAGCCGCCATGGATGGCGGCGGCAGGGGACGGAGGCGGCCTGGAAGCCCGAAACAGGATGTTGAGGGCTGGAAGGCGAATCCCCCCTGCTCCGTAACTCAAAATCTTTGATTTTGAGTTATGAATTTTTGCTACGCAAAAATTCCCGGTTACTCCGTAACCGCGGAGCAGGTGGGGCTCTCCGGCTCAAAGCTCCCCAGGAGCCTTGAGCCTCCGGGTCCCCCCTGCACTCGCTCTGTAATCTAGCGGGTTGAGTAACCGTCTTTTTGCTTCGCAAAAATTCCCGGTTACTTCGTAACCGCGGAGCAGGTGGGGCTCTCTGGCTCAAAGCTCCCCAGGAGCCTTGAGCCTCCGGGTCCCCCCTGCACTGTGCTCAAAATCGAAGATTTTGAGCTTAGGAGTTTCACGAAGTGAAACTCCACAGATTAACTAAGTGGACCTCTCTAGGTCATCTATATGACTTAGCCATCTAGTGGAGTTTCATGCAAAGCATGAAACTTCAAGCTCAAGGGCATAAAAATCCCCGATTTTTATGCCCTTGAGCCAGAGACTGTAGCTCAGCTGGATAGAGCAGCAGATTGCGGATCTGCAGGTCGCACGTTCAAATCGTGTCAGTCTCATGTCAGACCACATCATAGACGCCTGTGTGGTCTTACTTTAAATAAAAGGTTTGGCAGCATTGCCAGCAGAGATATAGTGGATAAATACGAAGTTCTACACAAGCAATTTGGGTACACCTCTTTTCGCCCCGGTCAGGAAGAAGCTATCGATGCCATCCTGACAGGCCAGGATGTTATCGCCATCATGCCCACCGGGGCGGGGAAGTCCCTCTGTTACCAGATCCCGGCCCTCCTGCTGCCGGGGATCACCCTGGTCATCTCCCCCCTCATCTCCCTCATGAAGGATCAGGTCAAGGCCCTCAATGAATCGGGCTGTCCGGCGGTCTTCCTTAACAGCTCTCTAAGCTCCGAAGAATACCAGTGGGCCATGGACGAGATCCTCTGCGAACGGGCCAAACTCATCTACGTGGCTCCGGAGCGGCTCTTTAAACATGATATCAGCCTCCTGGCTTCCAGCGGACACATTTCCCTGGTGGTGGTCGACGAGGCCCACTGCGTTTCCCAATGGGGCCACGACTTTAGGACCAGCTACCTGGATATCAGCCGCTTTGTACGATCCATGAAGAAGCGGCCCATCCTGGCGGCCTTTACTGCCACTGCCACCATGCAGGTCCGCCGGGACATAGAGGAACTCCTCTCGCTGAAAAAAGCCCTCCGGGTCCACACCGGCTTCGACCGGCCCAATCTTCGCTTTGAAGTTCTAAAAACCGGAAAGGCCTATGGGGTGGACAAAAAGAAAGCCCTCCTCCATTACCTCTCTTCCCGGGAAGACGAGAGCGGCATCATCTACTGCGCCACCCGTAAGGCGGTGGAAGAAACCTACGCCCTCCTCCAGAACCGGGGCTACAAGGCGACCCGCTACCATGCGGGGCTCGATGATGCGGAGCGGCGCAGCAATCAAGATGACTTCCTCTACGATCGCTCCCTCATCATGGTCGCCACCAATGCCTTTGGCATGGGCATAGACAAGTCCAATGTAAGCTACGTCATTCATTTTAATATGCCGAAAAATATCGAGAGCTATTATCAGGAAGCCGGCCGGGCCGGAAGGGATGGCAGCCCCGCCGACTGCATCCTCCTTTACAGCGGCCAGGATGTGCAAATTAATAAATTCCTTATCACCCGTAGTAACGATGATGCCTTTAACCCCGAAAGGGAAAGCCATAACCTGGAACTCCTCAAAGAGATGACCTTCTATGCTACCAGCTCCCGCTGCCTCCGTCACCGGCTCCTGGCCTACTTCGGCGAAGAGTCCCCGGCCTCCTGCAACAACTGCTCCAACTGCCTGGGCCACAGGACCATCACCCAGGGCCCTGTCCCCTCACCCATTAGCGTGCCCTCCCAGCCTCGCCCCAGAGAACAGGAGCCGGCCGCCCCCGTCGACGAGGCCCTCTTCGTAAAACTCAAGGGCCTCCGCAAAGAGATAGCCCAAAACGAAAGGATGCCGGCCTACATCATCTTCTCCGATGCGAGCCTCAAGGACATGTGCCGAAAAAAACCCCTCTCCCCTGCCCAGTTCTCCATGGTGAGCGGGGTGGGACAGGTCAAGCGGGAAAAATACGGCCAGACCTTCACGGCCCTCATCAAAGAGCATCTGGCACAGACCAGAGCTTTGTTATAAATTTACAGGATGAAAAAGCCTAAGGGTTCATTATATCGCTGTACCTCTTGCGGAAGGGAAGAAGCCAAGTGGCTGGGCCGCTGCCCCGAATGCGGGGAGTGGAACAGCTTCGTAGAGACCGCCGTCTCAAAGGTCAACGGAAAAGTCCGCAGCCCAGGGGAGCCCCCCCAGTCCCTGCCCCTTTCCTCGGTGGACCCCCTGGAGGGGACCCGGCTTCTCAGCGGCATCCCCGAGCTCGACCGGGTCCTGGGGGGCGGCATCATGAAGCGCTCGGCCATCCTCGTGGGAGGTGAACCGGGGGTGGGAAAATCCACCCTGCTCCTCCAGGCCGCCGCCGCCGCTGACACCAAGGGACGGATCCTCTACGTTTCCGGTGAGGAGTCGGCGGGGCAGGTAAAGATGAGGGCCAACAGGCTGGGCCTGGAAACCCCCAATATAGAACTCTTCTGTTCCGGTGTCATCGAGGAGATCCTCAAGATAATCGAGAACCTCAAGCCGGTCCTCATCATGATCGACTCAGCCCAGACCCTCTTCAGCGCCGAAGCAGGTTCCAGCCCCGGCACGGTAAACCAGATGAAGCACTGCGCCTGGGAGCTGGTCTCCTGGATCAAGGAGCACGACTCGGCCCTCTTCCTTACCGCCCATGTGACCAAGGACGGCCTCATCTCGGGTCCCAAATCCCTGGAACATCTGGTGGACACGGTCCTTTACTTCGAGGACTCCACGGGCAGTAACGACCTGGACACCCGCTTCCTCCGGGCCACCAAAAACCGCTTCGGCTCGGTGGACGAGATAGGCATCTTCACCATGGGTGAGCGGGGCCTCTCGGCGGTGGAAGATCCCTCCCTCCTCTTCTTGGTCCGCCGAGACCCAGCTTCTGGCTCCCAGGGGGATAACTCTTCGGGAGGGGACCTTCCCCCGGGGATCTCCACCGCCGCAGTCCTGGAGGGCTCCCGGACCCTTTTGGTAGAAATCCAGGCCCTCTCAGTTCCGGCCAAGGGCAGCATGAGCCGGGTTTTTTCGGATCGCATAGACAGTGCCCGGGTCTCCCGGGTTGCGGCGGTCATCGAAAAGCACCTGGGCCTCCGGCTTTCTGACCAGGACCTCTACGTCAACGTGGCCGGGGGAATAAGGATCAACGAGGTGGGAGTTGAACTGGCCCTGGCCTGCGCCCTCTACTCCGCCCGGACCGGCCTGGCCCTGCCGGCCACCACCGCCATCGCCGGTGAACTCACCCTGGCCGGCGAGGTGAGGCCCCTGCGCCGCCTCTCGGCCCGCTTAAGGACCGCCCGGAACCTGGGGTTCCACACTTTCCTAGGGCCGGTTCTGCCCAGCGAGGAGGGGGCCGATGCGGACCCGGCCCAGAGCAGCGAGGGCTTCCTCCCCGCCCGGGACATCAAGGGAGCCCTGAGGGCCCTCTTCCCCCATCTCCCCTCATAAACCTCCGCCACCTATCCCTTAATCGAGGGCCCCCTATGGCCCGCCAATGAAGGCCAGGGCGCTTGACCAAAGGAAAGAAACATAGTATACTATTAATAGTAGGAAAAATTTTTTGAGTAGAGTTATAGTAAAGGGGCCCAAAAGGTGCCCAGCTTCGAAAGAGTTAGGGATTCTGCAATTCTCATTCTGTAGTCAAATAATCCTTAATACTACACCTATGCATCCCGTTTCTTTCCCAGGGGCTAGCTCTCTGGGAGGGCTGGAGTCGTCCGTTTTTTGCGGACGTGAATAAACAAGGGGACGCAAGTCCCAACGCACCCGGCGTCCTTGGCGGTCCGCTGTCCAGGTCCGGGAGAAGGAATTTTTTCAATGGCTAAGAAATTGTACGTCGGTAATCTCTCTTACAATACCACAGAAGATGGTCTTCGGAACATGTTTTCTGTCTATGGTACTGTAGCCTCCGCAAAGATCATTTTTGATCGTGAAACTGGTAACTCCAAGGGCTTTGGATTCATCGAAATGAGCACCGATGAAGAAGCAACCGCGGCCATTACCGGAACCAATGGTCAGGAATTTGAAGGCCGGCAGCTTCGGGTGAACGAAGCTATCGACAAGCCCCGTCGGGAACGAAGCGGCGGCGGCGGATACGGAAGTAACTGGTAGAGATAGCAAAGGACCTGCGGGGCCGGGCTTCTTCGAAGCCTTAGCTCCGCAGGAGCCCAGCACTGCAGGGGCCTGGCCCCACAGGCGCTGGTGCAAAAAAAAGGGCCGGACTAAACTCCGGCCCATATGCCATTTTCACTGTGTAAATGGCGTAACAGTGTACCCGATTGGGTATGTAGTAAAATTCTTCGATAGAGTTGCGTACACCCCAGGTTTTATGAACTCTGGTGCGCCCCCCACCGATCTGTGCCAGCCCCTCACAGCGCCGGCTTAAAGACTTTGGGCGGATTTTCCATAGGCCCCCCTTCGCCGCAAGCACTTTACCACCAAGCAATCACCTGATGGACTTTAGCTTTGCATATATATAATGTACCACATGTTTTGGAAAATGCAAGAAAAATCGATAAAAAAATGAAAAAAAATGAATAAATATGCAATATTCAAATCAAGACCTACTCAGCACATCTAGCTGACGCTGGACAGGAACAAGCCACCAACCTACCCAGCACCCACCAAGTCCCCCCCTCGCTGGTCAGCAAACAATCGACGATATCATAATCACAACTAAGACCTACTCAGCACATCTAGCTGACGCTGGACAGGAACCTTCACCCCGTGCGAGCTTCAAAATGCTCGCCCGGGACGAAGTTCCTGCTCCAGCACAGATAGCTATGCGTAGTTAGATAGAAGATGATTATCGAATACCACCTACAAGGTATAGCCAATGTATTTCCATCATTATGTAAATAAAAATGGGAGAAGAAAGCCGCTGTATATAGATCCCGGGAAAGGTGTAGGACCCAGCCCCGGGTATCTGACACCTTTGTCTACATGTTCCATCATCTCTTCCCCACCTATCACCTTTGAAGGATTGATATTGAAAGGCTCTTCTCAATCCAACCGCTCATTGCTTGCTCAGCTGGAGCAAAAAATGGTCCCTGCGGCGATTTCGGACTGGCCACACAACTTAGTTTTAGGTAAAACTATTTAATCTTTATACGCATTGATTATGTCACCAGTTGTGTGGCCCGGCCGCTTGAGCCGCGGGAACCCCCACCGAGGCTCGCTAGAGCCGAGGTTCCCCTCTGGTGCCATGTTTTTGTCCAGCGGTGAAGGGATAATGAGGTCTTGGTCTTGAGAGTTGCGAGATCAACCCTTCCTACTCATCCTACAAGTCCTACCCAGAATGCCTGTCACCTCTGATTGAGCTAATTCCCCGGCGAATAGGCCATTCTGCCACCCGCGCCTACGGCTATAAACCTGCCGCCGCCATAGGCGATGCCTTGGATAAAACCAGTAAAAGTACTTGTTTCCACCTCAGTCCAGGTTATCCCGTTTGCAGAATACGCCATTACGCCGTCCATGCCGCCGGCAACAAACTTGCCGCCGCCATAGGCGATGCTCAAGATGTTACCAGTAAAAGTGCTTGTTTCCACCTCGGTCCAGGCTGTCCCGTTCGTAGAATACGCCATTCTGCCACTATCACCTACAGCAACGAATCTGTTACCGCCATAGGCGATCCTATTGATATTACCAGTGAAAGTGCTTCCTCCTTCTCCGGTTCCCGAAGGTATGGAGGTCCAGTAAATCCCATCTGATGAATGTGCCATTCTGCCACTTGCACCTACAGCAACAAACCTGCCGCCGCCATAGGCGATGCCATTGATATTACCAGTCGAAAAACCGCTTTGTCCACCATCGGGTCCCGCAGGTATATCGATCCAGGTTGTCCCGTTCGTAGAATACGCCATTCTGCCATTATTCCTTCCAGCAATAAACTTATTGCCGCCATAGGCGATGCCCCAGAGACTACTATCTAAATTATTTTCCGCCAGTGTCCAGTTTATCCCATTCGCAGAATACGCCATTACGCCATTACTGTTTCCAGCAACAAACATGCCGTTGCCATAAGCGATACCTTGGACTTGGCTGTCAGGAAAAACGCTTGGATCCACTTCGGTCCAGGCTATCCCATTCGAAGAATAGGCCATTCTGGTCATAGCGCCTCCAGCAACATACCTTCCGCCTCCGTATGCGATGCGCATGATGTTTTGAGTATCAGCGAAGGTGCTTCCTCCGGCTCCCGCTTCTATGGCGGTCCAGGTTACACCGAGGTTTGGGTCCGGGCCGTCGTCGCCGATGGTATTATCATCACCTCCGGTGGGGCTGGAGCAGGCTGCTGAAAACAAGACGATTACACCGAAGAGGGTGAAACAACCAAAAAACGTCAAAAATTTCCTTTTTTTTGCCATATTTTTCATAAAAACTCCTTTTTCACTATAGTTTTTGGCGATATATACAGTCATAAGACTGATAAAAACCAATGTTTATGGCCTTTTGCTGTGATTTACCCAAAAAACCAAATTAACATAACTACAAATACACTCTAATAGTGGTTTTCTTCATTACACCCTAACTGATGTTTGTACATAAGTCAAGCCATCAGCATTGTATTTAACTAACAACTATAAGGGTGGAAAAATGAGAGGACCAGAGATAAGAGCTATTTTTGGGAAAAATGTAAAAATATTCCGAAACCGTCGTAATTGGTCTCAAGCAGATTTAGCCGAATATGCCAATATTTCAATAAATTTTCTTGGAGATATCGAACGCGGAAAAAAATGGCCCCACCCTGATACCCTCACAAAATTAGCAGAGGCCCTGGAAATAAAGGTATTTGAACTATTTTTGGAAGAAGATTTAATGCCTAACCCAGAAGCCAAAACAACGATGGATCGCTTTATCAATGATTTCAACCTGACTATCAACAAATCCCTTTCCATTTCTGTTAAACAATCAATAGATAATATTCGCAAACAATATAAATTGAGATAATCCACCCCCGGGTATCTGACACCTTTGTCTACATATAACATCACTCTTCCCCACCCATCACCATTGAAGGATTGATATTGAAAGGCTCTTCTCAATCCAACTGGTCATGTGGCCTGATCTCGCCACCTGGGAAACCAAACACTGGGAGGGGTGGGGGTCGCTGTGGGGTCAGCCCCAGGAATCAACCACCTTTGTCTACATATTTCATCACTCTTCCCAACCCACATCACTTGGAGGGTGGATAATTGATAGGCTCTTCTCAGTCCAACCGCTCTGTGCTTGCTCAGCTGGAGCAAAAAATGGTCCTGGCGGCGACATTGGCAGGAAAAACATGCTATATACTGGTGATCTAGGTAAAGGGCCTACCTGCCACCGGAGCCGCTAGGGCCATGTTTTTGTCCAGCGGCGAAGGGGTAGTGAGGTCTTGGTCTTAGTCTTGAGTGGAAGTAGTGGCAGCAGTAGCGCAATCAACCCTAAATTAATCTATTCATCCTGCAACCCCTTCGGCGGCCCCAATATCTCTGCCATTATCACCGCCTGCTTCAAAGGACTCAAGTGACTGAGGGTCTCGCTAATGGACCGGGCCGGTTCCCTCACCTGGGCCTGGACGGACCTGGCCGACAGGGGGCTGAGCAGATCCTCCTGGGGTACCAGGGTCTGCCCGGCCCTTGATGGGCGGCTCGCGGCCCGGGGCGGTCTTCCCTGACTGCGGCCCTGGGGGATGTCCTCCCGGGAAAAGCTCACCCGGGCCTCCGGATCCTCTTCCTCTTTCTTCTTCTCCGAAGATTTCAAGATCGGCATCCCCGAGCCGCCCAGGGGGGCTACTACATCTTCTTCCTCATCCTCCTCCTCTTCCTCAAAGTGGATGAGCTGCTCCAATGCGGGGTCCGCGGTGGCCTGGGCCTTATTGATGGCTCCGATCAGGAGGCGGCCCACAAAAATCGCCACGGGGATGAGGACGATGATGTAGTTAAAGATCGAATCAAACAAGGGCCGCTCCGTTTACCTGGCCGGGCCGGGGTTCGGGGTGGTCGGGTTATTCCCCCCTATGGAAGAACGCATATCCGTATCGGCCTGAATGTTCCTGAGCCGGTAATAATCCATGACCCCCAGGTTGCCGTTCTTAAAGGCATCGGCGATGGCCAGGGGAATCTCCGCCTCGGCCAGAACCACCTTGGCCCGGTTTTCCTGCACCAGGGCCAGCATCTCCTGCTCCTGGGCCTGAGCTGCGGCCCGGCGTTTTTCAGCCTCGGCCTGGAAGCGCCTCTTGTCCGCCTCGGCCTGGTCGGCCTGAAGCTTGGCCCCCACGTTCTGGCCCACGTCAATATCCGCAATATCTATCGAAAGGATCTCGAAGGCGGTGCCCGCATCCAGACCCTTGGCAAGGACGGTCTTGGAAATGTTGTCCGGATTCTCCATAACCGACTTATAGGTTTCCGATGAACCGATAGTGGTGACTATCCCCTCCCCTACCCGGGCGATGATGGTATCCTCGGTGGCCCCCCCGACGAGACGCTCTATGTTGGAGCGGACCGTCACCCTGGCTTTTACGCAGAGCTGGATCCCGTCCTTGGCCACCGCGTCGATGGTCAGCTTCCCCTTCGCCGAGTCGGGACAGTCTATGACCTTGGGGTTAACGCTGGTGCGGACCGCCTCGTAGACATCCCGCCCCGCCAGGTCGATGGCACAGGAGCGCTGGAAGGGCAGGTTGATGTTGGCCTTGTCGGCCGCCACCAGGGCCCGGCTCACCTTACGCACATCCCCCCGGGCCAGAAAGTGGGTTTCCAAAAGGTCCGAAGAAATATCTATCCCCGCCTTGGAGAGCATGATCCGGCAGTCAACGATGATGGTAGGATCAACCTTCCGGATCCACATCCCGATGATCCGCCCCATCCCCACATGGGCCCCCGACAGAAGGGCCCGAAACCAGAGCCCGAAGAACCGGAAGAAGAGGATAAGAAAACCCAGGGTGATAACCCCTATAATAGAAAAAAGAATGTACTGAAACATAATATCAACTCCTATATGAATTAATTACATAACTTAAGTTATACGCGTCTTACAATAATACGATTCCCCCGGACCCGGGTCACGATGATCCCCCGGCCGGCCTCGATGAACTCCCCGTCGGCCTCGACGGTGTAGAGGTTCCCCTCAATGGTGGCCCGGCCCGAGAGCCTTAAGATGGAGTCGGTGGTGCCTATCTTCCCCACCAGGGCGTTCAGGTCCTCCTCCTCTTCCACATACTGCCGGGTCGCCGGAGCGGCCTTGGTGGCCGCCGCGTCGGGCTCGGGCCCCCCGGCGGTGCCCACTATGGCGGTCTTAAGCATGATGGGATCAAAGAGCTTGATCCGGGGGCCCATGAGGGCAATGGCGGCGATTCCCACCACCGAGGCCAGAAGCCCCGAGAAGACCACCAGGGCATTGCGGCCCAAAAGATCCCATTCCCAGTCCAGGGTGGGAATAACAAAGTCCTGCATAGAGAGGGTCAGGGACACCCCAATAAGGACGATCCCCGAAATCCCCATGACCCCAAAGCCGGGGAAGATAAAGATCTCCACCGCCAAAAGGGCCAGACCAATCAAAAAGATGATAATTTCCACCGACCCCACCCGGCCCAGAAGGGCGCTGGATCCAAAGACCAGGGCAAAGGCCAGGATGCCTATGGTTCCGGGGACCCCAAAGCCGGGGCTCTGGATCTCCAGGAAAATCATCACCAGCCCCAGGAGGATCAAAATCCCCTGGACTCCCCCGGAGGTGAGAAGGGTGATGATAGAGTCGGCCATACTGGGGATCGATTCCCCCACCTCTCCGGCGACCCCCAGACTCAGGTAGAGGTCTTCCCGGCTATCCGCCAGCCCCGCCAAAAGGCCGTAGCGGTAGGCCTCACCGGCGGTGAGGGAAAGAAGCTTCCCCGGCTCCGAGAGGAGAATCACCCGTTCCACCAGGATGAGGTCGGCGCTGTTCTCCCGCTCCATCCGCTCCAGTTCGCTCAGGGTAAGGGCCCTTACTTCGCCCCTCACCTCGGCCTCCCAGAGCTCCACGTCGTAGTCCACCATGGCCAGGGCCAGACCCACCGGGTGCTGGTTCCGTTCCGCCAGGGCCGCCATCTGGCCCCGCACCGCCGCCACGGTCTTTTCGTCCACCGACTCGCCGGTACTGAGCACCGGAGCCGCCGCCCCTATGGAGGTCCCGGGGGCCATATAGATCTCCGTACAGGCCAGGGCAATCAGGGCCCCGGCGGACCAGCTTACCCCCAGGGAGCCCTCGCGGCTGGTGACCCAGGCGACAGTCCTAACGGATCGAAGGGAGCTTATAAAGGAGGTGATCTGCAGGGCCGTATCAACCCGGCCCCCAAAGGTGTCGATTTCAAAGATGAGGGTGCTGGCCCCGTCGTTCACCGCCCGGCGGGCCTCCCGGCGCACAAAGGTGGCCATGGAGGGCATGATGTCCCCCCGGATGGGGATGATCCAGGCCTCGGGGCTGCCTTCGGCCCGGCCCAGTTCCTGAGCCTGGGCAGACCCGGCGCTGAGCGAGAGGACCGAAAAAACCAGGGCCAGAAACAGAATATATGAACAAAGCTTCTTTAGAATACTCATACTTTCATTATAACATAAAATTACCGCCGTGTCATTTGCCTGGCATTTTTCATTCCTCCCCCCTTGACAGGGGAGGCCCCCTAGTCATGGCCGGAGATTCTCTGTACTATGAAATCACGATATGGATTTCTCCGAATTAAACCTGCATCAAGATTTGCAGAAGGGGTTGAGCGAAGCAGGATACATCACCTGCATGCCTGTACAGGAAGAAGTGCTCGCCCAGGCATTCAGCGGCCAAGACCTGTATGTCCAGTCCCAGACAGGGACGGGCAAGACCGCCGCTTTTTTGGTAGTCATTTTTCAGCGCCTCCTATCCGAGGCCATGCTCCAGGGAAAGAAGGCTATAATCATGGTTCCCACCAGGGAACTGGCAGTTCAGGTTGAAGAAGAAGCCAAGGTCATTGGCAAGTACCTTCCCTTTAAGATCGGGAGCTTCTACGGCGGAGTGGGATACACCCAGCAGACCGCCCTGCTTAGGAACAACGTACAGATCCTCGTGGGCACCCCCGGCCGGGTCCTGGACCTCAACCAGAGCGGCCAGATGAACCTCATGGACATCGCCTTTTTGATCATCGACGAGGCGGACCGGATGTTCGACATGGGCTTCTACCCGGATCTGCGCAAGCTCATCCGCACGGTCCCTCCGGCGGACCGGCGCCAGACCATGCTCTTCAGCGCCACCCTCAACGCCTGGGTAAAAAACCTGGCCTGGGAGTACACCCGCAACCCCTTCGAGATCGCCATTGAGCCCGAGATCGTCACCGTCGAAGAGGTGGAGCAGCTCCTCTACCATGTGTCCTCCCAGGATAAGTTCCGCCTTCTTTTGGGCATCTTACAAAAGGAAAACCCCGAGAGCGCCATCATCTTTTGCAACACCAAGCGTTATGCGGAAATCATCGCCAAGCGTTTACGGATGAACGGCTTTGAATGCGAGTTCATCATGGGGGACCTGCCCCAGCAGAAGCGCCTCAAAATTATCGAAGACATCAAGGCCGCCAAGCTCCGCTTCCTGGTCGCCACCGACGTGGCCGCCCGGGGCCTGGACATAGACAACCTGGCCATGGTCATCAACTACGACATCCCCAACGAATCTGAAAACTACGTCCACCGCATAGGCCGCACCGCCCGGGCGGGGAAGACCGGCAAGGCCATCTCCCTGGCCTCCGAGCAGGACGTCTACGAACTCCCCGGCATCGAACGTTACATAGGGCGGAAGCTCCCCTCGGAAAGTGCAGGGGAGGAACTCCTGGGCGAAGACAAGAGCGAAGGCCGCCGCATCGCCACCGAGTACTCCGAAGACCGGGGCGACAGATCCCCCCATCGCCGGGACAGGGATTCCCGGCCGGGCCGGGGAGGCCCCAGAGGAGGCCGTTCCGGTGAAGGCCGCGAACGCGGTGAAGGCCGCGAACGCGGTGAAGGCCGCGAACGCGGTGAAGGCCGCAACAGCGGTGAAGGCCGCCAAGGCGGTGAGGGCCGTTCAGGCGAGACCCGGGCTGAGGGACGCCAGGCCCGGGAAGGCAGAAGTTCCAACCGCCAAGGTGGTGAGGGACGCCGCCGCGAAGGACGCTCCAGCGCTGAAGGCCGCGGTGACAATCGTCGCCGGGGGGGCCGCAACGAGAACCGCCAGAACCTCGAGAGACCCCGGGGGGAGAAACTTTCCGAACTCTCCCTGGAAGAGCGGATGGCCTACTACAAGGAAAAATACGACCAGGGCGGTCAGGCCCAGGGCGAAGGCCCCTCTAGGGGTGAAGGCCGCTCCCGCGGTGAAGGCCGAGGGCGGGACAGGAACCGCAACAACGCTGAAAGCCGCTCCCGCGGTGAAGGACGCAGCCAATCCCGAAGGAACAGGCAGGGCCGACAGGAGCAAGGTACTCCCGCCCCCAGCAGCCCAGAGCAGGAACCCAAGAAGGGCCTCCTCGCCCGGCTGGCGGGGGTCTTTAAGAAGAAGGAAGGCTAGGGGTCGGTTTTTATCGCCAGGGAGGCACTGGGGGGGCCAGCCCAGAAATTATTGTTCCCTTGGGAGCGGGCAAAGATATAGTACCACGTATCAGCTTCTAGATCCCTAAACCAGGTTGTCGCCAACCATTCCGTTACAGTATTATGATCATCCGTTAAACTAATCCCGTACTCAACCCCCTGGGGTGGCACATTTTCAAGTGGAACTATACGTATTGTGTTACTAAAATTCATCCAAGAGTCACCCCCTTCGAGAGAGGGATGCCTACTGGGAGGGGGATCCACCGCCGGACCGGGTGCTCTATCCACCTCAACAATAACTGACCACGTAAGCTCCTTATAGTTAACATCATCGGGGGTAAAGCGCATGGTGTGAGGTCTTTCCCCTGCATTACCCACCGGGGCGGCAGGGTTGTCCCAGGTAAAGTCTCCATCTACATCACTATCCCCAGGGGTCTCGGGACCGAGAACCTGCGAGAGGGTCTGACCAAAGATCCCCGTATAGCCCGCAGGCCAGGTGACCACCGGGTCAGCTTGGGCTATGTTCACGGTGATTGTTCCCTCCACCTTGTCGTAGAGATCATCAGGATCATAATAAGACGCCGTAAAGACACGAGTCCCAGCAACTAACGGTTCCTCAAGATCATCGTCATCCCAAGAGTAGTGTGTATTCAGGGTCAGGTTCTTTAACTTAAGCCCCGGCTCATAGACCCCAATCACCTCAGGGTGGGGAGGGAAGACCGGCTCGCTTAGGGTGATGGTGACGGGACCTTGTATCTCCAAGTAATTACCGCTGGGGTGGGTGTAAACAGCATCGTATAGATAGGAACCATCAGTATCTGGGAGGAGGGTATGCCCAGGGGAGACCCATTCATACCCTGGCGGCAGTATCAGGTGGGAGAGGCTAAGACCATTATAGATGGTACGATCAAATGCTGGGATTGATGGAAACCCGCCAGGCAGATCTGCTTGCGCCACCGTATAGGTCACATGGCCACCCACGGGCAGCCAGTTCCCCGCCGGATCTGTCAGAGTGGCCGGGGCGGTCTGATTAAACCCCGCATTGAGTTCTGTGTTGGGGTAGTTCCAGGTATAGCCTGGGGTAAGGTGAAGGTCATTGAGGGTCAGGGTCGGTGAATAAGTAGCGATCAAGGGGGGGTGCGTAGGGAAATCCCGGGTCCCTGGCTTCACGGTCAAGATCACCTGCCCCTGGACAGGATAATAATTATCGCTGGGGTGGGTGTACCAGATAGATATGCTTTGGTCATCCCCGACATTTTGAATATGGTTGGGGTTATCAAACTTGTAATCCAACGGTAGATCTATGGTGTCCAGGGGGCTCCCATTATAGGTAAAGTCCGGAAGCTGCCCCAGGGGCACAAATTCCCCCGGAGCTTTGTCCACCAGAAGGGTCCCCAGATCAATAGTCTTTCCCCCCCGGTTAATAACCAGGAGGCTTCCATCGTGGACAAGGTTTCCTTCGTGGGATTTGACAATCATTTCCCCGTGGGCGGGCTGGGAACTAATGCCCCGGTCGAAAAATTGATGATAGGGAACTTCCTCATCCGGCAGGCCCTCGTAGACCACCCGGATCACCAGCCCCGCAAGGTCCAGGGTCTCGTCATGGACATAGGAGCTTAATGACTTGGTTGGAGGGGATACAATTACCAAATGATCCACCTCATCCCCTTTTATGGGAGAGAAACTTAATGAAATCTCGGCGGACCGGCCCCCCTGGTGGTGGATGTTGGAAATTGTGGCGGCCTGACCATTAATGGTCATTTTCGATTCTTCTAAGGTAAAGCCGTGGTTCTCTGCAGCCTCTAACACCAGGACCGCCCTATAGGGTACCCCCCCAAAGAAGGTTGAATCCGTGGGACTCCAGGACATGCTGGTTATGCTAAAGTTGGCCCCGCTGCTGATGGCCGCCGTGGTGTCCGGCACCTGACCCCTCACCGGGTGGACCACAGAGATGTTCCCCTGGGTGATAGGGATTGTGTCGACCAGGAGGAGAAGCTGCCCAGAATCCAGGTCGGGCACACCACCGGCCCGCACGACAATCCGCGTATTGTGATGGACAAAGGCACCTTGTTGGGTCCTTATCAGAGGGGTATGGTGTGCAGGGATCACCGTAAGGCCCAGTTCTTCGAAGCCCGTATAAGCCACCACCACAGAGGTGGTATCGTCAAAGTGAACCCTCACCTGGAGCCCCGTAAGATCCAGGAGTTCCCCGTGGGTGTACTCGGTCTTTTCCGGAGGGCTCACCAAGCTCAGGGAAGTGATTTCCTTATCGAGGGTCTGGGGGAAGGTATAGGTGAGGTTCACCGTCCGGCCGTTGTTGTTGGTCGCCGTGGCGGCCCTGCCGTTGATCCTGGGGTTATTGAGGCCCGTAAAGGTAAAGCCATCTTTGGCGGTGAGGGTAACCCGGACCGAGTAAACCGTTTCGCCGCGATAGGGGTTATGGACGGGCGTCCAGGCCAGAACCCCGGGGATAAAGTCCACCTCACCGGAGGTGGTGGCTATCCAGACCGGAGGAACCCCTAAGGCAGGGGCCGGGATGTCCAGATTCAACTCCCGGATGGGCCGGGGTCCGCTGGTAGAGCTGCTTTCCTCCACCCTCTCCTGTCCAAAGACATCGCAGGAACCCAAAGAGAAGAGGAGAATGAGGGCCAGGGCCCCAAGGCCCAGGAGTGTGAGTCTACCTTTCATAGGATTCCTTATCGATAAAAACCCTTTTCGGGGTACCCCCCCTTTACCCTACTATAGAATTTATCTCATTTAAAGGAAAAATTCAATAGATTTGGGCTAATTCCTTAGGGCCCCGCCGGATTTCCGCCCCTTTTTTTCAGTTTTCTCTCCTTTTCTTTCTTTAGTCTTTGACGGATCTCCCGGCGGATCCGAATCGCCTCGGCCCGGAACTCCTTTCTTTCCCTGCTGTTTCGTAAATGCACCACCAGGAACTTTCCCCTCCGCTGGAGAGCCCTGAGAGCCGCCCGGACGGCACTCCGGATCATGTCCTCCTCGTCCAGGGTCAAATCCGAAGCCATGGTCAGGACCTCCCTCTCTCCTATATAGAAGGTATTCCCCACCCTTTTAAAGCCAGGGGCCTGGCGGGGCTGGGGGGGCCCCTCCTTCACAGGCTTCGCGAAGGCCGCAAAGTCCCGGACCGATAGGGTCATAAGCTTTGAAAGGACCTCCTCCTTGGGGGCCTTCTGGAGAGCCTTCTCGAGGAAGGGCAGCTTGGAAGACCCCTGAGTCCCATCGAAACCTATGGCCTCCAGGTCCTGCCGGTACCGGAAAAAAACTTCTCCAATTTTGATCCATTCATAAAGTTGATTTTCCGACCTTTTCTTTTCTTCCGCGAAACTGTGAAGGTAGGCAGAAAATTTTTTATACCCCAGCTTGAGGTAGAGCTTCTCCTCCCTCATCCTGGTAAGCCCCACCGCCATGACCAGGATTGAAAAATGAATCCCCCTCATGGTTTCCCGTAAGCCCCGGTCAATAAGCTGAGGATCCTCAGAAAACACATAATCCAGCGTAATCCCCGCCACAGGCATCATTTTACTCACATATTATATATATAACATTTTTTGGAGTTTTTCAAGTCTTTTTTCAAATTTACTATAATTTTTTTGGGACGTCCCAAAAAAATTTGGCGGCATGAGGAAGGGATGTTACCTCGTTTTTATCTTGACTATGCCACCATTCTATGCCACTATGAATGATGAACAACAAACAGAAGAAAACTCTTGCTGCAATTTTTTCCCACCCAATACCTAAGACAATGGTGTGGGCTGATATTGAGGCTCTTCTGTTGGCGATTGGTTGTAAAGTTATCGAAGGTGATGGTTCAAGGGTCAGGTTTATTCAGGATGATGTTATAGGATATTTTCATAGACCTCACCCAAAAAAAGAAGCAGCACCATATCAAATTCGGGACGCAAAAACATTCTTAATTAAATTGGGGGTAGAACCATGAATAGTACAATGACATATAAAGATTATACGGCTATTGTCGGATACAGTGCCGAGGATGAATGTCTAGTTGGACATATTACCGGAATAAATGATGTGATTGGTTTTCATGCGGACTCGGTTGAGGAAATCCGTAAGGTTTTTCAAGACACAGTTGATGATTACCTTGCCTCATGTGCCAAAATTGGCCGTGAGCCCAACAAGCCTTATTCCGGAAAAGTTACCCTGCGGCTTCCCCCTGAACTGCACGCCCAGCTCGCTGTAAAAGCCGAATCTAACGGCAGCAGCCTGAACAACTGGCTAGTCTCTACATTAAGTGAATCGGTTGGGTACGCAAAATGAAAGTGAAAATCGCATAGGCAACTGATACTGGCGGCACGGTAAATCTTAGGCTTGGGTGGCTAGAGGACTAGCAAGATACAGAAGAAGAGCTCTCACGGCGGCACAGCGAACACAGAGGGAAGAGGGGGCAAAAAAAAATCTTAACCTTGGAGTCCTTTGTGAGCTCTGTGCCGCTGTGAGAGGTAGTTTCAAGTAGTTCCCATACTGAAGCGGTTAAATTAAATATATCACCTTTTTTAGAGATTTTCAAGTCTTTTTTCAAATTTACTATAATTTTTTCGGCACGTACCGAAAAAATTCGGCATCTAGTCCTAGGCTTTCTTTTCGTCTTCCTCTTGTTTTTTCATGGATTTTAGTATGGTCAGCGCCATTTTGCGATTCCTCTCCTGCATCCGGGAAATTAACTCTGCGGCTATCTTTGATTCGCTGGGATATTGAATTGATTCATGTTTGGGTTCCTTGCCGGTGACCAGGTATTCCACCGTGACCCCCAGGGCCCCGGCTATGGCCACCGCCGCATCCGCCGAGGGCATACAGCTATGGACATTGAGATAACTGTCTATGGTCTGCTTTTTAACCCCCGAGAGAGAAGCTAGTTCCTTTACATACATGCCAGAAAAACTAAGTTGTTCCTTTAAGTTTTCCTTAAAACCCATAGTCCATGATATGAGAATATACATATATTTGCCCTTTACAATATGAAATTATTCATATATATTGTTTTCAGTATGAATATATTCATAATCGGAACATGCCAATTATGGATATATTTATGCCCTGTTAACCTAAAAAAAAGGAGCCCCAGAATGAAAACATCAGGAAAATTCATCGGTTTACTCAGCCTTCTCGCCTTTTTCGCCATAGCCTTAAGCAGCTGCTCAAACCCCGCAGGGGGAGGAACCAACGGCGGTGACCCCCCTCCGCCCCCGCCCCCGCCCTATATCATCACCGGCAGCGGTACGGCGTATACCGCAACAAGGAGCGGTGCAGCCATAGGCACCCCGGACCAGGGCATACAGGCTGTTATAAATGCCATTAGAGAAGAGGCCAATGGCGCGGATGTCACCATACAGTTCGGCAGCGGCGGGGATAATGTCCTGGACATAGGCAATAATTCGGCCGCCTTCAACAACGCAGGCGAAGAGGTCTGGGGGCATGTCACCTTAACCGGCAGTATTACTTCCAACGAGAGTAGCCTTGGCTCAGGAGGCACCGTACAGGTCCAGAGTACGGTCAACCTTACCAGCACCGGGACCATCACGAACCACAATGCCGGTGGCAGTGCCTATGGCATGGCCCTAAATCACGCAGGAACCGGAACTGTTACCATCAGCGGCGGCACAGTGCAAACCACAGAAGCTAATTACACCAATGCTATTGGGATCAATTCCTCCGGCCTCCTCAGAATTACCGGGGGCCTCATTACATCCCGGTCTGAACCCACTATTAATGTGGGTTCATCGGGAAGGTTGGAAATGAGCGACGGCACAATACACCAAACCGCTGGGCAATCGGCCACATCCAGCGCAATTTTCAATCAATCTAATAATGCTGAAGGAGTAAAAATTTCTGGGGGCACGGTGCAATCTGCAATCATTGCAATCAGGGCCACCGGCAGCGGGCCCATTGCTATATCCGGTAATGCGATAGTTACAGCGGCGACTGCCAACACCGCACAGGGAACCATAGTGCTGGCAGGTACGAATGCACGGCTGACCATGAGCGGCGGTACGGTGCGCAATACGAATGACGCTTTTGGTAATAGGGCGATCAATAACACCACATCCAATCATGCCGAGGCGATAGTCATTACCGGCGGCACCGTGGGGGCCATGAACGCAAGCAGCGTCCACGGCGGGCCGATTACCGGAACACAAGGTGTTGCAATCAGAAATGCAGCCAACGGCCACATCAGCATTTCCGGCCCCAATACCCGCATAGTCGCGTTGGTGAACAACTCGGGTGCTGGTAACACTCCCGGGACAATTTATTTAGAAGCCGGCAGCGGCAACCTGACTGTCTCCGGGGGCGCCACGGTGCAGAATACGGGAACCATCCAAGCTAATGACGCAATCTTCAAGCACGAGAACCACACAGGTACAGTGAATGTCAGCGGCGGGAACATAGTCCCGGCCTATGAGCAGTAAGGGGGATGGAAGAATATTTCTCACGGCGGCACAGCGGGCACAGAGGGAAGAGGGGCTAAGAAATTTAGGTTTAACCTTGGAATCCTCTGTGAGCTCTGTGCCTCTGCGAGAGGGATTTTTTGATTTTTATCTCACGCCTTTTGTAGAAAGGCCCGGCACAGCGGACACGGAGGAAGGCCTACAACGAAGAGCTAGGGTATACTATCAGCGTTTGGAATAATTCAATTTATGCGGCTTAGTTCTCTTTTTTATTCTTAATGTTTCATATTCTTTAGCTGTTAAAGGTCTGCCGAGTGTTTGAGCAAGCTCTATAGCCTTTCGGTTGTCGTATTTTAGGATATCGGGACTAGTGTTCACCAGTATTAATTTCTTATCCATTGGTTTTTCCTTTTAAGTACTTATTTATCAAAGCATTACTGGCTTTTGTATCAAAATATAAACGATTTCCGTAAAGAACCCGCGCTCCGTATTTTACCACATAATGATCAATTAGCACAGTTTTACTATCAAATACCACGAAACCTTCAAATCCTGCATCAAGGGAATCTTTTGCAACATATGCAAAAAGCGTTCCTGCAATATTATCGATTTTTCTATTTTTTCCTACATTTTCAGGTGCTAATTCTATACGATAAATAATGTTGTATAATGAACTGGGCACTTCTTCAAATTCTACTAAACCTTGTATTTTATCATCTTCCAAATATGCTATTTTTGCGAAATGGCTCCTAATGATTTATCCCAGTCAAAATTCCAGCCTTCTTTTTTGAGTTTTTCTGCGGTGGGTAATACTATGTTAACAGATAATAGCTGCATTCTTCTATTATAGTATAAACATCGTCCCCATTGCAAGTATTGCTTATATAGTATACTATTATTCTGAGCAACTCTGATAAGGAGCGATGGAATGAAAGCACGGTTAGGCCTTTTACTAGGGGTATTATTATCTGCTGTATGTTTCTTTTCCTGCGAAGGGACGACCCCAAATTCCGGGGGGACTATCACCGTAGTACTCAATAATGAATACGAACATGCAATCAATGCCATAATCATCAATTATCTATCCCAGGATGAACTAGAAATCGAAGAAGGTGAAAGCGAAACTTTTACCTACCATGTGACGGCCATTCAAATTATGAGTGATGCCCACATTCTTACCTCCGACGGAGATGTCGATGATGCTGATACCTGGCATAAGACCGGGGGTAATAACATCATTTTTGTTCCAGGGAGAACTACCACCATCACTTTGAATGATGATAAAACTATCTCTTATTCACAACCAGAGTAGAGGGCTATAATCATGGATCATATCAAGGGCGGATATATTGCGGGCACCGTTTCCATTGTAATTAACTCTATATTGTTTGCGGCGAAAATGTGGGTTTCCATCCTTACTGGATCCCTCGCATTGGCCGCCGACGCCTGGCATTCCCTTTCTGATTCATTAAGTTCAATAATAGTGGTCATTGCGGCCAAATTATCTTCCAAGAAGGCCGACAAGGAACATCCCTTTGGACATGGCCGCTGGGAACTCATTGCTTCTCTATTTATTGCGGTCATTTTGGGGATCATCGCCTATGACTTTTTTAGGAACTCCATCGAACAGTTTAACAGCAGGGAACTGGTTTCCTTTGGGCTCCCCGCCATTATCGTTACGATTGCATCGATCGTCATAAAAGAATTATTGGCCCAGTATGCGTTTTACATCGCCCGAAAAACGGGGAACTCCAGCGTAAGGGCCGACGGCTGGCATCATCGATCGGACGCCTTGTCTTCGGTGGTTGTTCTGGTCGGCATCATCGTGGCTGGGCAGTTTTGGTGGATCGACAGCATATTGGGAATTATCATTGCCTTAATGCTCTTCTATGCTACCTTTAGAATTTTAAAGGACGTGATAACCAAATTACTGGGCGAAGAACCCTCCCCTGAACTGGTAAAAAACATCACCGATGAAATAATGAAGCTGTATCACAATGACTTGAAGATTCATCATTTTCATATCCATGATTATATTTCCCATAAAGAAATAACATTGCATATAAGACTTAAAAACAGTTTTACCATCGTAGAGGGCCATAAGGTTGCAAATGTCATTGAGACTATTATTAAAGATAAATATGACATGGATGCCACTATCCGCATTGAGCCCCTCGATAGGGTATGACGATTTAATGTATCAGGTGAAACTCCATGACCCTATCAACGACTAATCGCAGCCTCGTTTTCTGGACCCTCATGGCGGCCAACTTTTCAGCCTCCATGACGATGATTTCCATGTCCGTCATGCTGCCTCCTATCATGGCGGCCTTTGATCTGCCCACCAGCACGGTCCAGTGGCTCACCAGCGGGGCCTCCCTGGTGTCTGGGGTCATGATTCCGGTGGCGGCATATTTAATAAAGCGGCTGCCCAATAAACTTTTTTTCTTCATCGCCATGCTGATGTTTTCTTTGGGGTCCCTCCTCTGTTTGGTGGCGGAGAGTTTCTCGGTTCTTCTGACCGGCCGGCTTATCCAGGCGGTGGGGGGCGGGCTTATCATGCCCTTCTCGCAGATCATCATCATCTCGATCTACCCTAAAGAGAGGCATGGGACGGCCATGGGCTACTTTACCCTGGGGATGCTCATTGCCCCGGTGATTAGTCCCTACATTGCGGGGTCTGTCATTGACAACCTGGGCTGGCAGTTCATGTTTAATATTTTCCTCATGATAAGTCTGGCCACCAAGCTCATGGGGCTCCTCTTTATGAAGAACATCACCGCCGCCTATAGGGAACATTTTTCGGCCTCCTCGGCGGCCCTGTCTTCTCTGGCCTTTTTTGGGATCCTCTTTGGGGTGGGAAACCTGGCCCTGGGGGGAATCCTTCGGGCCGACACAGGGGGGGCCATCCTGGCGGGGCTCTTCATGCTGGCCCTCTTCATCAAGAAGCAGCTGGGGATGGCTTTGCCCCTTTTGGATCTCCGGCTCTTTCGGTACCGGGCTTTCAGGATCCCCCTCCTTATCGCCATCACCATGTATTTTTCCTTCATGGGGGGCGGCACCCTTCTTCCCATTTATGGGCAGACCATCCTGGGACTTCCGGCAAGGACCTACGCCCTGGTGATCCTTCCGGGGTCCATCCTCATGGCGGTGGTGACGGTCATCTCGGGGAAGCTCTACGACAGGCAGGGGCCCCGGATGGTTCTTATCTGGGGGGCCCTTCTTCTTATGCTGGGGAATACCATGGGGATCCTGTTCAGTCTGGAAAGCAGTCTGCCCTATGTGGCGGTGGCCTCGTTTTTCCCCGCCGCGGGGCTGGCCATCCTTATGCCGCCCATCGTGCCCATGGCCATCAGCGACTTTAACGACAAGGAACGGGTGGACGGGAGCGCCATCCTGGGCACCGTTCGGCTGGTGGTCAACGGCCTGGTGGTGATCTATTCCACCCTCCTCTATACCCACTTCTCGGGGCGCTTTAATCCCATGGCGGGAATCAGGGCCTCCTACATCAGCGCCACCGCCTTTAGTGTGATCCTTTTGGGGATCATCATGACATCCATCCCAAAGACTTCTAGAGGATCATGAGCTCCCGGGGATAGTGATGGAAGATTTCGGGGGGGCCCTCTGTGGCGGCCACGAGGTTTTCTATCCGCACCCCAAAGCGGCCGGGGAGGTAGATGCCCGGTTCTATCGAGAAGACCATCCCCGGGGCCAGGGGAGTGCGGACCCCCCGGTTTACCGAGTCCCCTTCGTGAACTTCCAGACCCAGGCCGTGGCCAGTCCTATGGGTAAAGTATTCACCGTAGCCTGCCTCTTCGATGACCGACCGGGCGGCCCCGTCTATGTCAGAGAGGGTGCTGCCCGGCACCGCGGCCATCTGGGCGGCCTCCTGGGCCTGGAGGACCAGGGCGTGGATGGTCTTGAAGTCCTCCTCGGGCTCTCCAAAGTGAAAGGTCCGGGTGCAGTCGCTGAAGTAGCCCTCCAGGGAGGCCCAAAAATCCACCAGGAGGCAGGCCCCCCTTTGGATGGGGGCGGTCCCGGTGTGGTGGTGGGGGATGGCCGCATTTGGCCCCACGGCCACCGAGGCCCCGTACTGCTCCAGCCCCAGGCGGCCTAGCTCCGAAGCGAGGGCCTCGCTAAAGTCCCGCTCGGTTTTTCCCAGCCAGTAGTCCCCCTGTTGAATGAGCCGGCCCAGGGCCTCGTCCGAAGCCCGGCAGGCCCGGCGGATCTTGTCCAGTTCCACCGGGTCCTTGTACTGCCTCTGGGCCTTCATGATCGAAGAGCCCAGGGTGAACTCATCCCCCTTAAAGAGGGCCCCCAGGGGAACCGTAAAGAGGGCCGGGAGCCCCTCGTTGACCGCCCAGCGTTTATGGGCCAGGGACCGGTGTGCTATCTGGGTTTTTAAGAGGGCGAAGGGATCTTCCCCGTCCTTCCAGAGGAGGGGGGGCCCTTCCAGGGGCAGGGCTTCCAACTGGGCCTGGTAGAGGAGGTTGGCTATTAGGAAGGGTTCGCCGGTCCGGGGGAGCACCAGGGCCAGGAGCCGCTCATCGGGCCGGCCTCCGTAGCCGATAAGATAAAAGAGATCCGGCGAGGGCCCCAAAAGGAAGAGATCTATATCGTCCCGGTCCATGGCGGCGCGGACCCTCTGGATCCGGTCCCGGTAGAGGGAGGCGTCCATGGGTCTAGTCCTCCCTGTCATGGGGGTCCAGGCGGTAGCGGACCATGTAGGGCTGGAAGGATTCCCGGAGGAGGACCCGGGAAAAACCCTCCGCCCAGGAGGGGAGATCGATGAGGGCCTGGCTGTAATCACCGGGGGAAAAGGAGGCCAGGAACTTTTGAAGGAGGGTCTCGCCTATTCCCAGGCCCCGGTACTCGGCCCCTACTTCCAGGTGCTCAATTAAAAGGACTCCCCCTAATATTTGGCCCCTAATATAACCTGCCAGGTCGCCGCCGGAGCTTTCGGCGCAGAGGCTGAAGCTCTCGCCCCCCTCGGCCCCCCATTCCTGGGTAAGAAGCTTCGATGCGTTCCCGGCCCCCCCTTCCACAAGGATGCGCTGGTGTTCCTCCTGGCAGTACCTATGGAGGGCCGCAATGTTTGCCAGGTCGTTCTTCTGGACGGGGCGGAAGCGGAAATCTTCCAGGACCAGGTCTTCGGTCTCGTCGGGCTCGGTGCCGATTTTTTCCAGGCCCCATTCTTCCCTTAGGGCGTTATACCAGCGGAGGATCTGGGCCTTCATCTCCCGGTCCTTAAACTGGAACCAGAGTTTTTCGATTTCCGGGTACTGGCCCAGGGTGTTCTTGAAGGCCCGAAAGACCCCCCGGCCCTGGTCCAGGGAGGAGCTCAGTTCCTGGCGGACCAGGGGATTTTTGAGGGAGGCGGCGAAGCGTTCCATGAGGCGAAAGCCATCGGCGGGCATCCACTGGGGCAGGGGGAGGTAACGGTCACCCTGGCCGCTCCCGGGTTCATGTTCCTCGGGGGCCTTAACCACCAGACCCTCCAGGGAGTCCAGGCAGAAGACCCCCTCCTGGTCTTCCATGGAAAAGAGGATGTGATCGATCAGGGCCTCGCTCAGCTCAAACTGCATGGTAGCTTATAGTACCATGCAATCGGGCACTAATACATCCGGGGCGGCTCGTTGGGGCCCCGGACCAGCCGGAAACCCATCACATAGGTGTTGTTGGACGGTGGGAAGCTGTTCCGGATCACCGAGCGCACATTGGTATAGGCGTTGTTCCAGCTCCCCCCCCGGCGGACCCGTTCGGTCCCCGCGTCGGGCCCCCTGGGGTCCGTGAGGTTCCCCGGGTTATTAGCGGGCCGGTAGTAGGTAGCATCGTACCAGTCCCAGCACCATTCAGAAACGTTGCCGCTCATGTCGAAGATCCCTAAGGAGTTGGGCATGAGCATTCCCACGGCCCGGACCCGGCTGCCGCTGGTGGTGTTAAACCAGGCCACCTCTTCGGGATTATTGCTTCCCGCATAGAGATAGTTCCCCGGCGAATTGTTCCCCCCCCGAGCGGCGTATTCCCACTCCGCCTCGGTGGGAAGCCTAAAGCCATTCCTGCTCCAGTTAGGGGCCGTCACATTGGTGGTACCGACGATGTTATAAAACGGCGTAAGGCCCGTGGTAGCAGTTGAATAGGCATTGGCAAAGTTCACCGCATCGAACCAGGACACACAATCGACAGCCCCGGCGGTACCATCCTGATTAAAGTGGGAAGGAGTGGCACCCGTTATATCTTCATACAGCTTCTGGGTCACCTGATGTATGGCCATGTAAAAACCCTCGGTGATCTTCACCCGCCGGGCGGGGTTGGAACCGCTGACCTTGTCGTCCCCCATGATAAAGCTTCCCCGGGGGACCCAGACAAAGCCTTCGATAACCGGGACCCAATAGGCATAGAGATGAAGGAAGTTTGAGCTATCGGTATTGCCATCGGTGACGATGTCGTCATCAAATTCCCAGAACCGGCTGGTGTTATGATCATCAGTGGTATACCAGCCCGCAAAGTGGTAGCCCGGCCTTCGGGGGGGCGGGGGCTCGGTGACCTTGCCCCCGTAGGCAATATCCTGATCAAAGGGGATGGGCATGGCCATTTGCCACCCAGCGGGTAACCCTTCAGCATTCAACTGGTAAGCTGTTTCAAAGGTAACCCAATAGCGGCTGGTCTCCCAGCGGGCATAGAGGGTGATGTCACTGCTTACCCTGTCGTAATCAAAGTCCCATTCCTGGGTAAACCGGGAGTCCTGGTACCAGCCCATGAAGCCATAGCCGGTGTTCCGCATAAGGGCGGGCCGCTCCAGGCGGGTACCGAAGAGGACATTCTCGGTCCAGGGGGCGGGAGAACCTCCGTTGGCCACATAGGTCACGGTGTGCCAGCTACTTTCCCAGCGGGCGTAGAGGAGGAGGAAGACCGTATCGTTAGGGACCAGATCGTTTTGAAAATCCCAGGGGATAGTAAAGGCCTGATCGAGATACCAGCCCCCAAAGCCGTGGCCCTCGAGACTCATGGCCAGGGGCTCCTTGACCCGGTTACCCCAGGCAACTTCCTGGGTCCGGGGAATGGGGCTGGCCCCTCCGGCTTCGAAAATCACATTGGCAATGTTAAGGTCATTCCAGCGGGCAAAAAGGTAGAGGTCCGAAGAAGGCATGCGGTCATTGACGAAGTCCCATTGTTTATCCCAGGTCCCGGAAGCTGTATTGTCCGAGGTGGTCCACCAGCCCTCGAAGCCCCGCCTGATTGATTCCTCATTGGGCATGCGGACCACAGGAGGCTCGGTAACCCTGGACCCAGCCATGATCACTAAGTCTGGCGGCTTTGGTACACCCCGCAGGGGATTGTAATCTGAAGGGTTTGCAGGATCGGGCCCATTAAAAAAGACATTAAACGAAGGGTTCCCCCAGCGGGCGTAGAGGGTCATGTCGCCGTAGACGGTGTCAGAGGCGAAGTTCCATTCCCGCCCCCAGATGCCGGTGTCCACATCGTTCACCAGGCCGTTCCGGGTCCACCAGCCGGCGAAACCAAATCCGGGTTTCTGCACCGCCGGGATCTTGGCCACCCGGCCCCCTTCGACTATGTGCTGATCTCCAATGTCAGGGCTGCCCCCATTGGTTTCGAAGGACACCACCGGAAAGAAAAGGGAGCCCCCATGGCGGGGAGCACTGCTGGTACCCCCAGGGACGTACTCAGGCAAGAAGGGGTTATCACAGCCCGCCAGGAAGAGGGCCAGAAGGACACAAAACAGAGTGCTAAACAGAGTTCTTGATATGGAAGAATATGTTTTCATCGTCCCCTCCTAAAACCGGTTGCCGGCCATGAGCCCCAGGCTAAAGGCAAAGGGATAGCCCCAGCGTCCGAAGGGTTCCAGATAGAAGGTAGTCCCCAGGGGGGCCCGCATGCCGCCCCGGAACCCGAAGTCCAGAAGGGGCCTCGTGCTCTGGTTCTCCATGAGGAGGAAGGCCCCCAGATCATACTGGGCGAAAAACTTATGGCCCCAGCAATTTTCAAAGACGTAAAAGCGGCCATGAACCGTGGGCTCCAGGACCGAGGTTCCGTTGAAGTTACTGCTCCCGGTGACGCTGAGGCCCAGGGCCAGGTAGGGCAGCAGGGCGTAGTCGAAGCTTGCCACGGCTCCGCCGGCAAAGTTGTGGTGGGAGTTCATGTTCCATTCCAGACCAAAACCGGCACTCATGAGGCGGTCCTGGGAAAAGGCTGCAGGGAGGATGATGATTAGGAACAATAGGACGATCAAAAGTTTTTTCATGATTCTTAATCCTTTTGTCATACTTTTTTTGTGATACCTCTATTATAGGCATAAAAATTTTCCCCCGCAAGGGAAGGCATACGGAAAAACCTCCTTTCTGCCGATACTAGACAGAGGTTTTAGCGTGACATCGAAAGATCTAATTCTTGTACCCATATCAAAATACCGTAACTGGTCCATCCTGGGGGCCTTTGGCCTGGGGCTCATGGGCCTCTTTTTTGGGTTCTCCATCTGTGCAGCCCTCTTTAATACAGGAAACATCATAGGGATCCCCGGGGCCCTCTTTGTCCGGTCCTACGGGTTTCTGGCTCTGATGATCCCGGGCTACCTCCTCTATGCGGCCCTCCTTTTGGCGGACCCGGTCTATAGGCCCCAGCGAATCTTTTTCCTGGCCTCCTTAATTGTTCCCTTTATCACCGCAGCCATAGGTTTCCATTGGATAAGGGAGTACCAGACCCTCTCTCTTCATTCCCCCTTCATGAGCCGGGCCGGCCGGGTGGGGTTAGGCTTTTTCTTCTTTTTCCTGGTTTCTTTGGAAATTTCAATTATTCTTCTATTAAAGTATCTTATTTTTTCTCCCAATAGCATAAAGAGGGGAATAGTCATATTGCAGGGTCTGATGAGAAACCGGACCTCCCAGGGGGAAGCCCTGGCGGGGCAGCCGGAAGACAGCTTCGAGGAGGAAGACAGCCCCGAAGAGGAAGGTCCCTCCGAAGATGGAGACCCCGCCGATGAAAGGCCCTTTGCCAGCGCCATGAGCCTGAGGGACATCTACGCCCAGGCCGCCGCCGCTATGAGTTCCGAGGGGGAGACTCCCATCTACCAGCGCGATGCGGAGGTGACTGACACCGAAGCTATCGTCGAAGAGGTTTTGCGGGAACTCAAAGAAGACTATAAGGAAGGGAAGGAAGATGATCCCCAGGGTGAAAATCTGGACAGCCCCAAGGGGAATGATAGCACCCTAAGCCAGGGCTCCCGGGCCGGTATGGCCGACGATGTAGAGCGGGCTCTGGCGGAGGCCAAGGCCTTTGCAGAAGAGGAATCGGCCCGGCAGGAGGACAAGAAGGATGCAGTCGAGAAGGGGCTCCCCAAGAAGAAGCGGAACCTCCCCTACTTTGTGCCCGTCGAGGGGCTCCTGACCCAGTATCCCGACGGGGAGTATTGGGTGGTCGACGATGCCACCCGGGAAGCGGCCATCACCCTGAAAGAGACTTTTAAGGAATTCAATATCCAGGTGGAGGTGACGGGGATCCGCAAGGGCCCGGTGATTACCATGTTTGAAATTCTCCCCGCCCCGGGGATACGGCTGGCGAAGATCGAAAACCTGGCGGATAACATAGCCCTGCGTTTGGCCGCCCAGTCGGTCCGTATCGTGGCTCCCATTCCGGGGAAGCATGCGGTGGGCATAGAGGTGCCAAACGCCAAGAGGAACATCGTTTCTTTTAGGGAGATCATCGAAGGGGAATTGAGCAAGGAGGGGACCAAGCCGGAGATCCCCATGATCTTGGGGAAGGACATCACCGGCGAGGCGGTGACCGTAGACCTGGTGCAGATGCCCCATCTCTTGATCGCCGGGGCCACCGGGTCCGGGAAGTCGGTCTGCGTCAACTCCATGATCCTCTCCATCCTCTATCAGAAGCCCCCTTCGGAGTGCCGGCTCATCCTCATTGATCCCAAGATAGTGGAGCTCAAACTGTATAACGATATTCCCCACCTTCTGACTCCGGTGATCACCGAGCCCAAGAAGGCCTTCCAGGCCCTGCAGTACTGCATCTTCGAGATGGAGCGGCGCTATGCCTGTCTGGACAGCATGGGGGTCAGGGACATCCGCAGTTACAACCGGCGGATCAAAGAACGGAACATTGCCGCCGAGACCATGCCCTACATCGTGGTGGTGGTGGATGAATATGCGGACCTCATGGCCACCACCGGCAAGGAGCTGGAAAGCACCGTAGCCCGCCTGGCCGCCATGAGCCGGGCCGTGGGGGTCCACCTGGTCCTGGCCACCCAGCGGCCTTCGATAGATGTCATCACCGGCCTCATCAAGGCCAACATCCCCAGCCGCATCGCCTTTATGGTGGCCGGCAGGATGAACAGTCAAATTATCATCGATACCCCTGGTGCGGAGAAGCTCCTGGGTAAGGGGGACATGCTCTATGCCGGAGCGGTGGATCCTTTCCCGGTCCGCATGCAGGGTGCTTTTGTTTCCGAGGACGAGGTGGAACGGGTGGTGGACTATGTAAAGAGCCTGGGGGAACCGGACTACATAGACGAAGAGATGTTCTATGACGAGGAAGAAGAGGAGGCTGACCCTTCCCTCTTTTCCGACGGGGATGACCCCCTCTACGACAAGGCCCTGGAGATCGTCCTCCAGCAGGGGAAGGCCAGTGCCAGCTACATCCAGCGGCGCCTGAAAATAGGCTACAACCGCGCAGCCCGGCTGGTGGAGCTGATGGAACACCAGGGCGTCGTAGGCCCCGCACAGGGGTCAAAGCCCAGAGAGGTACTGAGAAGTTTTGGTTAAGGCTCCAGTTTAATCCTCCACAAGAGGGGTGGGGGCCGCTCAGGTCTAGGAATTGAGATGAACCCGCCTACGGAGCCCCCGGCACCCAGTTTCTTATCTAATATCGCTGCGTTCAGCTTTGCTCGCACATACTGGATGCCGGAGCTTACTTCATTATCCCATTCTGCTATACTCGCGGTCTCCTCCGGCGGGGAACTCCCAGATATTCCTAGCCCCAAGCGGCCCCCACCCCTCCCATGTAAGCTTAACTTAACGAGCTAGCAGATAAATACTTCACCCCTCCAGGGATCATCTTATGATCTTCTTCCCCCACCTTTTTGTTATGGGTGATGATGGTACTACATTGGCTATACCTTTGAGGTGGTTCTCGATAATCATCTTCTATCGAACCACCCGAATCTTTCAACGCTGGTGCTGCAAAAATTCCTGGCGGCGATTTCTGCAGCACAACTAAGCTATATATATGCCTATAGGTAAAAGAGTTCGCTGCAGCTGGAGCCGACAGGGATTGTTTGCTGACCAGCGAGAGGGGACTTGGTGGTAGGTCTTAGATATGATCATGTCATTGATATTTAATCTCAATCCGACCTGTGCTTAATTTGCTTGTTAAGTCTTAGCATTATCATGGCATCCGTTTAATTAAACAGCGGCTCCCTAGAATACACCTTATCCAGAAAAAACTCTCCGGTGATGTCGAGTTCTATGGCCACGGCAGTTAGTTCCAGATCGTTGAAGTGCCACCACTCCGAGGCCAGGGGGGTCAGGGCGGCATCGGTGGCATATCTTTGCATGAGGATGGTTCCGGTGGTGGCCAGGGGCGAGAGGGGCTGGCCTATCCAGGCGGTGGTGGACCGGGCATGGACCGACGAATCAAAGACCGCCGCCGCCACACTTAGCTCGTGCATCTGGGTCTGCATGGGGTATTCGCTGTACTCGGTAACATACACATAGCGGTAGTTTCCCGATTCCTCCCAGGTCCAGGCATCGATGGCAGCCAGGCTCATGTCCACGGCGGTTCCCCGCTGGTGGTTATAGGGAGCCTCGGCCAGGAACCAGCGGATGTTAAAGTTGTCGGCGGTGATTCCGGCACGGACCATGGGGTTAGTTTCTACCAGATAGGAAAAATGTTCGTGGAGGAGGTTGTGGGCCGCCGCGGGCCGGAAGGCTTCTATCACCATGAGGGTATGGCCCTCTGCCAGGGCGGCCTGCTGGGCGGCGAAGACCTTGGGGGCCATGGCATAGAGGACCGGGGCTATGTATTCATCCCGCCCCAGCCGGGGATTGTAGCCATAACCTTCGTAGAGGGCCATGCCGGTGATATTGGGAATGTCCAGCTCCGAGGACCTAAAGAGGGAGTAATAGGTGTTGGTGATGTCGTAGACTATGGAAGGGATGATGTCCGGCAGGTTGATAAAGCAGAACTGATGCATCACCCAGCCCCGGACTCCGTTTACTTCAATGTGCCACCATTCCCCCTCTTCCCGAATAATCGTAAAGCCCTGACCTCCGTCCAGAGATCCAAGAAAGCCCGAAAAGGAACTGGCATTTTGAAAGAAGGGAATATTGATCCCCGCATAACCGGTGGCCCCCGAGAGGGGGAGCTCAAAGGCCCCGCCCTCGGCCAGGTAGTCTATGAGGACCCTGGGGCCTGAGGCAGTACCGCCGGGGCCCGGGGTCTGGCGGGGTGTGCAGGAAGTGAGGGCCCACAGGCAGAGGAGGGCCAGGACGAGGGGGAGAGTTCTCTTCATCTAGTGCCCCAAAAATTCCGCCAGGGGGGTGAATATTTTTAAAAGGTAGAGAAGCACCAGATGCCCCGGGTAGAAGACATAGAAGAACCAGCTCATGAAGGCTGATTTTTTCCCGAGCTGGCCATTGTACAAGAGGAGCAGGGGCAGGGTGAGGAAGAGGCCAAGCTGGAACCACTGGGGATAGACCTCGTGGAAGAGCCCAAAGCGGCGGAGCTGCCAGGCGATGTGGATCAGGGCCACCAGCGAAAAGGAGGCTAGCTGCTTTTTGATGTTCCCATGGAAGAGCCCGAAGCCCAGGATCCAGAGGATGGCGATAAAATACCAGTTGGAGGTATAAGCCATGACACAGAGGGCTCCAATGATAAGGAGCTTTAGGATAAGGTGGATCTTTTCGCTCTTGGCGGTCATGAGGGCTATGAGGCCCAGGGCCAGGGGCCAGACCACCGAAGAGGCATGGACGGGAAGGCCAAAGGCCAGCACATAGGGAAGGTGGGACACCAGGGCCAGCACCAAAAGCCGGATGAGGTATTTTTTTCGGTTGGATGTATAGTGGTAGCCCTGGGCGATAAAGAAGCAAAAGACCGGGGCGGCGGTTCTTCCCAGCATGCGGAAGATGAGGCTCATGAGGGCATGGTGGGGCAGAAAGACCGACACAAAATGATCCAGGAGCATAAAGAAGGCCGCAATTATTTTTAGCTTATTGGCAGTTAAAGAATCGTAGGTGTTATTCATGATCCCCTCCCATGGGATTATATCTTTAAAACTCTAAAATAGGGTGTATTCCTTTACGTTGTTCCGGCCGGAATTTTTTGCCGCATAGAGGGCCGCATCGGCCCGCTTTATGGTCGCATCAAAGCTGTCGCTTAGCTTAAACTGGGCCAGCCCTATGCTACAAGTTATGGTAATGGGAATATCCTCGTAGGTAATGATGCTTCGTTCCATGTTTCGGCGGATCCTCTCCATTTGCTTAAAGGGTTCGGTAGGATCCGTATGGGTCACCAGGAGCAGAAACTCCTCCCCTCCGTAGCGTCCCAAAAGGTCGTAGGGCCTGATGGTCTGGCGGACAATTTCTGCGGTCCGGCGGAGCACCTGGTCTCCGGCGGCATGTCCGTGGGTATCGTTGACCATCTTGAAAAAATCAAGATCCAGCATGGCCATGTAGATAAGCTGGTTCGCCCGGCGGGCCCTTTCAATTTCTACATTGGCCAGCTCGGTAAAATGCTTCCGGTTGTAGATCCCCGTAAGGGAATCGATGTAGGCGGCATTTTCAAGCTCCTTCATGAGCTTCATGTTGTCGGTCATGTCCCTAAAGAGGAGGATGTTGCCCAGGGTTTCCTTCTTTTTGGAATAGACGGGGCTTATGCTGGTCTGAAAATGTTTTATCTCATCCAGGTCTATCGTAAAATCCACGAAATCCCTTCCGGTCTGCTTAAACTCTTCGGGCCAGGTGTGGATCTTTGTCAAGGAGTCTCCCCGGCTTAGGCCCCTAAGGCCGGGAAAGATGACCGCCGCCGCGGGGTTGCACATCAGGTAGTTCCCCTCATTGTCCAGAAGAACAAAGCCTTCGCGGATATGTTCCATCGCCGTCACCGCCGCCGCAGAGATCACCTCAAAGACGCTAAAGCGCAGGACCCCCACATAGAGGCAGACGCTCATGAGGGCGATGGAGTAGGGGGTGGGATAGAGGCCCTGGGGGTTTAGGCCCGTCAGGATGCTCAGGTAGTACAAAAATTCCACCCCAAAGGGGATAATCACACAGATAAAAAAGACGCAGAGCTGCCGCCTATAGGCGCCGGTGCTTTTCCTAATCTGGAAACAGAGGAGGGCCATGGAGCCCAGCATGCAGATGATGGGAAAGGCTCTAACCAGGGAATGGAGGCCCCCGGGCGTATAGGCCAGGCGGCTCGAAAAATCCCTAAGGAACTGGTAGTCCGAATAGACCAGGCCATGAAACCTGGTGGTCCACATGGTAAGCACCAGGACGGCGGCGATGACCAAGAGGGGGATCTTCACGAAGAGGAGGGGGATCTTGACACTGCAGTAATCGGCAATAAAAAAGAACAGAAAGACCGACGCAAAGTAGGCCCCCAGATAGAGGATCTTTACCGCCGTGTATGCCTCCTCTGCGTTGGTACTGGTAATTTCCAGGAGGTGCCCAAAGAGGTAGAGGATGATCATGGTCTGCATGAGGAGGAAGTAATTTTTCATGCGGCTCTGGCTCTGAAAGAGGGTGTAGATCCCTATATACAGGGAAGACCCCAAGGAGAGGCAGACCAGGGTGATTAATACAATATGTGCCATATGGTTCCCATACTACCCCTTAATTAGTACAAACTATATCAAAATGTGGATTATCTGTGAATAGTAATGCGATTAAATATGCTAAATATGCTTTTTAAACTAAGACCTACTCAGCACACCCAGCTCACGCTGGACAGGAACTTACCTCCAATGATCTAGCCACTACTAAGACCTACCCACCAAGTCCCCTCTCGCTGGTCAGCAAACAATCCCTGTCGGCTCCAGCTGCAGCGAACTCCTTCATCTATGGGCCAAATATCTAGCATATTTGTGCTGCAGAAATCGCCGCCAGGAATTTTTGCAGCACCAGCGTTGAAAGATACGGGTGGTTCGATAGAAGATGATTATCGAAACCTACCTACATAGTATAGCCAATGTAGTACCATTATATCTCACAGTAAAGTGATAGAAGAAAGCAGCCTTAGCTAGATCCCTGGAGGGGTGAGATATTTATTCGCTAATCCGCTAGGGTAAGCTTACATACGAGGGGTGGGGGCCGCTTGGGAAACCTGACACCTTTGTCAGTATATCTCATCACTCTTCCCCACCTACTTTATATGTAGGGATGATTATTAAAGGCTCTTCTCAATCTAATCGCTCATTGCTTGCTCAGCTGGAGCAAAAAATGCTCCTGGCGGCGACATTGGCAGGAAAAAAACGCCATATATAGCAAATTTTGTAAAGGGCTTACCTGCCACCGGAGCCGCTAGGGGCATGTTTTTGTCCAGCGGTGAACTGCGCATGAGGTCTTATATTGGTAGATAGCATAATCAATCCTACATTTTTCCTCTCGCCTGCCGATAAATAAACATGAAACGATTAGTCATATTGCTATTACTAACTGCCTTTATGGCTGGCTTGGCGGCGGCCCAGATGGCGGGGACCGAGATGTTCCGGCAGGAGGGAATAGCCTCCTGGTACGGGGGGGAGTTTAACGGAAGGACCACCGCATCGGGGGAGATCTACGATGCGAACCAGCTGACCGCGGCCCACCCCACCCTGCCCTTCGGCACCCTGGTAAGGGTTACGAACATGACGAATATGCGCCAGGTGACTGTCAGAATCAATGACCGGGGGCCCTTCGTGGCTGCCAGGATCATCGATCTCTCCATGGCCGCCGCGGCGGCCCTCGATATGCTCTATACTGGTCAAGCCCATGTGGTCATTGAAGGACCCCTGGCGGCGGTCAGCGCCCCTGTTCCTCCGGCTCCTGCTCCGGCTCCTGCTCCGGTGACGGGGACCCTTGTGCCCATCACGCCTGAGCCGGTCCATGTGCTTCCTGCTCCCATGCCGACCTATCCTCCGGCCATTCCGCCGGAACCCCTGAGCCTTCCTCCGGCAGCTCCAGTGGCAGCGCCCCTGCCCCAGGTGATGGTGAACCCCGAAGGGTCCATTCCCGAGGGAGCCATCATTCCAGTGCCCACCCCGGTACCTGCCCCGGCTCCCGTGGCAGCTCCGGTGCCCGCTCCCGTGGCAACCCCAGCTCCTGTGGCTGCTCCCGCACCAGTGCCGGCCCCAGTACCGGCCCAACCGGAGAGGGTCTTTATCCCCGCTCCTCCGGCCACGGTACGGCCCGCCATACCCCCAGCGGAGAGCACCAGGCTCTACCGCATCCAGGTAGGATCCTACCGGGTACCCCGGAACGCCCTGGATGTTTTTGACCGCCTAAAGAATGCGGGGCTCGACCCGGCCTACGAGCAATTTGACGATCTGTACCGGGTGGTACTGGCCAGATTGAGCGCCAGGGATATACCAGCCATAGCCCAGATCCTGGGCAACGCGGGGTTCAGTGAAGTGCTCATCCGGGAAGAGACGGATTAAGACAGCCAAAGATAGCAAGAACGAAATAAAAATTTTCAGAAACGATGCGGAGGCCTCCTTTGTAAGGAGGCCTAACCGTTTTTTGATCATCGCTGAAAAAAATGGCCAGGAGATCCCCTGTCATTGCCCCAACCCCGGGAGACTTTCGGAACTCCTCTTTCCTGGCACAGAACTGCTTTTGGAACGGCGTAAAGAGGGCGGGGCGGCCAAAACTGAATGGACCGTGGTGGCCTGCCTTAGGGAAGATAAGGTGATTCCCCTCTTCTCTTCCCGGGCCAACGAAACCACCGAAAAACTCATCTTGCCCAAGATACTCCCAGACCTGACAGAAGTGCGCCGGGAGTTTAGCATGGGCCATTCCCGCTTTGATTTTTTCGCCCTCGATACAGAAGGGAGACGCCACCTCCTGGAGGTAAAGGCCTGTTCCCTGGTTGAGCATGGCCTGGCCATGTTCCCCGATGCCCCCAGCGAGCGGGCCCTGAAGCACCTGGATGAACTTGCCCATTTTCGGGATCAGGGTTTTATCTGCCATGTGATCTTCGTGATAGTCCATGGAGAGCCCGCCTCCTTAATGCCCAACCTCCACACGGACCTGGCCTTTGCCCAGGCCCTCTGCCGGCACCACCGGGAGGGGCTCAGGGTCCACGGAGCCCTCATCCACAGCGATAGACAGGGCCGGGCCCATCTGGTAAGCCACCAGGTCCCCCTGGATCTTTCGGAGCAAACAGAAGAGCTCTCCGGATCTGATGGGGGGAACTATCTTATTACCCTGGAGTTGGAATCCTGTGTTATCGAAGCGGGGGCCCTGGGGAAGCTGTCTCTTGAAGGGGGCTGGTACGTCTACGCTGGATCTGCCCGCAAGGGCCTCAGTGCCAGGGTGGCCCGTCACCTGCGCAGGGCCGGGAAGGCCAAGCATTGGCACATTGATTACCTGGTGCCCCAGGGGAAAAACCTCAAGGGTCTGCCCATCCTCAGCCTCCGGAACCTGGAATGTGACCTGGCCAGGGATCTGGAAAAAATAGGCGGAAGGGGCATAAGGGGTTTTGGATCATCTGACTGCCGCTGCGAGAGTCATCTCTTCTATTTTAAAGTCCCCTTTAAAGAGAACCAGCAATTTCAGGATTTGCTTTTTCGCTACCGCCATCGGGAATGTTTTATCCCCGAGGGGGGCCTTCCAGGGTAGCTTCCAGGTCTATACAGTCCTGGTATGCCTGCCGTAGGTCCGCCATGGCGGTGGCTATGGCTTCCTTCCTGTTGGCCCTGTAGGCCGGGAGCCTCTCGGTCAAATTAATCACCGGGGCAGTGTGGATGATCACCCTCCGGGGAAAGATGCTCACCCGATCACCGTAGGATCCCCCCATGCTCCGGTTGGCAAAATCCCAGAGGTTCTGGATGTACTCAACCTTGGTATGAAAGGCCGAGCTTTCGTCCATCCCCGAAGAGCGGAAGTACCAGCAGAAGTCTATCAGTTCCTGGTGCCGGGCGATGAGCCAGGCTTCGCTGGCCTGCAGATCCTTGACACTCCGCTCTATGGGGGACATCCCCTCCAGGCTCTCCACCCCGGGTAGATAGATCCGGTCCCAGCAGAGCTGGCGGATCCGGTGCATCCTATAAAAGAAATCCTCGTGACCCTGGACCCCCAGCATGCGCTCCGCCGTTTCCAGGGCCGCCGTCATGATCTGTTCTATCCGGGCCGAGAAAGGCAGGGAGGGGTCATGGGGGATCTTATAACGCTCTTCGTTGACCCCCAGGAAGTGATCTCGGCACTGGGCCACCCGCTCGGTGAGGGGGAGCTTCTTTCTGCCGGGCCCCGAGAGGCCCGCAAATTTTTCGATCTTCCGCAAGAGCATTTCTACGGTGATACTTCCCCAGGAACCAAAACGGAAATGGATAGACAGGGGAAGAACCTCCAGGGGGACATCGGGGCTCTTGGCCGCCAGGCGTTCGGCGGCGGTAAAACCTATCCGGACCACCCCGGGCTCCAGGCGGTGTATGGTGTCGACGGTGTAAGAAACCTGCCCCTCCGGCGCCAGAGCCAGAGGATAGGGTCCATCGATAATGGCCTGATAGATCCGGGCCATACCCCGGCTGTCCATCTTGGAATGGTGGACCGGCATGGCCCCCACATTGGGCATGACGAACTTGGCCACACCGCCGCCCCAGCGGACTACCTCGTAACTATAGACACAGACCGTATGGGGCCAACGGGCAAAGCGGACCCCCCGGGCAGCAGCCAGGGCCCGGAGTTTAAACAGGAAGAACCAGCTAAGCATCTGGGGCTCCCCCCCGTTGGGGTGACGGAAGGCAATGATAAGGCGGCTCTTTCCTGCCAGGGCCCGCTGGAAGGCATTAAGAAGATGGTGATCACCCTTGTTCAACAAGATCCGGGCGATTCCATAATAAAGAAAGAGGTAGAGTCTGCCCAATATACGGATGAGAAAAATTACCAAAAGTGAAATTCTGGGTTCCCCCAGTTGAATATCCGGAAAAGCTCGAATAATAGGAACCCGAAATGGCTTGTACATGGCGATTGAATAATACTAAAATAAAAAAAATAGTTCAATTCATGATAAGGAGCGGCCCATGAAAACTCTGCTTAAAATAGAAGGAATGTCCTGCGAGAACTGCGTTAAGCATGTAAAGGAAGCCCTGGAAGCTCTTGAAGGGGTGAGTTCCGCCCAGGTAAGCCTGGACGAACACTCCGCCGAGGTGGAACATTCAGACCAGGTAAGCCTGGACCTCCTCAACGAAACCGTAGAAGAGGCAGGTTACCAAACGGTATAAGCTTCCCCTCCGGGCCTACTTTCCCAGGATGTCCTTTAAAGCTCCCAGGAGCTTGTCCACATGTTCCTTTTGGGCCGTGTGGCCCATGGTGCCTATGCGCCAGATCTTTCCCGCCAGGACCCCCAGGCCCGCTCCTATCTCGATCTTGTAGGTTCCCCTTAGTTCCTTGCGGACATCCAGATCCACCACACCCTCAGGGATCATCACGGTGCTCAGGTTAGGGAGCCGGTGGCCCTTCTCCACCAGAAGGCTGAGGCCCAGACCCTGGAGCCCCGCGGCAAGATGCTCGTGGGTTGCTATGTGCCGGGCCTTCACCTTCTCTATCCCCTCTTCGTGAATCAGGCTGAGGGCCTCGTACAGGCCGTAGTACATATTTGCAGGGGCCGTGTGGTGGTAGGCCCTGGGGCTGCCATCCCAGTACTTCATCAAAAGGGTCATGTCCAGGTAGAAGTTGGGGACCTTCTTTTTCCGGCCCAGGATTTTTTCCATGGCCCTGGGAGAGAAGCTCACCGGTGAAAGCCCCGAGGGACAGCCTATACACTTTTGGCTGCAGGAGTAGAGGGCATCGATGGCCCAGTCGTCCATGCGAAGCTCGTTCCCCCCCAGACTGGTAACCGCATCCACGATGAAGAGGCCCCCCTTCTGGGCCACCAGGGGGCCTATCTTTTCGATGGGGTTTATGACCCCCGTGGAGGTTTCGCCATGGACCATGCCCACCAGTTTATAAGAGCCGCCCTTGATTTTCGCCGCCGCCTGGTCTACGTCAATGGGGCTCCTCCAGGGGAACTCGAGGGTATCGACCTGGGCCCCCAGGCGGCCCGCCACGTCGACCATGCGCTCGGCGAAGTAGCCGTTGGTGATCATGAGCATCTGGTCCCCCTCTTCTACCAGATTGCACATAACAGCCTCCATCCCCGAACTGCCGGTCCCCGACAGGGTGATGGTGGCCTCATTATTGGTAAACATCAGCTTTCGTAAGCTCAGTTTAAGCTCGTCCATCAGGGCCGTGAACTGGGCGTCCATGTGGCCTATGGTGGGCCTGGAAAGGGCCTGGTAGACCTTCGGGTTTACCGAAGAAGGGCCGGGGCCCATTAATAAGACCGAATCTAAAGAATCAAGCACATTAGCCATGGGGTTCTCCTTTTTTTATGCGGCTTCTGCCGCCTCATTTTACGCTGTTGTGAACTACAGCATACTTCGTTAGTCCCTGTTTAACAACCGGCCCTACTTCCGGAGGAGTTCCCGCTGGAGCCGCCGCTCCTTCTCGCCGGGGACATGGAGGGTCTCGCCGCTCCGGGGATCCATGCCGGTCCGGTACATCACCGTCGAGAGGGTCCCCGGGGTGGGATAGAAGTCCTGCACCTGGTCGGGGATAAAGCCCATTCCCTTGAGGAAGCGCTCGAGTTCCCTGGCTTCTTCCATGCCGCAGGCCGGGTGGCCCGAGATAAGGTAGGGCACCAGGTACTGCTTGAGGCCCAGGGCTTTGTTTATCTCGGTAAACTCCCGGTTAAACTCTGCATAGCCCCCGGTCTTTCCCATGGCATGTAGAACCTGGGCCGACACATGTTCGGGCGCCACCCGGAGCTGCCCCGACACATGGCTGCGGCAGAGGGTCTCTAAAAACTCCCGGCCCTTTTGCCGGTCCAGAGCTATAAAATCAAAGCGGATCCCCGAGCGGATAAATATTTTTTTTATTGTGGGGCTAGCACGGTCCAGAGCAGCGAGGGCCTCCAGGTAGGGTCCGTGATCGGGCCGGAGCTCTGGGCAGGGGGCGGGGAAGAGACATTCCCGGTGGGTGCAAAAACCCCCGGCCCTTTGGATATCGCAGGGAGGCGAAAAAAAGTTTGCCGTGGGGCCCCCCACATCGTGGATATAGCCCTTAAAGCCAGGCAGGGCGGTCAGGCCCTGGGCCTCCCTTACCAGGCTCTCTTTGCTGCGGGATTGAACGGCCCGGCCCTGGTGAAAGGTAATAGAACAGAAGGAACAGCCCCCAAAGCAGCCCCGGCTGGAGACCAAAGAGAACTGGACCTCCTTAAGGGCCGGGATGCCTCCGGCCCCATCGTAGATGGGGTGGGATAGGCGGGTAAAGGGAAGTTCGTAGATCCGGTCCAGTTCGGCCGTGTCCAGGGGGAGGGCCGGGGGGTTTTGAATCACCCAGCGCTGCCGGGGCCCATCGCTGTCGTAGGGTTCCGCCAGGATGCGGCCCTTTAGGGGATCTCCGTTGGCCCTGCAGATCATAAAGTGCTCGGCGTAGGCCCTGAGGGAGGCCGGGTCCCCTCCCTTGACGGTCTCGTAGGAGGGTAGCTCCAGGGCCTTGGGGGGCCTTTCCTGACCGCGGACACAGGTTCCCGCCACATCGTCGATCTCTTCAATGGGTTCACCCTGGGCCAGGCGCTGGGCTATCTCCATGATGGCCCGTTCCCCCATCCCATAGACCAGGATATCCGCCTTAGAATCGAGCAAAACCGAGCGGCGGACCTTATCGGACCAGTAGTCGTAGTGGGCAAAGCGCCGCAGGCTGGCCTCTATGCCCCCAATGATCACCGGGACCTGCTTATAGGCCCGCCGTATCTCTTCTACATAGCGCAGCAGGGCCCGGTCCGGCCGGAACCCCGCCTGGCCGCCGGGGGAGTAGGCATCGTCAGAGCGTTTTCGTTTGGCCGCCGTATAGTGGGCCACCATGGAGTCCAGATTTCCAGCTCCGGCCAGGAAGGCAAGCCGGGGCCGGCCCAGGGTGGTAATCGATGGGGCCTGGTAAGAGCCCTCCGGGGGGCTGGGGTTTTGCCCGGGCCCCCTGGTCCAGGCGGGCTGGGGGATGATCCCCACCTTGTAGCCCTCATCTTCCAGGACCCGGCAGATCAGGGGGGCCCCAAAGGAGGGGTGGTCCACATAGGCGTCCCCGGAAACGAAGATAAAGTCACATTCCCCCCAGCCCCGTTCATCCATATCGGCCCGGCAGATGGGGAGAAACTTTGAGGACATGTAACCTGAAAGAAAGAGGGGCTTAGACCCCTACAACGGCGCTTACTTCGGGAACTTCCCGTTTAAGGTGGACCTCTATCCCCATTTTTAGGGTCATGTGGGCCCGGGGACAGTTTCCGCAGGCGCCGGTAAGTTTTACCGCCACGGTGCCGTCTTCGGTGACGGAAACAAATTCCACATCACCCCCATCAGCTTGAAGGGAGGGGCGGACATCTTCCAGGGCGGCGATAATTTTGCTATCCAATGTTAGATCTGACATAGTACTACTCCTTAAAAATTTGTTCAGGTTCCCTGGGTGCGGGGAATAATCAGGTTCAATATAATACCCACGACAGTAGCCAGGGCAAGTCCGGCAAGCTGGAACTCTATGCCCCCGGAAACCATAAAGGCCAGGCGGCCTCCGCCTATGCCGATGACCAGCACGACGGAACTAATCGTCAGGTTCCGCTTGTCCTTAAAATCTACTCCGCTTTCTACGATGGTCCTTAGCCCGCTGGAGGCGATGATCCCAAAGAGAAGCATAGATATGCCCCCCAGGACGGGGCCGGGGATGGTCTGGATGAGGGCCCCAAATTTTCCAAAGAAGGAAAGAACCACGGCGATTACGGCGGCCCCGCCTATGACCCAGACTGAATAGACCCGGGTGATAGCCATGACCCCTATGTTTTCCCCGTAGGTGGTATTGGGAGGGCCTCCCCAGAGGGCGGCCCAGGCGGTAGCCAGCCCGTCGCCGGCCAGGGTCCGGTGGAGCCCCGGGTTCTTGTAAAAATCCTGTCCCACGATCTTGCTGGTCACCAGGACATCCCCCAGGTGTTCGCAGATGGTCGCCAAAGAGACGACGATAAAGGTGAAGATCACCACTGGATTAAACCGGGGCACCATGAACACCGGATGCCGAAACCAGGGTGCATCGGCCACCACCTGAAAGTTAATGATCGCATAGGCAGGGAAGATGAAACCCATGATCAGGGTAAAAAGATACCCGGTGATTAGACCGATAAGGATGGGGATGGCGGTGAAGAAGCCCTTAAAAAAGATGCTCACGATGATGGTGACCCCCAGGGTAAAGGCGGCAATGGAAAGGGACACCAGGCTGTAGTTGCCGCCGCCGTCATACATGGCCATGTCCATGGCCACCGGGGCCAGATAAAGACCTATGATGATGATGACCGAGCCGATCACCACCGGCGGCAAAGCCCTGTCGAGCCAGGCGGTCCCGGCCTGCCGCACCACCAGGGCTACGATGCAGTAGAAGATACCCCCCGCCATGGCGCCCCCCATGGCATAGGGCACCCCGTAGGCCGAAGAGACGGCAATAAGGGGGGCGATGAAGGCAAAGGAGGAGCCCAAAAAGGCCGGGACCTTTGCACCGGTAAGCAAGATATACAGCAGGGTCCCTGTCCCGGCGGTGAAGAGGGCCGTGGCAGGGCTAAGGCCCGTAAGGATGGGGACCAAAATGGTGGCCCCAAACATGGCGAAGACATGCTGAAAGCTTAGGGGAATCCACTGCCCCAGGGAGGGGCGGCTTCTGGGCCCCATTTCATCGATTGAACTCATGTATAACCTCCATTTTCAAAACCTTAGTTCCATCATATATATTTGGGAGAACTAGGATAAGAGTCAAGTTCTTCTATCTTATAGGCCATCAGGGTATCTTCATTAAAGACAAAGTAGCCCCGGAGTTTTTTTCCCCCCAGGGCCTGGGGAAGCCAGTGGATGTCATCCTCCCACATCTTATCATAGGGAATCTTGTCCAGATCGCACCAGAAGGGCTCAGCCTCGGGACTGGGTGCGGGCTCACCCTCCCAGGAGTCAGCAAAAAAGGCTTCACCGTAGAGGGAGTACCCCGAGGTGAACTGAAAATGAAGCTCCATCCGCTTTTCGGGCTTGAGGGGGCTCAAGGATACTTCTTCCTGACATTCCCGGATCGCCGCCTGGGGATAGGTCTCTCCCGGCTCGAGGCGTCCCCCGGGGGCATTCACCTTGCCCTTTCCCAGGCCGGTGAGCTTGTTGATCAATAGGACCTTCTGAGCCGCTGGGTCAGTGATATAGACCACCACCGCCTTTTCGCCGGGTTCCCAGTTGGCCCAATCGATAAGATCGATGGCCCCCATTTCTCCTTCTCTGTCTGCCATTATTGCGTCCTCCCTTCATCCATTCCCAGGATGGTTCTGTAGTCGGCTATGGTTTCGGCCTTAACCAGGCGGTTCCGCAGGGCGGCACTGCCGCTCTCGTTTCTGCTCCCCGGGGGGCCCTTGATATAGGCGCAAAACTGCTTCCGCATCTCCTTGCAGGCCCGCCCCTCCCCTATGTCGGCCGCCAGAAGGCAGAGGTGCCTAAAGGCCGTTTCGGTCCGCTCGGTCAGGCTGACAGCCAGCCCCGTGTCAGCCAGCTCCATACCAGCCGGGCTCGCATCAGCCAGCCCCGCGGCGGCCGGCCCAGCAGCAGATGCCTGCAGAAGGGCCCTCGTGGCGGGGAAAATGAAGGGGTTCCCCTCGGCCCCCCGAGCGAACATGACGGCCCCGCAGCCCGTTTCCCTCAGCATACGCTGGGCGTCGGCGGGATAAAAGAGATCCCCGGAGCCGCAGACCGGAACCTTCAGGCGGGATGCCAGATCGGCGATATGGGTCCAATCTCCCCTGCCATGGTAGCCCTGGGCCCTGGTCCTACAGTGAAGGCTCACCATGGCGGCCCCGGCTTCTACGGCTATGCGGGAACATTCCCGGTAGTTTATGGACTGGGAATCCCAGCCGGAACGCATCTTGACCGTCACCGGGGCCCCCCCCAGGGCTATTGATGAAGCTTTGACCAGGGCCTCGACAATGCGGCCAAGAAGGGGGGGGTCCTTCATGAGGGCCGACCCGGCTCCATGCTTGATCACCTTGGGGACCGGGCAGCCGCAGTTCAGATCAACCGCCTCAGGTCCAAAGGGGGCCAGGGCCAGAGCTGCCTTATAAAGGGTTTCAGGGTTGGCCCCAAAGAGCTGGATGGCGTAGCGCCTTTCATGATCCCCCCGGCGGACCAGATCCAGGCTGGGCTTGGCTCCCCGGGCAATGGCTTCGGCGGAGGCCAGTTCGGTAAAGGAGAAATCGGCTCCATGCTCGGCACAGATGGAACGGAAGACCCGGTCAGTGTAACCCGCCACGGGGGCCAGAAAAAGATTACCCGGCAGTTCCAGGCTGCCTATGCGAAGGGGACGGTATAGGTTCGTCTCTTCAATCATCAAGGCCAAAGAAGCGGTTGGAATTCTCCCAGAGGATCCTCGCAATTTCTTCGTCATCTACCTCAAGCATTTCCCCCAGGAAGCGGGCCGTCAGGGGCAGATACTTGGGCATGTTGCGTTTACCCCGGTGGTCTGCAGGAACCATAAAGGGACTTTCGGATTCTATCAGGATCCGATCTACCGGAAGGACCTCTATGGTTTCGTGGAGGTTCTTGGCATTCCTATAGGTTAGGTTTCCCGCAAAGGAAAAATAGAGGTTGAGATCCAGGGCCCGCTTGGCGTACTCGGCATTCTCGGAATAGCAATGAAGGACCCCTCCCCTGGGGGGGAGCCGGTCTTTCAGAATGTCCAGCACATCCCGGCCTGCCTCACGGTTATGGATAATCACCGGCAGGTCCAGCTTAGAGGCCAGATCAAGCTGGGTGATAAAAAGTTCAATCTGAGATTTTTTGTCCCCAAACTTGCGGAAGTAATCCAGACCTATCTCGCCCAGAGCGACCACCCGGGGGAGCTTGGCACTCTGCTCGATGGTCTCCATCCAGTTTCGGCCGGGGCTCTGGACTTCTGACGGCGAAACCCCCACGGCGTGATACACATTGCTGGCGCTCTTTAGGTTGTCATAAATTCGGGTAAAGTCGATGAGGCTGTTGCAGATCGAAACCAGGCGGGCCACAGAGGCCTGGCGGGCTTCTTGAATAACGAGGAGCTGCTCTATAGGATCCTCACATATAAGCCCTACATGGGCGTGAGTATCAAAATACTGCATTTATTATTCCATTAAGATATGATTTCTGAACATTCCAAACTGGATACTATGATTATACCATAGCAAATGGCAATCGTCAACGAAATGAAAAAAAAATCAAAAATGCCCTTGACGGCAGGCCCCATATTTTATATCTATAATACCAGTAATTTCTCCATTTTATTCAATTATGGGGAGCTTATTCGCAGCTGCCAAAAAGGGGAGCCAGTGGTAACAACCATCATCATCACCCCTCAGAGGGAGGATCTCAGAAAAATAGCGAGGATTATACGAAGATCGAAGAACCTGTCCCTCCTGGGCAGCGGCCGCGATGGCTTCGATGCCCTGCGGCTGGTGGCAGATAAGAAACCGGACGTGGTCATCATCGATAATAACCTGGATTATATAGAAGGAATTAACCTCCCGCCCCTTTTCAAGAACCGCTCTCCCGACACGGCGGTAATCCTCATGGCAGAAAAAATCGACGATTTTCAATTATGGCAGGCGGTTCACAACGATGTGGCCGGTTTCATCTTTACCCAGAGGGACCTGCCGCTGCTCCCCACTATCCTCATCGACATATCCCAGGGGAACAGTTATATCAGCCCCGAACTGGCTGCCAGGGTCTTAAGCCTCGCGGCCGTACGGGAACCACGGAAGGAGGACAGAACCCTGGAGAAGATCATTCCTCTCCCCTCCCCTCCCCCAAGGGACCCGCTTTGCTTCCTGTCCAAGAAGGAGCTAAAGCTCCTTTACTATCTCGGAGCCGGACTGGGCACCAAAGATATCGCCCGATCCATGGATATTACCCAGGGGACCACCCGAAACATGATCTCTACCGTTATGCGCAAAACAGGAATGCAGAGCAGGTTCCAGCTGGTCCTTTTTGCCAAACAATATGATCTTGTGCCCCCCGAATAGTGGTGCTATCATGGAAAGACACCTAAAGGAGGGCCCATGAAGACCCTTTGCGGAATAGATCTGGGTACCCAGAGTTGCAAAATAATTCTTTACGATTTTGAGCAGAAACGCATCATCGAGACCGCCCAGATTCCCCTGGATATGATCACCGCCAATGACGGTACCAGGGAGCAAAAGGCCGAATGGTACCAGGATGCCCTAAAGGGGGCCTTTGATCAGCTAAGCGGCTCCGCAAAGAAAACCATCGCGGCCATAGGGGTCTCGGGTCAACAGCATGGTTTTATCCCCATGGATTCCCGGGGGAGGGTCCTCCACAACGTAAAGCTCTGGTGCGATACCACTACCCAGGAGGAATGTGAAGAACTCACCTGGGCCGCCGGGGGCGAAGCTGCCCTGATCAAGAACGCCGGGCTCCCCATGCGGGTGGGCTACACGGCCCCCAAGGTGCTCTGGCTGAAAAAAAGAAAGCCCAAGGCCTTTGCCCGGATCACCCACATCCTTCTAACCCATGACTACATCAACTTTTTACTCACCGGGGTATACAGCGCCGAGTACGGTGATGCCTCGGGGACCGGCCTCTTCGACATCCGCCAGCAAAGGTGGTCCCGGAGGGTCTGCGATCTCATAGACCCCCGGATCTACCATAGCATGCCCACCCTGGTCTGCCCCGGAGAAGCGGTGGGACTGGTCACCGCCTACGCCGCATCGATTTACGGGATCCCCCAGGGCACCCTGGTGGCCGCCGGCGGGGGGGACAACATGATGGGAGCCATAGGCAGCGGCACCGTCCGGGACGGCTTCCTTGCCATGAGCCTGGGAACCTCCGGGACCCTCTTTGGCTACTCCGACAAGCCGGTCATCGACCCCACCGGAAACCTGGCGGCCTTCTGCGCCTCTACCGGAGGCTGGCTGCCCCTCCTGTGTACGATGAACTGCACCGTCGCCTCCGAAGAACTGCGCGCCCTCTTTGGCCTTAGCATCGAGGAGTTTAACCAGGAAGCCGCCAGGGCCCCCATAGGCTCCGAGGGGGTGGCCATCCTGCCCTTCTTTAACGGCGAGAGGACCCCCAACCTTCCCAATGGCCGGGCCAGCATAAACGGGATCAACGCTGCTAACTTTAAGCGGGAAAACCTGGCCCGGGCCGCCATGGAGGCCGCCATCTTCGGCATGAGGATAGGCCTGGAGGGCTTTAACAAGCTGGGCTTCAAGGCCCGGGAGATACGCCTCAGCGGCGGCGGGTCCCGGAGCCCCCTCTGGCAGAGCATAGCCGCCAACGTGATGAACCTGCCGGTCAAGATCCCCGCCTCCAGCGAGGCGGCTGCCATGGGGGCGGCCATTCAGGCCCTGTGGACCCTGGAACGCTGCGAGGGATCGAGACGGACCATAGGGTCCTATACCAACGAGCACATCAGCATGGAGGGGCTCATTAAACCCGACGCCCGCTCGGTACGGGCCTACGACGGGGCCTATAAAAACTATTCAAAATATTTGGGGGCCCTGGGTCCCCTCTACACATAGTACACTGGAGGAAGAGATGGACAACTACTACCTGGGCAAGAAGGAATACTTTCCAAAGATAGGAAAAATTAAATACGAGGGGCCCAAGAGCAAGAACCCCCTGGCCTTTAAATTTTATAACCCCGAAAAAAAGGTGGGCAAAAAAAAGATGAAGGATCATCTGAGGTTTGCCATCGCCTACTGGCATAGCTTCTGCGCCGATGGGGTCGATCCCTTTGGGGCCGCCACCATGGCCCACCCCTGGAACCAGGGCGTCAAAAGCCCCATGGAGGGGGCCGAAAACAAGATGGATGCGGCCTTTGAGTTCTTTACCAAGCTGGGGGTGGACCTCTACTGCTTCCACGACCGGGACATGGCCCCCGAGGGCGAAAGCCCCGCCGAGAGCGAGAAGAACCTCTTTACCATGGTGGCCAAGGCAAAGAAACTCCAGAAGGCCACGGGGGTAAAACTCCTCTGGGGCACTGCCAATGTCTTTACGAACCCCCGCTTTATGAACGGCGCCGCCACCAACCCCGAGTTCGGCGTGGTGGCCCTGGCAGCCACCCAGGTAAAGGCCGCCATAGATGCCACCATAGAACTGGGCGGCGCAGGCTACACCTTCTGGGGGGGCCGGGAAGGCTACATGAGCCTCTTGAACACCGACATGAAGAGGGAAAAGGACAACCTGGCCCGCTTTCTAACCATGGCCCGGGATTACGGCCGCAAGCAGGGCTTTAAAGGCCCCTTTTATATAGAACCCAAACCCATGGAGCCCACCAAACACCAGTATGATTACGACACCGAAACGGTCATCGGCTTTCTTCGGTACTACGGCCTGGACAAGGACTTCCGCCTGAACATCGAAGCCAACCATGCGGAGCTGGCCAACCACGACTTCGCCCATGAGCTCGAATGTGCGGCGGCGGCGGGCCTCTTCGGCTCCGTGGATGCCAACCGGGGGGATCCCCGGAACGGCTGGGACACCGACCAGTTTCCCATGAGCTACCAGGAATGTGCCCTGGCCATGTATGCTATCCTCCGGGCCGGGGGCTTTAGTTCCGGGGGCCTCAACTTTGATGCCAAGATCCGCCGCAACTCCGTCGACAACCAGGACCTCTTCCTGGGCCACATAGGGGGCATGGACAGTTTTGCCGTGGGCCTGGAGGTGGCCCAGAGGATCATCGACGACGGGCTCATCCCGGCCTTTACCAAAAAACGCTACGCCTCCTTTAACAGCGGCGACGGGGCCCGCTTTGCCAAGGGCCAGATGAAGCTGGAAGAACTGGCCAAGATAGGCAGCGAAGGGGGCTACAAAAAAATTGGCCTCAGCAGCGGGAGGCAGGAGTACCTGGAGAACATCCTCAACCAGTACCTCCTGGGGCTTTAAGATCCCTTGGACCTGTCGATCTTTTTAAGCTATAACCTGCTCCCCTGGCAGTGGGTCGTCTGGATCGCCCTGGGCCTGGCCATAGGCCTGACCAAGGCGGGCTTCGCGGGCTTTGCGGGGGTCATCATCCCGGTGATAGCCCTCATCTTCGGGGCCAGGGAGTCCACGGGGCTCGTCCTGCCCCTCCTCCTCTTTGCGGACATCCTGGCGGTGATCTACTACCACAGCCACGCCGAGTGGAGGTATATCATCCGCCTGGTGCCCTGGAGCTTCCTGGGCTTTGGGGTCGCCATCGTGATCGATCACCTCATCCCGGTGCAGGCCTTTCGCCTGGTCATGGGGGGCACCATCATGGCGGGGCTCCTGGTGATGATTTGGAGTGATTTCCTGGGCAAGGAAAAGGCGCCCCCCACCGCCTGGTGGTTCTCTGCCCTCTTTGGCATCGCCGGTGGTTTTGCCACCACCTTCGGCAACGTGGCGGGCCCCATCCTGGCGGTCTATCTTCTCTCCATGCGGCTCCCCAAGAACAGCTTCGTGGGAACCACCGCCTGGTTCCTCCTGATCATCAACCTAAGCAAGCTGCCCATCCAGGGTTTTTTATGGCACAACATCTCGGTCCAGTCCCTGCTCTTTAACCTCACCCTGGTACCGGTGATCATCCTGGGGGTCCTCATGGGGATCGTCTTAATAAAAAAAATCCCCGAAGGGGCCTACCGGAAGGTGATCATGGCCCTGACCCTGGTCTCGACCATCCTCTTGTTTGTAGATTTTTCCCGCTTCATCCCTGCATAGCCCGCTTAGGGCACCTTAACGGATGTTGCCGATGAGCTTGATCATGTAGAGTTCGCAGTAGCGGACCAGGGCATCTCGGGAGCTTAGGGAAGCCAGGGCGGGGGTGCGGCTTACCAGGTTCACCGCCATCTCGTGGATCATGGTAGACCTGATTTCCGAATTCCTTTGGACCTTCATATTGGCCCGGACATAGTTCTTCACCAGGGCCTTTACGTCGGTGACCAGATCCTGGCGGGCCTTGCGATCCAATAGATGACTCCAGCGGGCCTCCAGGTCCTCCAGATAGCTGTTCAGGGAATAGCCTTCGGGAACCAGGTTATAGGCCATCTCCTCCGCCGAAGAACGGATCTCATGGCTCTCATCCCTGTCCTCCCTCTCTTCCTTTTCGGCGGGGGCCGCAACTATTTCGGGGGCCAGCTCCTGGGCGGTCTTGGGCCTGGAGAGGTTCTTAAAGAAGGTGATGATGGCCGTTAAGAAGGGGATAGAATACCAGAAGGGAAGAAAGAGCCTTGCCTCCGCCAGGATATCCTTGCGGCGCAGAAAGAAGAGGGCCGAATAGCTTAGCCGCTGACCCTTCACAAAAATGTTGGCATACATGGGGATCTCCTTGCCGGAGTTCTCCATTTCCCGGAACACCAGGTAGAGCCGGGGGTCATCCAGGATGATCGTCAGCTTAGGGAGCAGCCGCCGGGCAAAGCGGGCCACCAGGCGATCAAAATCCTTGTCGTTTTCCATGGCCGGTTCTGAACGGTAATCCAGGAGCATCCTGCCCCAGTGTTTGCACAATCCATCTTTAATGCGGTTCCGGGCCCCGAACATTAGCTGGGCATAGAGGGGGAACATCTTGCTCTTAAGAAGATAGTTCCTCTCATTTTTTTCGGGGCCGTTTATGATAAACAGATCCGGCAGGCGGTTGTTCACCGACTTGGAAAGTTTTTTCTTGAGCCAGGCTTCAAAATCATCCCGGGTGTACTGGCCCGCCAGGAGCATCCCCTTGGGGTTTTTAAACTTGATGATCTCATCCAGGCTGTACAGGTAAGGAGGCTTGGCGAGCTGGGCCTCCAGGGTGTTGAAGATCATGTCCAATTCCTGCTGCTTTAAAGAGAGGGTCTTGTAATGATTGTTCACCACCTCGATTATATGGGCACTCTGAAAGGCCCCTATGTCTTCGCTCGTAAAGTTCTTCTTCATCTTGATATCGTTTTTGAGCAAGATGCAGAAGTGGGCCCAGAAGAGGTAGGAGAGTTCCCTCCCCTCCGAGAGGGCCTTAAAACACTCCCGGGGGTTCAGCATGATCTGATCGATTTGATCATGCAGATAGTAATCCCTTCCCTGAAGCTGGGGGCTCAGTTTTTGAACGAGAAATTCCTTGGTGTCCTGGCGGCCGATAAAACGCTGGATCTTATACATCGCCATTTCGGTGAGCTGCTGGGGCAGCATGTGTGCCAGCACCAGGGCGGTACCAAAGCCCACGGGAAACATGATGCGGATCACCGGAACATTGCCTTCCTGGGGACTCTTGAGGTAGGAAATAATATCGTTGCTGTCGTTTAGGTTTCTTACCTGGGTTTCGGGGAGGATGATCCTCAAAGACTCTTCGCTGGGAAAGGGCTGGTCCATCTCGTTGTCGATGTTCTGGTAGGCCCGGCCCAAAAGGTCGGGATAGTAATTGGGCATGTAGACCCGGCCGTCTTCGGTGTCGGTCAGGAGCTTGCACTTTTCATCTTCTACCAGAACGGAAAGGTCGGACCAAAACTTGGTGGATCTATCATTTCTCCACCGGGCCCATTCAGGATCCGAGTCGGCCAGACGGGCCGCATTCTTCCCTAAAAATTCAAGAAAGGGTTGTATGTCCACATAGGGTGAATTGTTATTATTCGCGTAAAATACTAATATCGAATAGAGATCTGCCCTTAGTACCATTACATTTAATTTTCGGTCATAATTCAAAAAGATGTAAGCCACCAAGAGTAAAATGAGCAATATAATGAAGGAAAAAAAAATAATCGGCCTAACGGGAACCTACTGCGCCGGGAAAAACCACCTGGCCCAGATTCTTGAAGGGCGGGGCATCCCCGTGCTGGATGTGGACCTCCTGGGCCACCGGGTCCTGGAGCTGGAAAAACCCCGGATCATCGCCCGCTTTGGGGCCGATATCCTGGACAGCCAGGGCCAGATACAGAGGCAGCGGCTGGGCCAGAAGGTCTTTGGCCGGCCCGAAGAACTCTCTGCCCTGGAGGCCATCGTCCACCCCAGGGTAAACCAGGAGACCCTCGCCTGGATCCAGGAGCACAGCCCCGGGCCCTGCGTGATCAACGCCGCCCTCCTCCATAAATCTTCGGCCTTTGAGCACCTGGATGGGATCATCCTGGTAGAGGCCCCCCTCTTGGTGCGGCTCTTGCGGGCCAAAAGGCGGGACAAGCTCCCCTGGAGGGCCCTTATACGCCGCTTTCTCAGCCAAAAACATTTCACCCCTCAATATTTTAAGGGAAAAACCGATATTTACAGAGTAGAGAACTTCGGTTATCTAAGGACCGGCCAAGAAACCAGACAGAACAAACTGGAACACCGGGTTGACGAAATTCTTTCCCTTATGGGAGTAAGCAGGGTGTAAATATGGAGAAGAAGAAGTTACTATTGGTAGCCATCTCGGTGGGTATTTTTCTGGTCATCGCCATTGGGGCGGCCATTCTGGTCTTTAGCCCCCAGAGCGCAGACCCCTCCAGCGCCGTTACCCGGAGTACCATCCAGGACGAAAACGGCATCAGCTACCTGAGCGGAACCCAAAACGATAATCCAGCGGGCCAGGCCTTCCCAGGACAAAGTCAAGCGGTCCCCCAGGACGCGGTTGAACTGGTCAGGAACCCCAACGAGATCCCCGGCCTCAGGGCCGACCCGGCCGAGGGCAGAGAGAGCCCCGACTACCATGTCACCGGGACCCCCCCAGCGGGCACCACCATCAGCGTTCCCCGGCCCAGCACCGTAGCGGTCCCCGCTCCCGCACCCCGGGCAGCCCCGGAACCCCGGATCACCCCGGCCCCCCAGGCAGCCCCTGCACCTACACCTGCACCGGCTCCCCAGGCAACCCCAACCCCGGCCCCAGCCCCCAGTACCCCTGCCCCGGCCCCCCGGGCTTCAAGGGTGCAGAACGACTTCTGGGTGCAGACCGGCTCCTTTTCCAGCATAGCCCGGGCCGAAGGAGCCAAGGCCTCCCTGGCCGACCGGGGCATCACCTCGATCATCGAGAACCGCGAGGTAGACGGCAGACCCTTCTTTAGGGTCCGGGTCGGCCCCTACACCTCCCAGAACGAAGCCGACTACTGGCTCAACCTGATCCAGGAAATCTCCGGCTTCGAAGACAGCCAGGTCTGGCAGACCCAGCGGCAGATTTAAAAAAAATACTAAAGCCCCTTGTAACAAGGGGCTTTTTTTTCCCCGCCCTTGCCGGAATGGTCAAAATAGGGTAAAACCTATGGTATGGACCAAAATGAAATTTCTCATGATCTGATAATCGCCGCGGTTAATCATGGGTTCAGCGACGAGGTGGTAGCCAGTGCCAGGGAAGCCGGGGTTTCCGGGGGGACGGTCATCTCCGCCAGGGCCCATGCCCATGAAGAGGCGGTGGCCCAGTTCGGGGTCCCCATAGAAGAAGAAAAGGACATCATCCTTATGCTGGTGGAGAGGGATAAAAAATACTCCATCATGCAGATCATCACCGAAAAACACGGCCTTAATACCAATGCCAACGGGATAGTGTATTCCCTTCCGGTAGACATGCTAGGGGGTATGAGCCCAGGCAATGAATAAAATATTAAAACAAAAAATCATGGAAGCCTTTCTATCGGTCCTTCCCATTACGGTCATCGTTATCCTTATTAGTATCACCCTGGTCCCCATGCCCACCGGGACCTTCCTCCTCTTCCTTGGGGGCGCCGCCCTCCTCATCATAGGCATGGGCTTTTTCTCCCTGGGGGTAGATATGGCCATGATCCCCATGGGGGAAGGCATAGGCATACAGATGACCCGGACCTCCCGGCTCTTCCTCATCATAATCGTGGGCTTTGCCATGGGGGTCATGATCACCGTGGCCGAACCCTCCCTCATGGTGCTGGCCCATCAAATTAGCGCCATTCCCTATTGGTATATTATTTTTACCGTGGCGGTGGGGGTGGGCTTCTACCTGGTCATGGCGGTCCTAAAAACCATTTTTCGGATCCCCTTTACGGTGCTCATGATTATTTCATACCTCCTCTGTTTTGTTCTTTCCTATTTCAATACCAGCTCCTTTATTCCCGTGGGCTTTGAAGCGGGCTCGGTGGTCACCGGCCCCATCGCGGTCCCCTTTGTCCTGGCCATAGGCCTGGGCCTCGCCTCGGTCCGCAGCGACAAGGGCTCGGTGGAAGATTCCTTTGGCCTGGTGGCCCTGGTCATGGCAGGGCCCGTCATTTCCATGCTCACCCTGGGAATCTTTTTTAGCCCCTCGAACATGGACATGGGGCTCATGGCCATACAGGAAGTGGACACCTCCATGGACGTGGCCGGGGCCTTCGCGGGCCTTTTACCCCAGCAGCTTAGAGAGGTCTCCATGGCCCTGGGGGGCATCCTGGGCTGCTTCTTCATCCTCCAGCTTGTCTCCCGCCGTTATAACCGGCATCAGCTGCTGCGGGTGGTCATAGGCTTTACCTACACCCTCATAGGCCTGGTGGTTTTTTTAACCGGCGTCAATGTGGGCTTTATCCCCGTGGGGCAGCTGCTGGGTTCCGAACTTGGGAGCTCCGGCTTTAGCTGGGTCCTCATCCCCCTGGGGGGAATCATAGGCTACTTCATTGTGGCTGCCGAACCGGCGGTTCACGTTTTAAACAAACAGGTAGAAGAAATTTCCGGCGGCGCCATCACCGTAAAGATGATGTTCCGGGGCCTGGCCATGGGGATGGGCATAGCCGTGGCCCTGGTGATGACCCGCATCCTCTTTGGCATCCAGATCCTGTGGATTCTCATTCCCGGCTACGGGCTGGCCCTGGTCCTATCCCTCAAGGTGCCAAAAATTTTCACCGCCATCGCCTTCGATTCCGGGGCCGTGTGCACCGGCCCCATGAGTGCCACCTTCCTGCTTCCCCTGGCCATGGGGGTCGCCAATGGTTCAGGAAGGGATCTCATGTTATACGCCATAGGAACCGTCAGCATCGTGGCCATGACCCCTCCCATTATCATTCAATTGATGGGCCTCTTTATCCAGAAGAAAGCTCCCGCCCTGGCGGTGGCCCCTGTCCCCGAAACCATTGACTATGGCGCAATTACTGTCCTACGGGAGGAGCGGTGATGAAATTTTTATCCAGGCTATTTTCCCGAAAAGGGGAAGCAGAAACCCTCCAGGACCCCCAGGGTGAAGGGGCCGAGAATTCCCTTCCCGTTTTGAACCTGGTGATCTTCATGGTGGACTGGCCCATCTATACCCCCATCTTTTCGGTCTTCGAAGAAACGAAGGTCCCCTTTTATTTTATTCATAAGGGAAGGGGTACCGCCATCTCCGAGGGGACCGACCTTTTGGGGATCGGTTCCAGCGACAAGGCCATCATCCTCTGTGTGGAGCAGTTCGCCAAGATTCCGGCCCTCATGGGGGAAATCCGAAAAAAAATCGGCCCCAACCGGAGCGGTGCGGGCATCGCCGTCACCATCCCCCTCTCGGCCATCAACAACCCCATCCTGCGGGCCTATATCCCCGTCCCCCAGGAGAGGGTCCTCCAGAGAAGAACCTCGGGCTTCCCCTTTGCCCTGATCTACTCGGTGATCAACCGGGGCTATAGTGAAGAGTTCATGCACACCGCCCGGGAAGCCGGCGCCGGCGGCGGCACCATCCTGACCGCCCGCTACCAGGACCTGGAAGGGACAGGAAAATTTTTCGGCATCTCGGTCCAGGAAGAAAGGGAAATAATCCTCATCCTCTCGGGCCGGGAAAAAAAGGCCGCCATCCTCCAGGCCATCTCCGAAACCCACGGCCTCGAAAGCCCCGCCCAGGGCCTCATCTTCTCCATCCCCGTAGACCGGGCCATGAGCCTCAGCTTCTCCCAGGAGTTTAATGCATAGGGAAGCTATCTATGCTATACTAAGCCATGATATACAAGCAATTTAAAGACCTTTCCCTTTCTGCCCTTGGCTTTGGAGCCATGCGGCTTCCCTCCACCGGCGGGGGCTACGGCGCCCCCATTGATTACGACAAGGCCAGGGCCCTGCTTCGGGCCGCCTACGAGGGAGGAATCAATTATTTTGATACCAGCTATTTTTATCACAACGGGGACTCGGAAGCTTTCCTGGGCAAGACCCTCTCGGAATTCCCCCGGGAATCCTACCATGTAGCTTCGAAGCTTCCGGGGAACCTCATCCGAAAGGAGGGGGCCCAGCTGGACGTATCGGGGAGGACCTTTAAAAACCCCCGGGAGCTCTTTGATTTTCAGATGAACCGGGTGGGGGTCGATTACTTTGATTTCTTCCTCCTCCACAATGTCTCCGAAGCAACCTACAGCAACTACACCAACCCCGACCTCGCCCTGGTGGAGCTCATGGTGGAATTAAAATCCCAGGGCCTCATTAAACACCTGGGTTTTTCTTCCCATGGCCGGGCAGACACCATAGAAAAGTTCCTCAACTTCCTGAACGAAAAAAAGATCCTCTCCGAGTTTGAGTTCGCCATGATCCAGATGAACTACCTGGACGATCTCCTCCAGGGGGCCGGGAAAAAACATGAGTGCCTGTCCAAGGCGGGCCTCGAGACCTTCGTCATGGAAGGCCTGAGGGGAGGAAAACTCGCCCGGCCCGGCGAAAAAGCCGAAGCCCTCTTTAAGAACCTACGACCCCACGACAGCCCCTCCGCCTGGGCCTTCCGATGGCTCCAATCCCGGGGCCCCTTTAAAGTCATCCTCAGCGGCATGTCCTCGATGGAACAGTTAAAAGAAAACCTCGACCTCTTCTCCCGCAGCGATCCCCTGAACCCCGCAGAAGAGGAGGTGATAAAAAAAGTCATCGAAGAAATCACCGAGCGGGTCCCCTGTACCGCCTGCGGCTATTGCACCGAAGACTGCCCTCAGCACCTCGATATCCCCCTCCTCCTATCCATGTACAACGAGGCGGGCTACGACATGGGCTGGTTCCTCCATGCCGCCATCCGCTCCCTCAAGGAGGAAGAAAAACCCTCAGCCTGCATCGCCTGCGGAGCCTGCAGCCCCCTCTGCCCCCAGAACATCGATATCCCCAAGATCCTGGAGGACTTCAGCTCCAAGATAGGAGCATAGCAGAGGGGGAAGTCTCCCCCTCGCTCCAGAGGACCACAAAACCATTTAAGCAAAAAGGAAAAACCCTTGCACAATAGTTTTGTGGTCCTCTTACGCTACCCCCTCTGCGGGGGATACCCCCGCAACGCCCCAAGAAGCCTGAGTACTATGTTAGGTTTGATCTCGCCACCACCCACTCAAAACCAAGACCTCAAGCGCAGTTCACCGCTGGACAAAAACATGCCCCCGTCGGCTCGAACGGCCTGCATCCCATACTCTCTTTCTAGTATGTATAGATTAATTCAGCAGCCGAAGTCGCCGCCGGGAGCATTTTTTGCTCCAGCTGAGCAAGCCATGAGCGGTTGGATTGAGAAGAGCCTTTAATAATCAATCCTCCAAGTATGCTGGGGGAAGAAAAATTTTGTAAGATTCATAACAAAGGTGTCAGATACCCGTTTGATATTGTCAAACAAAACAGGACACTTTGCATGTTTTCTTTTTTGAAAAACATGCATTTTGTCCTGTTCCAATACCATTGCTTTACGACTTGGTGATGTGGCTTGATCTCGCCACCTAAGTGAACAAACACGGGGAGGGGTGGGGGCTGCTTGGGGCTAGGTAATATCGGCGCATACATGCGCAGGGTTCTCCGTCGGAGGAGACCGCGGGTAAAGCAGAATAGGATAATGAAGGAATCTCCGGTACCCAGTATGTGCGAGAAAAGCTGAACGCAATGTTGGTGGCTTAGAAACTGGGTGCCGGGGGCTCCGTAGGCGGGTTCACCTCAATTCCTAGACCTGAGCGGCACCCACCCCTCATGTGGTTTTATACAATTAGTGGCGAGATCAAACCT
>Ga0099364_10000353_pt1 | contig 77097 bp, 57 predicted proteins | sample TergutTh196P3_FD_73070 | JGI IMG/M metagenome (GOLD analysis project Ga0099364, IMG submission 73070) | Microcerotermes parvus P3 segment gut microbial communities from Pointe-Noire, Republic of the Congo - Th196 P3 | ecosystem: Host-associated > Arthropoda: Insects > Digestive system > Gut ...
GACATGGCTGGTTCAGGCTCTCGCCCATTGACCAATATTCCTCACTGCTGCCTCCCGTAGGAGTCCGGACCGTGTCTCAGTTCCGGTGTGGGGGACCTTCCTCTCAGAACCCCTAAACATCGCTGTCATGGTGAGCCGTTACCTCACCATCTAACTAATGTTACGCATGCCCATCCGACACCCCCTCAAGTTTGATATAATTTCCATGCGAAAATTACATGTTATGAGGCATTAATTCTCCTTTCGAAGAGCTGTGCCTCTGTGTCGGGCAGGTTACATACGCGTTACGCACCCGTGCGCCGGTCGCCGGCGGCATTGCTGCCCCGATGCCCCTCGACTTGCATGTGTTAAGCCTGTCGCTAGCGTTCATCCTGAGCCAGGATCAAACTCTTCTTTGTAATAAATTTCTTTTAATATCTTAAATTACGAAAGTTTAATCTCAAATTCATTGCAGGTGAACTTTACCTTTTTTTCCTTTATTTTAGTGCTTCATTAATATCAACGTACTTTTTGCAATATTTTTCAACCGTAAAATTGAAATTTGCGGCGGCAAAGATAATACTTTTTTTTTATACCAAACAAATTTTTATAAATTTTTTTTAATTTTTTTTTTCTTTTCTTTGTTTTTTATTTTGAGATTTATTCTGAAATGTCTATTTGTAACGGCTTTAGGGTGTTAGTGTGAACTTGTCAATATCTATAAAAAATGGAATTTTTATTTCTTGATTCAAAATTCCTGACCTCAAAACAATTTTTAGTTGTTAAAACGAAAAGAAAATGTTCAGATTTCTTTTATTCATTTCTGTAGATATTTGATATTCTGGATTTAACACATTTTCCGTTTGGAAAATTTAAATCTTGAATTTTCTCAATATCAGCGTATTGAGGTAAGGAACTCTGAATTTATTTAATGAAACACTATCGGTTCCGCAATATTTTCGTTATGTTACGGGATGTGGAGGTGTGAGGTCTCAAAGTCTGAAATTTTTTCGAGAAATCGCTACAACCGAGTTTGAACCAAGTCAGAAGTTCCGAATCTACAGCCCAATTCCAATGAAAACAACATCATCAACTTGTTCTTGTGTATTTTTCCAATTTAGAAAATTGTTTTTTATAATACCAAATTGCTCTTTCATTGGTTTATGATGAATTTCGTCAAGCATTTGTTTAACAGCACTAATCATTAGTTTTTTTCCGTGCGGACCGCCAAATTGGTCGGCATAACCATCTGAAAAGAGATAAATTTTATCGTTTGGCTTGCCCACATATTCAATATTAACGAACGGAGGGGCATTATAGTCTGAAATTTGGTCTCCGATGCTCCGCCTAACTCCTTTATATACTGTTAGTTCATCGTTTGAATAGAGATAAACGGGACGTTTTGCAGAGGCAATTTTAATTTTGTAGGTTTGTAGGTCTATTTCAACAATCGACATATCCAAGCCCTCTTGCGAATGCTCTTCTATATTTTTCTGTAACAAACTTGTTATTTCGAAATCTAAACGGGTTAGGATGTCGGCGGGTGATAAAATTTCAGGTCTTTTAACAATATCATTAAGAAGCGTGGCGCCAATCATTGACATAAAAGCACCCGGAACGCCATGCCCAATACCGTCAGCGCAGCAGCATAAAAGTTTTCCTTTTATTTCAGTTACCCAATAAAAGTCCCCGCTAACCTCGCCACGGGGTGCAAAATAGATGAACGAATCAGGAAATGTAACTTCCAAAATATCAGAAGGCGGCAAAATTGAGGTTTGTATTCGTTTGGCATAATTGATGCTATCGCTTATATCTCTATTTTTCCTTTCTATATCATCTTTTTGTAACGACATTACCGAAAATAGTTTGTCTTTCTCGGTATGCTCTTTTTGCAGTTCACTATTCTTTTTGGTTGTTTTTCTGTAAAATATAATTATTAGCGGAAACAATGCAAAAATCAATATTAACGCAACAGTCAGTATTTTTATCAATTTTTGCTGCTTTTGCCTTTCTTCTTGCAGAAATTCGTTCTCGAGATCTTTTTGTTCTAATTCTTGCCAATTTTTCATTCTTGCCATATCTTCCGATTTTTCTGCTTTTGATATGCTATCTGTGAAGAAAAAAAATTCTTTTTGAATTTCAAAAGCCTTCTGATAGTTGCCTTTGGCAGTCTCTATTGCAATTCGTGCGCGATAATGTAAAGAGTATGCAAAATGATCAAAGAATAATTGAGTTTCACCTAATTGATTTATATAATAAATTGCTGAATCCATTTGATTTAACTTTGCATAAGCTTCTGCAATCAAAGCATTTGCTGTTGAAAGATATTTTACTGAACCCGGCATTAGGTAAAATTCACTATGTTCACGTGCAAAATGTAAGTATTGCAAAGCTTTGCGGGGCTGGTTTATCTGAGCATAAATATTTCCACATTCTATTGCAGATACTATTCTCATTTCTAATAATCCTTCGTTGGGAATATTTGTTTTTTGGAACAACCCTATAAAAAAATCCAACCTATCTTGAGGAATTTCATTACTTAAAGTTGCAACACCTTTATAGTATTGAGCTGTAACTATGTACCTTTGCATTCTATCGTTTAAATTTATTTTTGTCGAGTCGATAGGAATCAAAGTTTCGATATCATACCACTCGGATATGGTTTCTAATAATTTGTCCGCATAAAAGAGCATGTTAAGATGGTCTTCAATAAACATAAAAGAACGCAGCAAACTGAAATAAATAGTACATAAATATTCTGTATCATTCAGCATAATGCACAATTTTTCTGCTTTTTTGTAATAGAAGTGTGCTAAATAATAATCTTGTGCGGTGCTATAATAATTTCCAAGTGAAGTATATGCGCGCTTTTCAACATGCTCTAAACCTTCTTTCTGTGCTAAATTGATGGCATCCAAAATAGAGGCTTTCATTTTTACGGTATCGCCACTCCGCCAATATATATTTGAAAGGTCAATCAGCAAATTTCCTTTTTCAAGGTTACTGCCTTTAAATGAAGCTAAAACATTTTCGAGGCTATCAATATTAGATGCTTGTGCTGTAAATGAAGTACAAAAAATACAAGAATTTACGAAAACGACAAAAATACGGAAAATCAGGGTTACTGATATTCGCCTATAACTATTAAATATCATTGTCCACTTTGGAACAACGATATGCTGTTGCATTTGCCACAAATATGTCATCAATCAGTTCTAAACGGGAAAGTTTAGTTTAAATATTTACTCAAAGTGTCTATCAAAATTTGTAATCTGATAGGCTTAGTCAAGTAATCGGTGCATCCTGCTTCGATGCACTTTTCTTTTTCGCCAGACATGACATGCGCTGTTTGGGCAATTATTGGAACCGTGGAATTTAACTTTTTTATTTCACGTGTTGCGGCATATCCGTCCATAACGGGCAACTGCAAGTCCATCAAAACCAAATCAATATGATTTGCTTTGAACATTTCGACTGCTTCTACTCCGTCTTTTGCCCAGAGAATTTTTGCACTCGTGCGCCTTAATGCTGCATCAAAAAAGATTTTATTGGTTTCAACATCTTCTACTACCAAAATAACCTTATCTCCCCAATCTTGATAAAGATCTACGCTAAGTTTCTCAAACATATCTATCCTTTATTTTTTAAATTTAAAAGTGCAAAAGTAATTCTTTTTTTTTATTCAAAAAATTTTTGCATCTTTTTTTCTTTTTTTTTTATTATTTTAATCTGATAAAAATTGGTCATCAATATTTGCAATAAGTGTAAAACCCACATTTTTTATCCTTAAATAAAGTTTTTTGACTCCTTTTATTTCAGTGATTTCACCCGATAACCCCATAAAAGGACCCGAAGTGAACTTTATTTTTTTTCCTTTTTGTAATTTCCCCTTTTCTACACTGAACTCTAACTTGTTTTCTACGGCACGTTTCATTATTTCCATTTCCATATCTGGAATAACTACTGCTTTGCCTTTATATGAAACATAACCAACGATGTTTTTTACTTCGAAAACTTTTCGGTACTCCAATTGTGAAACGCGTACAAAAATATATGAACTTATTATGGGTACATCTATCCATTTTTTTCTGTCGCTCCAAAGCCTCAACTCTTTTCGTAGTGGGAGATATGCTTCGATTCCGCTCTCGGTAAGTTCTGAAAATATTTTTTTTTCAGATTTTGGCTTGGTATAAAGTGCAAACCATTTTTGTATGTCCGTTGTATCCAATGTTTGAATTTATTTTAGCGGTGCAAAAATAGATATTTTTAGTAAATAAATAATAAAAAAAATCTAAATTTTTTTTATTCCGTAAAAAAGTATTACTTTTGCGGTCTGAAAAAAGGCTTTTTCAAGCCTTTTTTTAATAGTTTGTATATTTGAAAAATCTTTATAAATGATTGAAGACGAAAGAATTATAAAAATTAATATTGAAGATGAAATGAAATCTGCCTACATCGATTATTCGATGTCGGTGATTGTATCTCGTGCGTTACCCGATGTACGAGATGGTTTAAAACCTGTTCATAGACGTGTCCTTTTTGGAATGAATGAACTCGGCGTAACTTCCACAAAGGCGCACAAAAAATCAGCCCGCATCGTAGGTGATGTTCTCGGAAAATATCACCCCCACGGAGACTCGTCAGTTTATAATGCGATGGTACGTATGGCGCAAGAATGGTCGTTAAGATACCCTTTGGTTGATGGACAGGGAAATTTCGGCTCAATGGATGGCGATAGCCCCGCAGCAATGCGGTATACAGAAGCAAGGTTAAGCAAAATTTCCGAAGAAACATTGGTCGATATTGAAAAAGAAACAGTTGATTTTCAACTTAATTTCGATGATACACTGAAAGAACCGACCGTTCTACCTACAAAAATTCCTTTATTGTTGATAAATGGCGCATCGGGTATTGCTGTTGGTATGGCTACAAATATGGCGCCCCATAATCTTGCCGATTCTATTGACGCAATTACTGCATTTATTGATAATCCGCAAATTGAAATTGAAGAACTTATTTCCGTAATAAAAGCACCCGATTTCCCTACGGGAGGTATTATTTATGGTTATCAAGGCGTAAAACAGGCATATCTTACGGGGCGTGGAAGGGTTGTTCTCAGAGCAAAAACTGAATTTGAAACCGATAAGAATGGACGAAATAAAATAGTCGCAACAGAGATTCCTTATAATGTCAATAAAGCAGAACTGATTAAAAAAATTGCAGATTTGACAAATGAAAAAAAGATTGACGGAATTTCTGACGTGAACGACGAAACAGACCGACACGGTATGCGCATTGTGGTTGACTTAAAGAAAGATGCTATTCCAAACGTTGTTTTAAACCATCTTTTTAAACATACCGAATTTCAGTCTTCGTTTTCTGTGAACAACATTGCGTTAGTAAAAGGTCGCCCTCGTTTGTTAAATTTAAAAGAGATAATCTCTTGTTTTGTTGAACATCGACACGAAGTTGTTACTCGTAGGACACAGTTCGAACTTCGAAAAGCCGAAGAAAGACTTCATATTTTAGAGGGATTGATTATTGCAAGCGACAATATTGATGAAGTAATTCGCATTATTCGTGCTGCTGAAACTCCTAATCAAGCAATTGAAGAGTTAATAAAAAGATTCCAACTTACTGAAATACAAGCAAGAGCAATTGTTGAAATGCGTTTGAGACAACTTACAGGCTTAGAACAAGAAAAATTACGTGACGAACATTCCAAAACAGTTGCCGAAATTGCTCGACTAAAGGAAATTCTCGAACATGTTCATTTAAGGATGGCAATTATCAAACAAGAATTGCTTGAAATAAAAGAAAAATATAAAGATGAGAGACGTACAGAAATCGTTTTTGCTACCGAAGAGATTAATCCCGAAGATTTTTATGCCGATGACGAAATGGTTATCACTATTTCACATCTTGGATATATAAAAAGGACTCCATTAGCGGAATTTAAGACCCAAAATAGAGGCGGAGTTGGATCAAAAGGATCCTCAACGAGAGATGAAGATTTTATTGAGTATATTTATCCTGCTTCGATGCATCATACAATGCTATTTTTTACAAAAAAAGGTCTATGTTTTTGGCTTAAAGTTTATCAAATTCCTGAAGGCACTAAAAGTAGTAAGGGCAGGGCAATACAAAACCTTTTGAATATTGATGCTGACGATGCTGTAAAAGCATTTATTAGGGTTAAAAATCTGGGTACTGATATGGAATTTACAAATTCTCATTACATTGTGATGGCAACCAAAAAAGGACTTTTGAAAAAAACCCTTCTATCTCAATATTCACGACCCAGACAAAATGGTGTCTATGCAATAGTTATCCGCGAAGGAGATGAACTACTCGAAGCAAGACTTACAAACGGTCGAAACGAAATAATCATGGCAACTTTATCGGGTAGAGCAATAAGATTTAATGAAACAAAAGTTCGAAGTGTAGGTCGTAAAAGTATGGGAGTCAAAGGGGTTACGCTTAGTTCTGAAAATGATGAAGTTGTTGGTATGGTTTGCATCAAAAATGTGAACGAAAATATCCTTGTCGTTTCTGAAAAAGGATACGGAAAATGCTCTAAAATAGAAGATTACAGGATTACCAACAGAGGCGGAAAAGGTATTAAAACAATGAGGATTACTCCTAAAACTGGAAATTTAATCTCCATTAAAAACGTTTCAGACGATAACGACCTTATGATTATTAATAAATCGGGTATTACCATTCGACTCGCCGTTGCTAATATCAGAGTTATGGGACGAGCAACAATGGGAGTTAGATTGATTAACCTCGACAAAAAAAATGACGAAATCGCATCTGTCGCTAAAGTCGCATCTGAAAAAGAAGAAGAAAAAACTGAAAATATCCTAGATACGAATGATGACACGATTGTAGAAAACAATATTGCGAATGATTTTGAAGAAGTCGAGTTTGCCAATGAAGAAGATATATCAGAGTTTGAAGAGTTAGAAGATGAAGAAGAGGAGTTAGAAAATGAAGAGGAGGAATTAGTAGCGGAAGATGAGGAGGATGAAGAGTTTGAAGAGGCTGATGAGTAATATCAATCATAAAACAACCGAAATCACCTTTGAATACTTTCAAAATTCTTTTACTTTTGGAATTTAACTGATATCATTTTTAGATTGGTAGAAAGTCAGTTTTCAGTATTCCTAACTGAATTTGGATTAACTATCTATTTTAACATTTTTCCTAAATTCTGCGGGTGACAAACCTGTCATTTTTTTAAAAACACGATAAAAGTTTTGGCGGTCATTAAACCCTGAATCGAAAGCAATTTCATCAATAGTAAATTTATATGCATCTTTTTTCGACAAAATTTGTATTGATTCTTTTATGCGGTACTCGTTAACGTAGGTGTTGAAACTCTTTTGCAAACAGTGATTTATAGCATTTGAAACATAATGACGTTTTGCACCAAGTTTTTGTGCTAATAAATCTACTGAAAGAATAGCATCTCTATATGGTTTTTCTGTCGACATTAATTGTTCTATCTCTTTCATTATCAAACAGTCTGTTTCGTCGGGGTTGGTTTTATGCAAATCTTGTTCATTCACTGCAGAATCAATTGTGTTTGTATCAACTATCAGCGGAATAGAATCATTATTATTAGTTTCGACTTGTGCCCATTGCTGCGATTTACGCACTAATTCTCTATATGCGGAGCGTTTTCGACGATAAAGGAATGAGACCGACACCAACAAAACCAAAATTACAATAAATCCCGATAAAAGTATTATCAAATAAATTTGAGTTTGTTTTCTAAGTTTCGTTTCTTGTTGAAGTTTTTGCTGCTGCTGTGCTGATTCTTTTTGTTCCATACGTAGCAATAACATTGCATTGAACTGTTCCTCATATAGTTTGTTTGCCAAAATTGTTGAATCGATATATGCTAAACTTAATTTTATATTTCCTATTGCTGCATAATATTTACTTTTCACTTCATAAATACGTGGTAATCTTCCTTCTCTGGGCATTATATTGTAATATTCGGTTGCTGCATCGAGGTATTTTTTTGCTTCAATTAAGTTTTCCATTTTTAAATAAATTTCTGATAAATTTATAGCCGGACCAGAGGCATAAGCATAGTCGGCGTGTTTTAGCATTTTTTCGATACTGCTTTTGAGCAGCGGAATAGCATTTTCATACTCATTTCTTTGTAACATATTATGACCAATATTTCCATTTGCAATTCCAAGCCATCTGTCATAAAAGAGTTCGTTTTCAGGAAACATCTCAGCCACATTAATTATTTCATGAAAACAACTATCCGAACGGTCATAATCTTGATATCCATTGCGAAAAGAAAGTCCTTTGCCGTTGAGAGCGTGTTGCCTCGAATAAATATTATGTAGGTTGCTATTTTTATCTTCCAATACTTTGTTAAAATATAAAATTGCTCTTTGATAATCTTTGAACGTATAGTAAGCATCGGCGATCATCCTGTAATAGTACGATTTTTCAGGAATTAACTCTGCAGATATTTCTTGAAGCCGATCATCCTGTACGGCATACAGTTCGAAAGCAGATTCGTAATTATTAAAATAAACCCAATAATAATCTATAATTTTCTGTCTAATAGTCAATTCTAAATGTGTTACTTGATGTTTTTGGGCTATATGTAACAATTCTAAAGTATTTTTTAATAGGTCATCAACAGAAAATAGTTCATTTCCATATAAAGAACGTTTTTTATCAAACATCAGCAATTTGAAATATTCTGAAATCAATTTCCATTCAATAGTTCCTATTTTTTGGGCTACCTCCTCAACTTGAATTAGCATTTTTTCTGCTTCAATTGTATCAATTTGGAAAAACAATGTATATAAACCGATAAGTTCTTGCGAATAATCAGCATATTTTTTGTGGGACATCGTATTAAAGGGGTTTTCCTCTGCATGTAAATTTACATTGAAAAATATGACAACAATGCACAAAATTAGCGACTTATGAAATAAAATCATTTTTTTTTGTTAATTTTCGAGTTGCAAAGGTAGAAGTTTTTTTAGTAACTCAAAAATTAATTCAAACAAAAAATAATAGAATCCCCCTATCTCCCACAATTCAAAACCATCCCCGCACCCCCTTCGCTTGAATTATTCTGAAAAATTAATGATATTCCACAATTTGAATAAATCTTTTGGGTTTCGGGGTTGTAGGCTTTTAGCGTTATTTGCTCGCCTGAGGCTACGCTGCTGTAGATTATCAGGTGGCAAAGATAGATTTCGAGTTCTGATTCGAATGCTAAATTTGCTTTGCCGCGACATTCATCGCCCACAAATGCTCCTAATTCTGATAGTACGTTGGTACTGACTACATTATCAAAGGCTATTTGCGTAACGAAAGTCATGCTGTATTCGTAATCTTGCGGATTAACGACTGACCAATTTGGCGATTCAATTTCAGAATCTTTTTTATCTTTTTTGCAAGATGTTAATAATGTGATGGATAATAATGCCATCAAAAATGTTCTAAATATTAATTTTTTAAAATTCATAATTATTATTATTTAATTTCGTGCGACTTTGTGATTTCCTTTGTGTGCCTTCGTGGTTAAGTTTTCTTTTACCACAAAGGAACACAAAGGATTTTTCACAAAGGAACACAAAGGGTTAATTTTTTACTATTTTTACTGTTTCGTTTCCTATTTTTACAAAATATAATCCGTTTTCTAAGTGCGAGATGTCTATTTTTATGGTTGCACGGTTCACGGTAAACGGTTCATGGTGAACAAGGCGACCTACCGCATCAAATATCTCGATGAAATTCCCAGAATGTTGAGGGGATTGCGGGTCATGCCCGCAATGACGAACAAAGAATTGACCGCTCGTCGGATTTGGATATACGCTAAAATTAACGCCATCGTTGGTAAACAGAATGGGATTGTCAAGCGTTCCGAGTGTTGCATCGGTTTTGAATGTAATTATTTGACTTAATGGCGTTTCTGTTTCACTGTCAAATAGATAGAATGAAATTATTTCATCTTTGCCATCTGCATGAACGGTCAAAAAGAAGAGTTGTTTTTCGTTAACGGTTCTTATTAACGAACGTCCGCGCTCTTGTCCGTTGATTTTTGCGACAAGCATTGCGGATTCAGAAATTTCGGCATCATTTAATAACACTTCACCGATAATTGTGAGGTTGTTTTCATATTTATGCGCAATTTCATTCTTTGGAATGCCCATTTTTGGCGGCATTGAGGCAATTGTTGAATAACCTGGATAATTGAAAGTTCGGGCTTGTGCGGCTTTGTACATATATCCTGCATTTGGTTGCAAATATTCAAGACTTCCTACCCAGCCCGACTGATTATCATAAACCGCAAAACTAAACTGTCCTTTTATAATGTCGCCGGCTGTCGCATTTAATCCTGCAAATGCCTCATTAACAGTATTATTAAACTGCGGAGTATATGCAATCCAATTCCAGCCTTGCATCAAACTTATTTGCGTAGTTTCGGGGTTAATATCTTCTCCCGCAAGTGAAATTTCATTATTTCCGCTCATTTTTATCATATACATTTGCAAATTGTTGAATCCTCGATCGTTAAGCGTTCCATTTGTCCACACGCCATTTTCAAAACGACTGAACGATTGCTGCGATTTTATTTCAATTCCGTTATTTACTCCTCGCATTATAAGATTTGCATTTTCCAAACTCGGACTGTTTACGTTGAAAGAAATCCAATTCCAACCCGTTACAAGTGGCACAATATTAAGCAGTTGTCCTGTTGTTTCAAAAATTATAGGATTTGAAGGAGTTCCAACAAGCGTATTTGCCCTAAAATTAATATCTAACGGTTTTACAGGTGCATAAATTTTGCCGCTGCCTGCATGCCAAATTCTAAATTCAATTGACTTATTTTCAGTAGAATAATAGACATTAAGCGATGCTTGCCATCTATCAAGGTTTGTCATATATTTTGGACTTGTAACTCCAACGCATACTCCGTCAATAAATGCGCCAACCATATCATTTTCATCGTTTGAGATAATATTTTCAATCCTAACCTGCCCAATAATCGACATCGAACTTTCATAATCACTCGGATTTACATACCAATTTGGACGCAAACCGGTTACTTTCAGTTGCATCGGTAAAATTTCAGTAACTCCGTTGCCGCAATCAAGTTCTATTGCGGTTTCATAATTTCCGATATTAATACCTTGAAAAACAGTGAAGGTGAGGTCTCTACTCTGTAACGGCTGCAAATTTCCAACGCTGTTATTAACGCTTAACCAAACGGGCAAATTTTCAATGGAATAAGTTGTCATTGTGCCTCCTGTGTTAATTATTCTTGCTGTAAAAGTAACATTTTCACCCTCTTGCATATTAATATTAATTGGGTCGCTGTCCCACAAAAGAGCGTTTCGTCTCACAAATGCAGTCCATTGTTCAGTACCGCTTTTGTTGTTGCGCATATCGCGGATGTCTTTTACGCTGATATTGAGGATTGTACCTTCAACGCGAGTAAAATAATCGGGCGACATCGTTAAAACAATCTTATTATTTGAGGCAACAAAACTAAATGGCACATTTTCAATGGGTCGCACATCTTTTACAGGTACGGAAACCGATGAAGTTGTTGCTGTTCCTGTTGCAGTTGTAGCGCCTTCATCTACCATATTATCATTACTTTGCATAACAACAATTAACCCGCTTGATTGATGAACGTAAGTTTCAAAAGGATAATAGGCAAGTAAACCTGATTCATCTCCGTGTAACTTACTGTTTTTGTTTAAAATAATGTTTTCACGGGGGAGTGCGCTGTTCCAAATACGAATTTCATCAAAATAACCGTTAAAATATTGACTATAAGCATTATTGGTACGTTTAGCACCAAAACAATAAAAAGCGCTTGCAAACGAACCAAGTTGATTTTCTGCGAAAACCGATCTATTTTCACCATTTATATAAACATTTACGCTACCGTTGCGCCTTACCGACAATGCAAAGTGATGCCATTTGGTATCATTTACATTTTCAGAAATTAATGTTTGATTTAATGTTCCCTCTGCTTTATATAACGCCACACCACCATTTGAGGTAATTGCAATATAACCGTTATCAGCGCTAAATAATGTTGCGCCATTTTGAATGGAGTTATTTTCACTTCTAAACCAAAATTCAAGAGTAAAATCTCTGTAAATATCAAGCGGATATGTAGCAGTTTGTATGTTAAAATAGTTATTATCAGTCTGTTTTGCATAACCAGACGGATAAATGTACCAATCATTTTGCAACATTAAATGTCTTGAACGGGCTTTATCTTCGGCAATTGAGCCTTCGGCTTCGTCTAATAACCAATAACCGATTAGTCCGTGTTCTCTGCCCGATTTTCTGATATTCTTTTCAGCCGAAATATCTGCCATTGTGCGTATTTTGGCATAAAAATGCAAGTGTGAAATTGCGCCATTAAATCCATCATTAAAATCAAAATTATTACCAACAAAAAGCCTGCCTTGATTTTCAGGAATTAAAGTCAATTGTTGGTTGGTAAAGAGATTATTATTTAAAACTCCTTCTAATTCAAACACTGAAACACTATTATTTTCACGGTCGTAACTCATTGATATATACTTCCATGTCTCATCATTTGCGATGGTTATTGTGGAGGAATATGTTTCATTTCCAATTTTTAGGATACAATTTCCTGCTGCGTTAAAGCCGAGTGAAATATATTTTTCGTTATTACCAAAGGCAAACAATGTACCTGCACTGTTTAAATCACGATAAAACCATGTTTCAATTGAAAATGAGCCATCAACAAAAATTGGCATTTCAGTTTTAGAATGTTGTGAACCGCCTGTAAATGAAAGTCCTACATTAGGTTCTGCGATTTCTTGAGCGTTAAGTATGCCTGAAATTGTAAAATTATTTTGCGTTAGCATACCCGTTTGAATATCCTCGTTAAAAGTGATAGAAAGTTCATCTCCTGCGCCCAGAATACCGTTTGCGGGCGACGGCGCTCCGAGTGAACGTGGAAGCGTTAAATCTTTATAACCCGACAAAGCGTCTGTAGAATATGTAGATAGCGGATTTCCAATGATTTCGCCATCAATGGCATTAACCGATGTTACAGTTGCACGAATTTCATACTGACCATCAATTGCGGGCATTTTCCAAGGATAGACAATAAATGGACGCGTACCAATATCTTCTTTCAAACCTTGCGCTTTTTCGTATAAATGAGAAGGATAGAAAGTCATTATTGTGTTCCAATTTGGAGATGCTATAGGTCTGTATTCCAAACGAATATACCCAAAATTCGGAAAATTCACATCATAATCGGCAATTGAAACATAAAGCGTGTCGCTTGTAGGATTATCGGTATTTAGTATCCAATTATTTGAAGGCTCGGTGATTGCAACATTGCTAACTCCTGTAATAAATTCCACTGAAATATAAGCAGTATCAGCAATAACGGGCAAAAAATCAGTTGGGTCGCCCTGACATTGAGAACGCAAGACGAGTGCGATATTTTGGTAAATATCCTCTGTACCTTTGCCCACTGTAAGCGTTTTATATAGGGTTTCGCCGGGTTTAACAAGAAAAGAACGTCCATTTCCAATGGCTCCACCATCAATTTTCAAAATAGCACCGTGCGGGTTAGTTGCCTCTTCCACAATAAGTTGAAACCAAAAATCATCACTTGTTTCAGATTCATTTTCAAGCGCAAGCGTAAAAATAGCCTCACGATTATCGGGAACATTGAGCACAACTGGCGAACTATCAACCCTAATTTTCGGAACTTCAATTTGCATTGTAGCCTCATTTAACACGTGCACGCCGGGTTGATAATATTTTGTCCGTAATTCATCTTCATAAGGGCATGATGTACGTCCGCCGCGGGTTTTAAAAGCAAATGTACCAGAAGTAGTCATTCCATAATCGACTGTAAGTTGGTCATAACCACCTTCTTCCTGTAAAACAAAACCAGAATTAATAGATGTTTCAGTCTCCTCAGTCGATGACGATTCATCTTCGTGAACATATTCCACTCCAACTTTTGTACCCATACCAAGTCCCAGAACTTGACCATCATCAGAATATAGTAAAGTAGGATTTAATACCCATTTAAATGATTTTGTGTAACTTTCGGTTGCCGTGCTTGTCGCTGAATATTGAATAGAAACGCCACTACCAAAACTGTAATTATCAATAAGTTTCATTTCAACTTTTTCTTTTTCATTTTGAGCGAGTATTTCTGTCCAACCATCAATTTGATTATTAAAATACGTTACAGAGTCGGTTTCAAATTTAGTCCAATCGTACTCATTTGGAAAATAAGTGGTGTAACTTGGACCTGTATAATAGAGGTCTGGCGGCGAGGCATTAGTTCCGAATGCAACGTCATCGGTATTTAATTTACCAAAATTAGGGTGATTATGCGGCAAATTCGATACATAAATCGGCTCTTCAATAATATCACTATTCACTTCTGTTCCCATAGGTTTGATAAGCAGGCTTAATCCTTCGCGCCATTTAGGTAGCATAATTGTTTCTAAATCAACTTGCGTGTATGCAAAACGTGTATCAAAAGTTTGTCCGAAAGCAAGAGAGTTCGCAGGCGCAATAGAATAATCGTTATCACCTTGATTTACAGTTTCAAAAGCATCATTATCTTCATTGGAATAATTTTTAAGAATTGTAATTGCATTTGTCAGTCCATATAAAATATTAGTTGAATTTCCAATAAAAATATCACCATAATGACTTACATACGAGTTGTCGTCTGAGGTTTCAAAGCGTTCGGTAAAAGTAGTTTTTGTTGTTCTTTCTGATGCAGAAGTCCAAGTTTCTTCGGCTTTAATACCTGCCGTAACATCAATAACCGTTTCTGCTTCTGTAATAACTCCAGCGCCAACTCCCGTCCATGTAATCACTTTTGTGCCAAGATGTAAGGTTGCTTCTATCGCTTCTTTTGCGCCATTAACTATCGTACTTGTTTTTTTAACAGTAACCGAAGTGCCATTTTCGATAAACGATTTACTTTTACTTCCTGGCGGGTCGCGCAAAATAATATCAACTTCATCGGGACCCGCAGTCATAAAGTCTGTTCCTGTTGTTCGGTCGCCAAGATGCCACGCTTCAATGGGTTCTGTACCTAAATCCCAGTAATAACTTACATTTCCAAGCATTAAAGTAGCAAAAAAGTTGTTACTGCCTGTGGTCAGGTTGGGAGCGCCCGCAATAAAGGCATATTTAACTTCGCCGTTATCGTCTGTTTCAATAAGGTCAGGCATTGGATTAAACTGAATATCATTACTCATATTTACTTTGCCATTTTTAATTGGATACCTCACAGTTTCAATAGGGTCAGAGACATAATTTGTATATTCTTCATAAGCGTTCATACCAAAAATATATTGATTTCCTTGCCTGAAAACAGGTTTTCCAAAAAGATAACCGTCAGTTTCATTATATAGTTCCAAATCATCGCTTTCGTCTGTAAGTTCGTTTCTTACTTCAAAAGATATATCACCAAAATAATCAACAGGCTGATTTGTAACTAATTGCTTAACACTAAAAGATGGCGTTGATTGATAATAATATTTCCATTCGGCATTATAAAAGACTGTATCAGAATTTTCAAAATATTCCCAATGGTCAACCATGCCGGGTATTCCCGTAACAAAAAGAGAATCAGCCCACGTGCGAATGTTTGTTCTCAAAAAACTGTTGTCAGGCACGACAGCAGAAACTAAATCTAATGTTTCTCGTAAGTTATAAATTGTAAGTAGCGCACCATAATCTGCGGGAACTCTAATATCACTGATAATGTACGGTTCGGGATAAACCATTGCCACAAATTCACCCGTTATTGGACTTACCTGAATAGTTATATCTTGCTGATTATAAGTTACTATTGTTTGGTCATCCTGTAAACCGCCCGGACTTGTCCATTGACCTTGATTATGCGTAAATGTTTCAGAAAAAGTGTCGTTTGTTAAATTATATTGTGGAAGGGTGTTTTCTAACTTAATTGTTTGTGCGCCAATGTTATTGATAGATTCACCGAAACCTGAAATTTTGTTATTTTCAGTAGCGCCGCCTGTTACGCGTCCAATAAGTTTAATCCGTGTTTGGTCATAAAATTGAATATTACTTATCGGAGCAATGTAATTCAAATCTTTATAAAATTCTTCTCCCGTTTCAGTATCAAATACCAATTCTTGTAAATATCCATCATTTTCAAATGTATGTCCCTGTTTTACAACACGTAACGAATGAATACCAATCGGAATTCTAATATCAAAATAGCCTTCATCATTAGATTTTAAGACACTTCCATTAGTATTTGTCATTGTTCGACCATCCAATTCAAAATTACAGTCTGCAACAGGGTACGTACCACCTTCATAAGTAACATAACCTTCAACTTTAAATGACGAAACATCAGTAAAATCAATACCGTTATGAGTAGATGAATTGGAACTGAAATATAAGGGACGATTTGCAGGCTCAAAGTCGTGAACACCAAGCATTGGACTAATTGTATAAGTAGTTCCGTTGCCTGAATAAGGAATCGTGTTAATAATATAGTATCCGTTTTCATCTGTAACTGCCTTAATAGCAAGTTGTTCGGTGTCTGGCACTTCAAATTCAGTACGGAATGCCGAGTTTCCGCCGTAAATAGTTCCGTGATTTTCGTTGAATACGCCATTATTACCCGAAATATCAAAAACAGTGTTACCGCTTGTTTCATCAAAACGAAAATACATTTGTAAAGCATCTTCCTGCCCTGAAATATAACGGTCGTAGTTGTTTGCAATTTCTTCTGCTGATAAAACTCTGTTCCAAACTCTAACTTCATCCACAAAACCGCTTAAAGAACTCTGTAGATTTTCACCGGCTCCAATAGTAGTATAATTGCCTGATGGGAATCCGATTGAGCCGTTAATTGTTCCTGTAACAGTTTCTTTTAATTCGCCATTAATGTATAATTTTGTTTCTATTTGAGAGTTTATAATGTTTGATGTAATTGTAATATGTTGATATTCATTTTGTAATAATAAATAATTAAAATTTGAGCGAAAATAGGTAGTACCCGTACCATTAGGATTATTATGACAATGGTCGAATTGCAATTTGTTATTAACGATTTTAACTCCATAACGCCAATCCGAATTATATAACCATTGTTCTTTCGATGTAATTAAATTTCCCTTAAACCACGCTTGAAAAGTAAATTTATCAGGCGTCAGGTCTTCTTTATAAGGAACTCTAATAATTGAACTGTCAGAAACTGCAAATGCCTTGTTTTTATAACCGCTTTCGCCTGTTGCGGCAACTTTTACGTCTTTAACGGCAATACTTCCCGTGTATGCAATTCTTCCGCTAACTACGCCATACGGCTGCATAAATCCTATTGATTCAATTTCGCTTGCCACTTCTGAATCTCCGCTGCAATCCATCCATCCTCTGATAGTGTAAGTGTAATAAATGCCCGGAATGGCGGTATTATCGTCGTAACTATATTGCGACAATCCTGTACCTTGAATTTCATATATTTGCTGGTCAATTGCATTTGGATTATCGGCTTGCCGTCGTGAAACGGTATATCTATTAAAAGATGCGCCTCCGCTGCCCGAAAAAGCGGCTGTATTCCAAGTAATTGACACTCTATCGTTGTAAAAACCTTTTGATGCGCTTATTTCTGATATTGTACCCGGATCGGAGGCGGGTCGCGAAATTGGCGAGGAGGCTTTACTTCCTATAACTGTTGCGCCATCAATAATTTCAATAAGATATGTGCTTGATTCACAAGATGGAACGCTACTATCGGTAAAAGTTAAAGTTGTAATATCAAGCGCGCTTGTTAAAACAACGGTCTGATTTCTTGTAATCCTGAACTTAAAACTGTTTTTAATAACTCCTTCTGTTAGCGTCCAATTAAGCGTAATGCCCGAACTATTTGCCTGTGCTATAATACTGTTTATGTTCACGTAACTTGTATTAATAACAGCCGATTGAGTTGCTTCATATAATCCCCAATTTAAACCTGCACGTTTTACACGAAATTCATAAGTTTTTATACCAACATTGATTTCGGGATAATCAAATTCAATAAATGGGTTAGTTTCAGAGGCAACGTATGGTTTTATACCACCCGAAACATCCTGCCATGTATCTCCCGCTACTCGCCATTGAATATTGTAACCGTCTGTTGGCGAGCCGTTTGTGCCTGCATCCATAGTCCACGAAAGTTTAACTTTACCGCCTGTTAGCGAAACGCTTAAATTATTTGGCTGCCTGTAAGCGGGAACGGTATAAACATTGCTTCTTTTATACATATATTGACCCCATTGCGGATGAGTTGCCATAGGATTGCTCATTGCATGGTCATATCTTGTGGACATAATTTGAAAAGTTATTCCATCATTCATTTCTGCTTTTGTAAGTACATAACTGCTTTCAAAAGAGAGATTATTACCCGACGAAATATAATCTTTTGGCGCTTTTTGCCCATAACTTACAAGAGTTGCTTCGTTTTCGTGGTAATAGAGATTTTTACTCGGCATTTCCAAGATAACGTCGCTCACATATTTAGTACCTTTATCTGCAAGGTTGTTAAAATTCGGAATGGAATAATTGATTTTAACAGTTCCATTTGCCTGAAATTCATGCGCATTATTACCAATTTGCGGCGTATTTAAAGGATTTCCATAAACATAAGCAGTAGGACACACCCATGAAATACTTCTTGTACCGCTACCCACGCCCGATGGTCTGTCTTCGTGGTCAAGTGTTCCTTCTATTCTAAAAGTGATTACGCTATTTTGAACTGTGGATGGCAAATTCTCCCAACGTATTGCAGCATAACAGGTATGTGGTCGGGTAGATGACAACTTGTTGTTTTTGTATTTCACCCTTTTCCAATTACTTCCCGGACCTTCATTAATAGGTCCAATTGTATTCCAATCGTGCGGTTCGCCGTATCCGGCTTCCTGCGCCACTGAATAAAGCGTAAACGAGGCTGCGGCTTTTTGCATATCAATCCAATACCAAGATGCCTCTTCCTGTCCGCCACCTTTTACATTAAGCAGCGATGTGTAGGATTGTCCTCCGTTGGTGGAATACTCTAATTTGTTAGCATTTCCGGCGATAAACCTTTCATAACCTCCTGAAGATGTGTCATAAAAAGGAAATTGGAGATAAACGTTTGTAGATGTCCAATAAAACAATTTTAAATCGCCATTTGCCGTAAATGGCGGGTCAAACGTGGGCTGCGCCCATAATTCTGCTGTTCTACTTCCGTAAAACAGCGTCATACATAAAATAAGAGACATCCGCATAAAGCGGGAAACTCTTTGATTCTGAAATAAATAACTTTTTACCATAATAGATAGATTTTTATTTTAAATGAAAAATATCATAAATTAAAGCGCAAAAATAGTTTGTGCGGAGTTATATGATGGGGTATTTTATAAATTGCCACAACAAGATTTAGTTTTTTTAGCCACTTATTTCACAAATTTGCACTAAATATCAGAATACTTGACCTATGCGGAAATCAAAATGTCCTCTTTTTTATGAATATATATTCTCCACTAATCCACTTCCCGCTACTAATGCTACCAAATTATTACCATTAACATGAAACAAGGATGCATTCATTTCAATAAATTCAGAGTTCCTTACCTCATAAAGGTTTTTTTGTTATTTTATAAGGAAAAATCTATTTTTGCTGAGGAAACCAAAATGTCCTACATTTTGGTTTTTTGCATTCCTAATGGAATGTGGAAAACTGAGGTTGATAAATATTTCATAAAAAGGTGACATTTTGATTTCCTCGGAGGTCAGGTAATCTGAGATTTTTTTTCTCCAATACGCTGACAAACACCTTTTTCAATCAAAGAATCTAAATCTCGTAAAGCGGTTCTGTCTTTTATTCCTTTATTTATTTCTAAATATTCAATATTTAGTCCATTCCGAAAAGTGTTTTCTAACACAAAGAATGCACAAAGAATGCACAAAGAGCACAAGTTGATATATGTTGGTATTTAATACTTTGTGTCCTTTGTGTATTTCAATAAATTCAATAACCAAATCACTTTGTGCCCCTTGTGGTAAAATAATAGGGCTTTTCGGAGTGAACTCAATATAAGAGATTTCTCCAAGAACGAAAATGAATGTAAGCTAAAAAGCAACCTTTCGTGGCGACTTTTTAATTTTTTCTGACTAAGTTATGAAAAGAAATTTGTGAAAAATATTTTCAGTTTTTCACAAATTATCTATAATTTTCTCAATGTCGATAAAAATTTCATCAATAGCACCTATTTTGGAAACACATCGGAATGTACCTTCTTGTTTGTAGAATTCCATAACGGGAGAGGTAATGTCTTCGTACACTTTAAGTCGGTTTTCGATTGTTTCGGGTGTATCGTCTGTTCTGCCCGATGTTTCGGCTCTTTTAGATAGTCTACGAATTAATTCATCTCGAGGAACTTCAAGATAAAGCATTAATTTAATTTTTTCGTTTCTATCGGCGAGCATATCTTTAAGGGCAATTGCTTGGTCGACTGTTCTGGGGAAACCGTCAAAAATAACACCTTTGGTCTGGTTTTTAATTTCAGCGATTTTATTTTCAATCATTCGGATAATTGTTTCGTCAGGAACGAGTTGTCCTTTATCGATAAACTCCTTCGCCGTATTTCCCAGATTAGTACCATTTTTGATTTCATTTCTCAAAATATCGCCAGTTGCGATATGAGTCAAACCATATTTTTCAATAATTTTTTCACTTTGAGTCCCTTTTCCTGAACCGGGGGGACCAAAAATAACAATGTATAGCATAATATTAAGTTTTAGGTAATTTTATAAATATCGGGCAGGTTGCGTCCGTAACCGTTATAGTCGAGTCCGTAACCTACAATAAAGTCGTTAGGAATTTCAATACCCACATAATCAATTTTAATATCTTTTTTTAGGGCGGCGGGTTTAAAAAGAAGCGTTGCAATAAAAATTTCTTTTACGCCTAAATTGTTCAGTTGGTCAGTGCAGTTACTAACTGTAACGCCCGAGTCAACTATATCTTCTAATAATAGTACAGTTCTTCCTTTAAGATCTTCGTTAAAGCCTAAAAGTTCTTTAACTTGTCCCGAACTGCTTGTACCTTCATAAGAAGCTAATTTCACGAAACTAATTTGGCATGGAAAATCAATCAGTTTCATCAAGTCAGCAGAAAACATGAAAGAACCGTTTAAAATACATATCATTAAAGGGTTTTTATCTTTCAAATCCATGTTAATTTTATTAGCAATTTTTGCAATTGCTGCCTGAATTTTTTCTGCTTCAATAGAAATTTCAAATTCTTTGTCTAAAAGTCTTATTGTTTTCATTTATTTTATTTTTATTTTTAGCCACTAATTACACAAATTTACACGAATTATTTTAATTAAAATAGGGTGGAAATAAGGTTTTTTATCACAAACTTCTACCCACTAATCACTAATCACTGCTACCAAGGTTGTTTTGTAGAAAAATAAGGTAAAAATAAAGTTTATTAAATCTTTACACTATCTAAATACACTGTATCTGGACAAAGGTCAGCTTCATTTGCCCATTGTATGGTTCCGATAAAGGGACGAACCGTTTGGAACATTTTTTCATCTCTCAATGCCTGAAAAACCTCATAATCCAGATAGGGTTTTACATCAAAAACTCCTTCTTCGCCGTTAGTAAACCACAAATGGAGGAGATAATTACTTTCTGGGGCTACATCTTTTACTCTTGGGTTCATAATTTTTTACTTTAATGGTTCAATTTTGTAAATATTTTTACCATCAACAGCCAAAGCCAAATTAGCCATCAACTCGTCAGTATGTAATGTAATCCATGCTTGGACAAGTCTGATTTGTGGTTTTTTTATCTTTCCTTCTAAAAGTTCACCGTCTGGTATTGTAAAAATAGCACTTTCTCCTTGATATTCAACATGAATGTGAGGCAGTTTATACTGCCTATTGTCTCTGTAATACATTGAGACAATAATGCCGTAAAACATTGATAATGTTGCCATAAATAAATTATTTGTTTTTTAATATAAACTGCAAAAGTACTTTTTTTTCATATATAATTAAAAAAAAATTGTTGTTTTTTTATCTTTTCTCAATATTTATTTTATTGGGCAAACACGCAAGTTTGCCCCTACACTCATTTTTCTACCAATATCGCATCCCTAACGGCTACTAAGGGAGCTTATAAAAATAAGGGGTAGGCGATAACATGATGCATTTTCTCATTCACTCATTTACTCATTCACTCATTTACTCATTCACTCATTCACTCATTCACTCATTCACTCATTTACTCATTCACTCATTTACTCATTTACTCATTCACTCATTTACTCATTCACTCATTTACTCATTCACTCACTAATCACTAATCACTGACCACTAACCACTATCTTAGTTTCCAATTTCAGAAATAAATTTAATTCTAATCATTCGTACTTCTTCTTCTGAATATTCGTCTTCGCCTAATTCTCTGAGTGCTGCTGCGAGGTCGTCAGTTTCTGCTTCATTTTTGAAATAGCCAAAAATTTCCTCAATATGTTCTTCGTCCATGAACTGCTTAATATGATAGTCGATGTTGACTCTTGTTCCGCTATACACTATTGATTCGAGTTCTTTAAGCAGGTCGTTCATTTCGATTCCTTTTCCTTCGGCAATAATATCGAGTGGTACTTTTCTGTCAATACTTTGAATAATAGAAATTTTTTGTTTAGATCTATTAGCGACCGATTTCACGACAAGGTCAACGGGTCTGTCAATTTCATTTTCTTCGACGTGCCTTCTAATCAGTTCGCAAAATTCCTTACCAAATCTTTTTGCTTTACCCACTCCTACTCCGGAGATGTTCTGAAGTTCCTCTAATTCAATAGGATAGTAGGTTGACATTGCTTCGAGAGATGGGTCTTGGAAAATAACAAAAGGAGGTAAATTTAATTTTTTAGAAAGTTGTTTTCTGAGGTCTTTAAGCATGGCAAAAAGTTCGGGATCCATTGCAGCTGTTCCGCCGGTTGCTCCTTCGATAGCCATTTCGTCGTAGTCATGATTATTGGTTAACATGACGCTATATGGATTTTCGAGGAATTCGTGACCTTTTTCAGTAATTTTTAAAACTCCGTAACTTTCAATGTCTTTAATAAGGAATCCGAGCACCATGGAATGTCTTATTACAGCGTTCCAAAATTTATCATCTTTTTCGCGTCCAAAGCCAAAAATATCTAAGGCTTCGTGTTCATAAGACTTAATAGCGCTGGTTTCGTTACCTAGAAGTATATCAACGATGTAGTCAGCTTTAAATTTCTCTTTCAGTTCGATAATCACTTCTAAAACCATTTCTACGTAATCTTGACCTTCAAATTGTTCTTTTGGATTAATGCAGTTGTCGCAGCTTCCGCAATTTTCTTCTTTGTAATCTTCTCCGAAATAGAGTAACAAAATTTTCCGTCTACAAAGAGAGCCTTCGGCATAAGCAACAGTTTCTAAAAGAAGTTGTCGACCAATTTCTTGCTCTGCAATAGGTTTGCCTTGCATAAATTTTTCGAGCTTCTGAATATCTTTATATCTGTAAAAAGTAATGCAATTACCTTCACCGCCGTCTCTACCAGCTCGACCCGTTTCTTGATAATATCCTTCGAGACTTTTCGGGATGTCATAATGTATCACTAATCTAACGTCAGGCTTGTCAATTCCCATACCGAAGGCTATTGTAGCGACCATAACGTCAGCTTCTTCCGATAAAAAAAAGTCTTGGTTGTGCGAACGAGTAGAAGCGTCCATTCCTGCATGATATGGCAGTGCTTTGATGCCGTTAACCACGAGCGTTTCGGCTAATTCTTCTACTTTTTTTCGGCTAAGACAATAAATTATTGCGGATTTTCCAGAATTTGCTTTTAAAATTTTAATAATTTCACGCTCGGCGTCAACTTTCGGACGAACATCATAATAAAGGTTCGGTCGGTTGAACGAGGATTTAAAAACATTTGCGTTAAGCATCCCCAGATTTTTCTGTATATCGTGCTGAACTTTCGGTGTTGCAGTAGCGGTCAAAGCAATGATAGGTGCAACTCCAATTTCGTTGACAATAGGTCTAATTCGGCGGTATTCGGGCCTGAAGTCGTGACCCCACTCTGAAATACAATGCGCCTCGTCAACGGCGTAGAACGAAATGTTTACTTGTTTTAAGAATTGAATGTTTTCGTCTTTTGTGAGAGATTCGGGAGCTACATATAACATTTTGGTTTTTCCCGAAATAACATCTTCTTTGACCATCTGAATTGCTGCTTTTGTCAAAGAGGAATTAAGAAAATGGGCAACGCCGTCATCTTCGCTGAAATTTCTCATGGCATCTACCTGATTTTTCATCAACGCAATAAGAGGAGATATAATAATTGCTGTACCGGGCATTATTAGCGCAGGTAACTGATAACAGAGAGATTTTCCTCCCCCCGTGGGCATTAATACAAAAGAATCATTCTTGTTAAGTACATTTTGTATTATATCTTCCTGATTACCTTTGAATTTATCAAATCCAAAGTGCAGTTTCAGATAATAATTTAAATCAATTTTCCTTCCCATAAATCCATTTCTATGAACTCATTTTTTTTATTAAATTAAATACAAACATACAAAAAAAAATTTATTTTACCAAAAAAAAATATTTTTTTTTAAATTTTTGACAAAAAAATAAAAACTATCGATAAATGGCTAATTAGTTTTGAGTAAAAATGAGGTTAGGAATTCTGAAAATGTTTCCGCAAATTTTTATGGTTTAAAATATTTTTGTATTTTTGCAGAAAATTTAAATAAATAATGAATAAAAATTATGACCCGCAAAACAGATATGTATTACAGATTTACCAGCGATGAAGAGCCAACCGATGAGCAATTAGAGGCACTTATGGAAGATGCTATTGAAGAGGTTAGAAAAAAAAATGCAAACAAACAAGCATTGATATCGGAAAATATTTATCGTGAGTATCAAAATGTAAAAAAGATGTTTCCCAATTTATAGAGGATGAAAAGACCAAAACTTATTGTAATTGCAGGTCCGAATGGATCAGGAAAAACCACAGTAACTCATCAAATATTAAAACATGAGTGGGTCGAGGAATGTGAGTATATAAATCCTGATTTTATTGCTCGGGATAAATTTGGAGATTGGAATTCTCCCGAAATGGTATTAAAAGCTGCTCAATATGCAGAAAAACAGAGAGAATACTGTTTAAAAAATCATCAAAGTTTAATTTTTGAAACAGTTTTATCTGCAAAAGACAAAATAGAGTTTATTCTGCGGGCAAAACAGCAAAATTATTTTATTCGCCTGTTTTTTATTTGCACCGATAATCCTGAAATAAATACTTCCCGCGTTGCTAAAAGAGTAATGCAAGGAGGGCACGATGTTCCTATTAATAAAATTATTAGTAGATATTATAAATCGATTGCAAATTGTTCTTTTTTGGCAAAAATTGTTGATAGACTTTATATTTATGAAAATTCAAGGGAAAATGAACTGCCCGTATTGTTATTTAGGACAAAAGAAGGTAAATTAATAAAACAATATAACAATGTAAACGAGTGGGCAAAAATGATTTATGAAGAAATTTTAATTTAGAGTATTTGATATTTACAAATTAATATTACTTTTGTAAAAAAATTTTTTTATGTATAGACAAACATTTATACCAACAGCAGAAAATAAATATGAGACCAAAATTCACTGAAACAGATTTTAGAACAATAAAATCAAATCGAGCAACGTGTAGAACGTGCCAAAAAGAGCAAAAAACATGGCATACGCCCGAAAAAATCGCCGTAAAGCCTGTTTATACCGCCTCCGACCTTGAAGGTGCAGAACATTTAAACTATGCATCGGGACTGCCGCCGTTTTTGCGGGGACCTTATTCAGGCATGTTTGCAATGCGTCCTTGGACAATACGTCAATATGCGGGATTTTCAACAGCAGAAGAATCCAACGCATTCTATCGACGAAATTTAGCATCGGGACAAAAAGGTTTATCAGTTGCATTCGACCTTGCGACACACAGAGGCTACGATGCCGACCACGAAAGAGTAGTTGGAGACGTTGGAAAAGCCGGAGTATCAATATGTTCCGTAGAAGATATGAAAGTCCTTTTTGACGGTATTCCGCTTAACGAAATGTCCGTTTCCATGACCATGAACGGCGCTGTGTTACCGATAATGGCATTTTATATCAATGCAGGATTAGAACAAGGCGCAAAATTGGAAGAGATGGCAGGTACAATCCAAAATGATATTCTAAAAGAGTTCATGGTACGGAATACCTACATCTATCCGCCCGAATTTTCAATGAAAATAATTGCAGACATTTTTATCTATACCTCAAAAAATATGCCCAAATTTAATAGTATTTCCATTTCGGGGTATCATATTCAGGAAGCGGGCGCAACAGCAGATATAGAACTTGCTTATACTCTTGCAGATGGATTAGAATATCTGCGTACAGGCGTAAATGCAGGGTTAGATATTGATGCCTTTGCACCTCGATTGTCGTTCTTTTGGGGCGTGGGTATGAATCATTTTATGGAAATCGCTAAAATGCGCGCTGCAAGAATGTTATGGGCAAAAATTGTTAAAATGTTTAATGCAAAAAATCCTAAATCATTGGCGTTGCGTACTCATTCACAAACTTCGGGCTGGTCGCTAACCGAACAAGACCCTTTTAATAATGTCGGAAGAACCTGCATCGAAGCAATGGCAGCCGCATTGGGACATACTCAATCGTTGCATACAAATGCATTAGACGAGGCAATTGCGCTACCAACAGATTTTTCAGCGCGGATTGCACGAAATACACAGATTTACATTCAAGAAGAAACGCAAATTTGTAAGGCAATAGATCCATGGGCAGGTTCATATTATGTTGAGTCGTTAACCAAAGAATTAGCCGAGAGAGCATGGGAACTTATTCAGGAAGTAGAAGAGATGGGCGGAATGGCAAAAGCAATAGAAACGGGACTTCCAAAAATGCGCATTGAAGAGGCAGCAGCACGCGCACAAGCAAAAATCGATAGCGGAAAACAAACTATCGTTGGAACAAACCGCTACCGTTTAGAAAAAGAAGACCCCATTGATATTCTTGAAATAGATAATAGTGCTGTTCGCAAATCACAAATAGAGCGACTGAACAAACTGAGGGCAGAACGTAACGAAACCGAAGTTCAATCAGCACTTGATGCCATTACTGAATGTGTTAAAACAGGTAACGGTAATTTATTAGAATTAGCAGTTGATGCCGCAAAAAAACGGGCATCTTTAGGTGAAATTTCTTATGCATGTGAAAAAATAGTAGGGAGGTACAAAGCAGTGATACGTTCAATAAGTGGAATTTACGCATCAGAAGCGGGCAACGATGCCGATTTTGAAAAAGCCCGCCTATTAACTGCAAAATTTGCAGAAATAGAAGGTCGTCAGCCGAGAATAATGGTGGCAAAAATGGGTCAAGACGGACACGATAGAGGCGCAAAAGTAGTCGCAACGGGCTATGCTGATATTGGTTTTGACGTTGATATGGGTCCATTGTTCCAAACACCCGCCGAAGCCGCAAAACAAGCCGTCGAAAATGATGTGCATGTTTTGGGAGTCTCTTCACTAGCCGCAGGTCATAAAACATTGGTGCCACAAGTTATCGAAGAACTGAAAAATTTAGGTCGTGAAGATATTATGGTCATCGCTGGTGGCGTAATTCCTCCACAAGATTATCAGTTCCTTTATGATACGGGTGTTGTAGGTATTTTCGGACCAGGAACATCAGTAGCAAAAGCAGCAGTAGGTATTTTGGAAGTTTTGATTGAAAGTAGGAGTTAGTGGTTAGCGGTAAGGTTTGACTCCTATTTTTTACCATAAAGTCGCAAAAAGGTTATTTTTTAGCCACTAATTACACTAATTAGCACTAATTCCTTTGTGTTCTTTGAGGTTAAATTGTTTTTACCACGAAGGCACACAAAGGATTCCAATGATTGTCGCTGGTGCAAAACGAATATCGTCAATAGATGTTTCAATTTGCGGATAAATACGTCCTGTTGATGCGTCCCACAGTTTGAAAATCAATGGTTTATTGTTATGCAACGCGTTTCCATAAATATTTGCAAAAGTAAAATAGGCATTATTAGAACTCATAAATGTCGGAGAAGTAACTCCCACGCACAAATCATCAATAAAAACCGCCAAAATATCTTCAGGGTCTTCTTGAAACATACTATCAATTTTAATTTAATCTGTAATATTCATAGAATTTTCAAAATCATTTGGATTAACGTACCAATCGGGTCGTTCGCCCGTAACATTCAGTTGTACGGGCAAAATTTCCAAAACGCCGTTTCCGCTTGTGAGACCTACCGCCGTTTCATAATTACCAATGTTTATGCCTTGAAATACTGTAAAATTAAGTTCACGACTTTGCAAAGGTTGCCAATTCCGGGCGAAATAGTCAATACAATCTTATTGTTTGATGCGGATTTTCTCAAACCGCTGAATACCAACAGGTAATTTTAATCTATTATTTTCCATTGTTCTTTATTTTATTTTGATTTTAAACTCCGTTATCTCCCTCTTTTCATCCTCAATAGCCAATCCTACCCAAAGGGCATCTGGATATGCTTTTGCATATTTTTCCTCTATTTGTCGATATGCCTCTTCTGCTTTTGACTTCGCACTCTCATCTTTTGCGGCTACTTTCAATTCAATGAGCCAAATAAAACCTTGATGTGATAACATAATATCAGAGCGCCCAACGTTTGTTTGTACTTCGGCAAATGTAACAATGCCGCAACCGCGTAAAAATGCTATTATACACGAACGATATAACCATTCTTGCACCGTTAGTTTGTTGCCTGTTAGTTCTACGCTTTGTTTTGCAGCATTCTTAAAGTCATCGTAAGGGATGCAAGATAAAATATAATTAGCGCACTCAATAAATTTTTTGACATCGTTTGAAATGATGGCAGAAAGCAATTTATTTTCAAAGAGATTATAATTTTGTGTTATAATATTTTGTGTTAGCAATTTAGACATTGATTTTAGAACTTCGGTGTTGGGATAATCTAAAGTGAGACTACCAGCAATACCCGGTCTCAAAGTTAAGTATCCTGCCTGATAGAGAAACCCTTCGGGTGGAGTTTCGTCCACGTCGCCCGGACTGCGAGCAAAATCTCTTGAAATAGGGAAATTTCGAAATTGTTCGACCGTCAAATTTTTGTTTTTCATAAAATCGGCAATTATTTTAGGCTTGCCCGTATCAATCCAATAGTTTAAAAACCGCTTATTATCAAAAAATTCCAAAGTAGAAAACGGATTATAAAGTCGAGTTTTAGCATCATAATCAAACGAAAATCCATTGTAATACGATCGCATCTTTTCAATTAACTCATCCGTGCTAATATTCATACTTTTGGCTGTTTCCGCAAGATAATCGGGGAAGTATTTAATAATTTCTTCTTCTGTTAGTCCGCAGATTTCCGAATAATCGGTTTTTAATGAAATATCATTTATATTATTAAGAGCCGAGAACACACCAAGTCGAGCAAATTTGGATATACCCGTAATGAATATAAAACGGATATATTTTTCATTTGCTTTGAGTTGTTTGTAAAATCCTCTCAAAACATTGCGCACATTATCTGCTATTATAGTATCATTAACAAATTCTACGTAAGGCGAATCGTATTCATCTATCAGAACCACAACTTTTTGATTGTACTTTTCGTAAGCAGTTGATATTAAATCATCAAAGAGGTCGCCCGGAGATGTAGTTTCAGATAAAGAAACGTTAAGTATGTTTGCTTTTTTTCTAACTTGATGACAAATAGATGCTTTTAAGCCACTTATTCCATCAGCTGTCTCTACTTTGCTCATATCCAAAGAAATAACGGGACTTGCCTCAAAATCCTTCATAAACTCCTCCGCATATAGACCTTTAAAAAGTTCTTTTTCGCCTGCAAAAATCGCCTCAAAAGTAGATGCTATAACCGACTTGCCAAATCTACGTGGTCGGGCAAGAAAATAAATTTTGCCGTTTCGTATCATTTCGACAAGATATTTGGTCTTGTCTACATATATATATCCTCTTTGGCGGATTTCCTCAAAACGCTGAATACCAACAGGTAATTTTAATCTATTATTTTCCATTGTTCTTTATTTTATTTTTATTTTATACTCAGTTATCTCCCTCTTTTCATCCTCAATAGCCAATCCTACCCAAAGGGCATCTGGATATGCTTTTGCATATTTTTCCTCTATTTGTCGGTAGGCTTCTTCGGCTTTTGATTTCGCGCTTTCATCTTTGGCGGCTACTTTCAATTCGATAAGCCAAATAAAACCTTGATGTGATAACATAATATCAGAGCGCCCAACGTTTGTTTGTACTTCGGCAAATGTAACAATGCCACAGCCACGCAAAAATGCTATAATACACGAACGATACAACCATTCTTGCACCGTTAATTTGTTGCCTGTCAGTTCTACACTTTGTTTGGCAGCATTATTAAAGTCATCGTAAGGGATGCATGATAAAATATAATTTGCGCACTCAATAAATTTTTTGACATCGTTTGAAATGATGGCAGAAAGCAATTTATTTTCAAAGAGATTATAATTTTGTGTTATTATATTTTGTGTTAGCAATTTAGACATTGATTTTAGAACTTCAGTGTTGGGATAATCTAAAGTGAGACTACCAGCAATACCCGGTCTCAAAGTTAAATATCCTGCCTGATAGAGAAACCCTTCGGGTGGAGTTTCGTCCACGTCGCCCGGACTGCGAGCAAAATCTCTTGAAATAGGGAAATTTCGAAATTGTTCGACCGTCAAATTTTTGTTTTTCATAAAATCGGCAATTATTTTAGGCTTGCCCGTATCAATCCAATAGTTTAAAAACCGCTTATTATCAAAAAATTCCAAAGTAGAAAACGGATTATAAAGTCGAGTTTTAGCATCATAATCAAACGAAAATCCATTGTAATAATATCGCATCTTTTCAATTAACTCATCTGTGCTGATATTCATACTTTTGGCTGTTTCCGCGAGATAATCGGGGAAGTATTTAATAATTTCTTCTTCTGTTAGTCCGCAGATTTCCGAATAATCGGTTTTTAATGAAATATCATTTATATTATTAAGAGCAGAGAACACGCCAAGTCGAGCAAATTTAGAAATGCCCGTAATAAAAATAAAACGGATATATTTTTCGTTTGCTTTGAGTTGTTTGTAAAATCCTCTCAAAACATTGCGCACATTATCTGCCATTGTAGTATCATTAACAAATTCGACATAAGGCGAATCGTACTCATCTATCAAAACAACTACTTGTTTATTGTATTTTTCGAAAGTAGTTGATATCAGATCATCAAAGAGGTCGCCAGACGATAGAGTATTCGATAACGAAACCTGAAGGCTGTTTGCTATTTTATTGACTTTGTGACAAATAGAAGCCTCTAATTCATCTATTCCTCTATGTGTCGTTACTTTGCTCATATCTAAAAAAATAACAGGACTTGGTTCAAAATCCATCATAAACTTCTCCGCATGAAGTCCCTTAAAAAGTTCCTTCTCGCCCGCAAAAATCGCCTCAAACGTCGAGACTATTACCGACTTGCCAAATCTACGTGGTCGGGCAAGAAAATAAATTTTGCCATTACGTATCATTTCGATAAGATATTCAGTCTTGTCCACGTAGACATAACCCCCTCTGCGGATTTCCTCAAACCGCTGAAATCCAACGGGTAATTTTAATTTTTTTTGTTCCATAACTTTATCTGTGTTTTGAACTTGCGAATAAATATTTTTTTGCAAAAATAGAAAAATTAAATGAAAAAATGATAACTATTGAAAAAAATAGTGTATTTAAAAATAATATTGCCCAAAATCCTTATTTTCAAAAAAAACGCTCCATAGTAGAACAATCTTTTATTCAAATAGATTCCTCACTTCGTTCGGAATGACTCTATTTGTTTGTAAATGAGTGGGTGGTAAAAAAGGCAGGTCATTCCGAATGAAACCAAGTGAAATGAGAAATCTATTTTGTATCTGTGTTATATGAGCGCTTTTCTTTTTTCTTATAAATAAAAATTGGCTAATATTTTTATTGCATTAATAAAAAGTATTATCTTTGCAACAAATTTTAAATAAGTGCTAATGAACAAAAATAGTAATAATATATTGGAAGAGGCTACTTCAGGGGATTACAAATATGGTTTTTATACTGAAATAGAGATGGATACATTACCCCGTGGATTAAATGAAGAAACAATTCGCGCAATTTCAAAATTAAAAAATGAACCTGAATTTATGTTAGAATTCCGTCTTTCTGCGTACCATAAGTGGCTAAACATGAAGTTTCCGAGGTGGGCTCATTTAGAGATACCTCCAATTGATTTTCAGGATATTATTTATTATGCTGCGCCGAGTAGCATTCCTGCAGCAGTTTGCCCCACAGATGTTCCTGTTGTTCTTAAAACAACTTTTGATAAATTAGGAGTCCCACTTGATGAAACAAAAAAAATGGGTGGCATCGCCATTGATGCCGTTTTAGATAGTGTTTCGGTTAAAACTACTCATAGTGAAACGCTTGCCGAGCATGGCATAATTTTTTGTAGCATATCGGAAGCGATTCGTGAATGTCCCGATTTAGTAAAAAAATATCTTGGGTCAGTTGTTCCGCAGGGAGATAATTTTTTTGGTGCATTAAATTCGGCTGTTTTTAGCGACGGTACTTTTGTCTATATTCCAAAAGGGGTGCGCTGTCCAATGGAATTATCTACATATTTCAGAATAAATGCAAAAAACACGGGACAATTTGAAAGAACATTGATTATCGCCGACGAAAATAGTTATGTAAGTTATTTAGAAGGTTGCACGGCACCGATGCGAGACGAAAATCAACTTCACGCAGCTATTGTTGAAATCGTTGTCCTCGAAAATGCTGAAGTGAAATATTCAACTGTCCAAAATTGGTACCCGGGCGACAAATACGGCAAGGGAGGTATTTATAATTTTGTGACAAAACGTGGACTTTGCAAAGGAGATTATTCCAAACTTTCGTGGACACAAGTTGAAACAGGGTCGGCAATTACATGGAAATATCCCAGCTGTATCCTTAAAGGAAACAACTCGTCGGGAGAGTTCTATTCGGTGGCATTAACAAAAAATTTGCAACAAGCCGATACTGGCACTAAAATGATACATATTGGAAAAAATAGCAAAAGTCTGATAGTTTCAAAAGGAATATCTGCGGGCAAAAGCAGTAATAGTTACAGGGGTTTAGTCAAAGTTACGCCGAGTGCCGAAAACGCAAGAAATTTTTCGCAGTGTGATTCGCTACTTCTTGGCGACAAATGTAGTGCAAACACTTTTCCATATCTTGAAATAAACAATAATTCAGCCAAAGTAGAACACGAAGCGACAACATCTAAAATTGGAGAAGAACAAATTTTTTATTGCAACCAACGAGGAATTTCTACCGAAGACGCTATTGCATTGATTGTCAACGGATATGCAAAAGAAGTTATTAAACAATTACCTTTAGAATTTGCGGCAGAAGCACAAGGATTGCTGAAGATGAATTTAGAGGGAAGTGTGGGGTAATAAAATTTTTTTTTAATATTCAGAACTCCTGACTTGGTATTTATTATTTCCTTAAAATACAAAGGATTATGAAAAAGATACCGCAAACTAAATATGTCGTATATTCAGAGATGCCACGAGTTGCGCTTGCGCTTACTCGGGGGATCTCCAAAAAAAGGATGCATTCATTTCAATAAATTCAATGCACCGCTTTTTAGACAAGCACAAAGCATAGCTGAACGGAATGAAATAACTCTAAATATGATAGGGTGAAAATGCGACAATCGATTTTGCGACAAGTCAGGAGTTCTAATATTGCGATTGGACTTTGCGATAATAACTCCAAAAATCGTCAGTCAATTGACAATTTTTACGTAAATTTTGTCAGTTCAAAAACTTTATTTATCTTTGCAAAAATTTAATTAAAAATAAAAGCGATGATAACCAGACTTTTACAGAAAAAAATAGAGGAAAAGATTACACCGGAGAAGGTAGTGCTCATTTTTGGCGCACGACGTGTTGGAAAAACCGTATTAATGCGTCAATTAGTAAAGAATTTTGCAGGCAAAACCTTGATATTGAACGGGGAAGACTATGATACACTTGCTCTATTGCAAGAACGCTCTGTAGCCAACTATCGTAATTTGTTGAACGGCGTAGATTTACTTGTTATTGACGAAGCGCAAAATATTCCTGATATCGGAGCAAAACTTAAATTAATTGTAGACGAAATAGAGGGTACCAGGACAATTGCAAGTGGCTCGTCATCTTTTGACCTGCTCAACAAAGCCGGAGAGCCTTTAGTAGGAAGAAGTTACCGTTTTCAGTTGTCGCCTTTTTCGCAACAGGAAATAGCACCCACCGAAACGGCTCTACAAACGAGACAAAACCTCGAAACAAGACTAATATACGGTTCTTATCCGGAAGTTGTTAATATAGAAAGCGTTGAAGAAAAAGCAGAATATTTGCGCGATATAGTTAATGCTTACTTGCTCAAAGACATACTCTCGATAGAAGGCGTTAAAAATGCCGGAAAAATGAAAGATTTACTTCGGTTGATTGCCTTCCAAATAGGCAACGAGGTATCCTACGATGAATTGGGGAAACAACTTGGCATAAGCAAAAACACTGTCGAAAAATATCTTGACCTGCTCTCAAAAGTGTTCGTGGTTTACCGTTTAGGCGGATATGCCCGCAATTTGCGAAAAGAAGTGATAAAAGCAGGAAAATGGTATTTCTACGATAACGGAGTGCGCAACGCAGTAATTTCAAATTTTCGACCCTTGGCTGTTAGAGAGGATGTGGGCGCATTGTGGGAAAGTTATCTTATCAGCGAACGAATTAAAAGCAGTCATAATCAATGTCTTGGTAAAGAATTTTACTTTTGGCGAACGTATGACCAACAGGAAGTTGATTTGATAGAAGAAAGCCCGGATGCCACTAAAGCCTTTGAATTTAAATGGGGCAACAAACAACCGTCTGCGCCAAAAGCATTTGCACAAAATTATCCAAATGTTGAGTTTAAAGTGATAAATAGGGAGAATTATCTTGAGTTTGTTTGATTTCAGAAGACTTGCAATTAATTCCTTTGGCATCGGCGTGATAATAACCAAAAAAAATCGTCAGTCAATTGACAATTTTTACGTAAATTTTGTCAGTTCAAAAAATTTTTTTTGGAAATTACATCAAATATATGCCGAATAATTGTTTTCGGACTTTTCAACGGTTACGATTACACTTTTCATAACACCTCCTTACACTTTCCAAATTTTCATTTTTTCCCTAACTTGCATTATTCATAAGAAATGAAAATATTTTTTAAACACAAAGGAACACAAAATTAACTGATAACTGATAACTACTAAATTCCATATTCACTAATTTTCCTATACAATGTACGTTCTGAAATACCTAATTCTTTTGCTGCGTCTCTACGTCTACCTTTGTATTTTTCTAATGCTTTTTCTATCAATTCTTTTTCATTATCTGCAATTGATAAAGATGCTTCAATAAATTCTTCTGTATCTTCAATTATATTGTTGTCAATGTTTGGAGTAATGTTTGGGTAGTTAATTTGTGGTGCATGTTGGGTAATAATTTCGGAGTCGGCATCATATAAATTTTGAATAATTTTAGCGTGTTCTCTTTGAATATCAATTTTTCCGTCAGATTGAACGATGTCTAAGACAATTTTTTTCAAATCGGACATATCTCGTTTCATATCGAAAAGTACTTTGTATAAGATTTCTCTTTCGTTAGCAAAAGAATTATTTTGCTGCTTTTCTTGTCCAAAATTTAACAATGCGGGAAGATTTTCACCAGCATTTGTGGGCAGATATTGTTTCAGAATATCTGCGGTAAGCACTCTTTGTCTTTCGATAACAGAAATTTGTTCGGTAATATTTTTTAGTTGCCTAATATTACCGGGCCATCGATATTTTTCGAGTAGATTTCGTGCGTCGTCTTCTAATTTTACAGTTGGCATTCTATATTTTTCAGCAAAATCGCTTGCAAATTTTCTGAAAAGAAGATGAATATCTTCGGGTCTTTCGCGGAGAGGTGGAATTAGAATCGGGACGCTATTTAATCTGTAAAAAAGGTCTTCGCGAAATTTGCCTTCTTTAATGGCTTTATCGAGGTCTAAATTGGTAGCGCCAACAACTCTAACATTAGTTTTAATAGGTTTTGAGGAGCCAACGCGGATAAATTCGCCTGTTTCTAATACTCTAAGTAGTCGGACTTGCGTTGCTGATGGCAGTTCGCCTATTTCATCGAGGAAAATTGTGCCGTTGTTTGCTTCTTCGAAATAGCCTTTTCTATCGGATAATGCTCCCGTGAAAGAGCCTTTTTCGTGTCCGAACAATTCTGAATCTATTGTTCCTTCGGGGATAGCGCCGCAATTAACAGCAAAATAAGCCCCATGTTTTCGGACGCTAAATTGGTGAATAATTTGAGGAAATACTTCCTTCCCCGTACCGCTTTCACCTGTAATCAGCACCGACAAATCGGTCGGCGCTACCTGTACAGCAATGTCGATGGCACGATGCAAAGAATAAGAATTCCCAATTATTCCAAAACGTTGTTTAATCTGCTGAACTTCAATCATATAATATTCTTTGTAAAATTCAATTTTAACTGACAAAAATACATCAAATTTTTAAAATACATACCTACAAATAATTTTTTTTTTCAAAAATAAGAAAAAAAATGAATGTTGTTGTTATTCATAACTCTGTCTGGGCATTAGCTATTAATTTTATTTCAATCGAAGTTATTAAAGACTACAAAGATAACTGCAAAGAATTCAAATGGCATTTAATTCCCGAAGCGGTAATTGAAAATAAGGACGAACACGGCATCTATTTTTTGAAAACAAGTTTGAAAAAACCAAAAAATATAAAAATGAAGCACTTATCTGGATTATTTACAACTGTATCCGTAACATAGAGAGTACGTTTCGCACCCTTAAAACAGATTTAGACCTTCGACCTATTTACCACAAAACAGATGAAGCATCCGAGGCTCATCTTCACTTGGGATTGCTGGCATATTGGCTTGTAAACACTATAAGGCACAAACTCAAAACCAATGATATCAATTCTAATTGGAGTGAAGTAGTTAGGGTAATGAATAGTCAGAAAGTTGTTACAACAAGCGTTGAAAACGACAAAAAGCAAATTATCCGCATTCGTAGGTGTAGCGAGCCTTCTGATAAAGTTAAACGTATTTACGATGCATTAGGATATAAATTTGCACCGTTCCTGCGAAAAAAATCGGTAGTGAACAAAACTGACTTTTTCAAAAATGGAACAGTTGATAATACGAGGTTTAACACAAGCTAACTGCAAAATGGGCTAAATGTAGGACATTTTGGTTTCCTCCGCAACAATAGATTTTTCTTTATAAAATAACAAAAAACGTTTATGAGGTAAGGAACTCTGAAATTTCATATCTCACATCTCACTACTCACATCTCATTACTCACATCTCAGTACTCACATCTCACTACTCATTACTCACTACTCAAATCTCACTACTCATTACTCACTACTGAAATCTGATCACTCACATCACTCATATCCCCAAAAAAAGAGGCTGTCTCGGAAACAGCCTCTCACTACGAAAAAAATGGTAAGTTTTGTATGAAATAAAATAATTTTTACATCATACCTGGCATTCCACCACCCATTCCTCCAGGAGGCATTGGTGGATTATCTTCTTTCTTTTCTGCTAAAACGCATTCAGTAGTTAAGAACATTCCTGCTATTGATGCTGCATTTTCGAGGGCAACTCGAGCAACTTTTGCGGGGTCAATAACGCCTGTTTTGAAGAAGTTTTGATATTCGTCGATACGTGCGTTATAACCGAAGTCGTCTTTTCCGTCACGAACTTTTTGGGCAACTACCGCGCCTTCTTTACCTGCATTAATAGCAATTTGACGAAGTGGCTCTTCAATAGCGCGTTTAATAATTTCGATACCTGTATTTTCGTCTTCACTTTCGCCTTTAAGTTTTTCGAGTGCAGGAATAGCGCGAATATAAGCGACTCCACCGCCGGGGATAAATCCTTCTTCAACGGCTGCTCGTGTAGCGCTAAGCGCATCGTCAACGCGGTCTTTTTTCTCTTTCATTTCCACTTCGGATGGCGCACCGATATACAAAACAGCAACTCCACCTGCAAGTTTTGCAAGACGTTCTTGCAATTTTTCGCGGTCGTAGTCGGAAGTTGTATTAGCAATTTGTGCTTTAATTTGCCCTGTGCGTGCTTTGATTGCTTCTTTGTCGCCAGCGCCGTTGACGATAGTCGTATTATCTTTGTCAATGGTAATTTTTTCGGCTTTTCCGAGCATATCAAGGGTAGTATTTTCCAACTTTAAACCTGTTTCTTCGGAAATAACCGTACCGCCGGTTAAAATTGCGATATCTTGAAGCATTTCTTTGCGTCTGTCACCGAAACCTGGTGCTTTAACGGCTGCTACTTTTAATGCGCCTCTCAATCGGTTAACGACAAGTGTTGCTAATGCTTCACCGTCAACGTCTTCTGCAATAATCATCAAAGGACGACCGGTTTGTGCAGTTTGTTCAAGCACGGGAAGCATATCTTTCATTGTGCTTAATTTTTTGTCGTGGATAAGAATAAAAGCATTTTCAAGGCTTGCTTCCATTTTTTCGGCATCTGTAACAAAATATGCCGAAATATATCCCCTGTCAAATTGCATACCTTCAACCACTTCTACGGTAGTTTCAGTGCCTTTTGCTTCTTCGACAGTTATCACGCCTTCGCGACCAACTTTTTCCATTGCATCAGCTATTAAGCGACCAATTTCGTTGTCGTTATTAGCGGACACACGTGCAACTTGTTCGATTTTTTCGTTATCGTTACCAACTTCGCACGACTGACTTTTGATGCTTTCGACAACTTTTGCGACTGCTAAATCGATACCTCTTTTAATTTCCATTGGGTTTGCGCCAGCAGTAACGTTTTTGAGTCCTACTTGAATGATAGATTGGGCAAGGACTGTAGCGGTTGTAGTTCCGTCTCCTGCGTCTTCGCCTGTTTTAGATGCCACTTCTTTGACCATTTGTGCGCCTAAGTTTGCAAATGGGTCAGATAGTTCTATCTCTTTCGCAACAGTAACACCGTCTTTTGAAATCATCGGTGCTCCGAATTTCTTATCGATGACCACATTCCTACCTTTTGGACCTAGTGTAACTTTCACTGCATTAGCAAGTTCGTCAATACCGGCTTTTAATAGTTCGCGGGCTTCGATGTTAAATTTAATTTCTTTTGCCATTTTTTTAAAATTTTTAAAAAGTTCGTAAATTTATGCTATGTACAAAATGTCGTTTTGGGAAATCAAAAGATAATCCTCACTATCGATGTTTAGTTCTGTGCCGGAGTATTTTCCGAAAAAAACCATATCGCCAGATTTAACTTCCATTGGCTCGTCTTTTTTTGCTGCACCGGTCATAACTACTTTACCTTTGAGTGGTTTTTCTTTTGCCGAATCGGGAATGAAAATCCCGCTTGCTGTTTTTTCTTCTGCTGTTTCGGGTTTTACCAAAACTTTGCCTGCTAAAATTTTACCTTTTAAAGTTGACATTTTTATTATTTTTTATGTTAAACAAAATTTTTATCTATTTTTCACTTTCATAAATTGTGCCAAAATTTTTATCGACATTTTTTCTGCCAAAATTTCAGTTTTTTTTGTTTTATTACAACACAACACATACATACCAAACGGGTAAATATATGATTTACAGAATATAAATGAAACGTCAGCCTAACTGACACTCTGACATTTTTTCTATTTATTCAATATTTATCAGGTTGCCATCGTCATCTGAACTTTCTTCATTTTCGGTGGGAAAACTAGGAAAGTTTTGTTCGGGCTGAATATTTTCTATGTGCTCGTCAATAGTTGACCTTTGAAGTGCCTGTCCTTTGGGCAAAACCATCACAGACACGAATGTGAGCACAAGAAGAACAGCAGAAAGAGTCCAAGTTGCTTTTTCTAAGAAGTCGGCTGTCTTTCTAACACCCATGATTTGATTTGACGATGAAAAATTTGACGCCAATCCGCCTCCTTTGGAGTTCTGAACTAAAACTATCAGTATCAACAAAATGGCTACTGCTACAATTAATACTATTACTACGGGATACATCTCTATTTATTTTATTATTAATATATTACATCTGATCTAACTCTTTTATTCGGGCTGCAAAGTAAATACTTTTTTCTGGATATATCAAGCATAATCGTTCAAAAATATTTTTTGCCTTGCTATAATTTTTTTGTTTGATTAATATATTGGCTAATGTTTCGGTCATTAAGTCGTCTGTTTCTTGCAAACTTGGCAAAGAAAAATCTTCATTTTTGCTTTTTTCGTTTCCAACGATTTTTATTTTTTCGGCATTTTGTTTTGCAAGAAAATTTTCTATCAGCGACAAACTATCAATTTTGGGTTTCAATTCTGGTTCGGGAAGCGAAATTGTTGCTTTGCCTAAATCATAGTTGACGTTACCTTTTTCATACTCCAAAGAATTATCGGGTTGTAGAAGAGGAGTTAGTTTTTCAGGTTTTTCTATGATTTGTATTTCTTTTTCAAATTCGACGTTCTTTGAGAGGAAATCGAACTCATTAATAAGGAAAAAGAGTTTTTTTCGGTCGTTAATGTGTGCTGCCGTGATTTTCAATTCATTGTTATAGCCAATGTCGTCTAGAAGATGCAGGTTTTTGACCAACAACATTCGTGCCGCCTGAAAATAGGGGTAATCTTCAACCAATTTTGTTAATTCGTTAAGCGATTGTTCGTTCAGACGATTAGGATAATTTATGTATTCGATGAATTGATTACGTTTCATGCTCTACTGAGGTAGTTTAGTAAAAAAAAATTGGTTTTATGATTCGCGGATGAGACGGATTGGGCGGATTTTCGCGGATTGCCGCAGTTAATCAGAGGAATTTTGATTTTTTACTTATTTTCTCATTCACTCATTTACTCATTCACCCATTTACTCATTTTCTTATTTTCTTATTTTCTCATTTTCTCATTCACTCTTTTTGTTTATTCCCCGAATTGCGCTTACGCTTATTCGGGGTTATCGACGTTTAACTCATTTCAATAAATTCAATGCATCGCCTTTCGGAGTTAATCAGAGGAATTGTGATTTTTTACTTATTTTCTCATTCACTCATTTACTACAAGGTGGACGACCGCAAGGGTGCGCCCCTACACTCATTCACTCATTTACTCATTCACTCATTTACTCATTCACTACAAGGTGGACGACCGCAAGGGTGCGCCCCTACACTCATTCACTCATTTACTCATTCACTACAAGGTGGACGACCGCAAGGGTGCGCCCCTACATTCATTTACTCATTCACTCATTCACTCATTTACTCATTTACTAATTTACTAATTTACTTATCAAAAATAATTTCGCGACAAAAGTACAAATTATTTTCCGCATTATTGCGATAAATAATTTTTTTTCGTACTTTTATTTCAAAGTTTTAAATTTTCGGAATATAGTGTAAAAAAAACCTGAAAAGCTTTCGCTTTTCAGGCAAACATAAAATTATGAACGAACTATTTAACTCACAGGGAGTTAAAAATTAATCTCCGAGGGTGGCGACCATAACTGCTTTAATAGTATGCAATCTATTTTCGGCTTGGTCAAAAACGATTGAGGCGGGTGATTCAAAAACGTCTTCGGTAACTTCCATGCCGTCTAATCCGAACTTTTGATAAATATCTTCGCCGATTGTCGTTTCTCGATTATGGAATGCGGGCAAACAATGTAAAAATTTACATAAAGGGTTGCCTGTCAGTTCCATAGTATTGCTATTAACCTGATATGGTTTTAAAAGGTCAATTCTTTTTTTCCATGCGTCTTCGGGTTCTCCCATTGACACCCATACGTCTGTATAAAGGAAATCGCATCCTTCTACTCCACTTTGTACGTCATCTGTTATAGTAATCGATGCGTCTGTTTCTTTTGCAATTTCTAAGCATACTTTCACTAACTCAGGGTCGGGTTGCAAAGATTTTGGACCTACAATGCGAACATCCATTCCGAGTTTTGCTCCGCCAACCATTAATGAATTAGCCATATTGTTACGGGCATCTCCCAGATAGGCGTAGGAAACTTGTTTAAGAGGCATATTGATATGCTCTCTCATCGTTAAGAAGTCAGCGAGGACTTGCGTGGGATGAAACTCATCTGTGAGTCCGTTCCATACGGGAACTCCAGCATATTTTGCAAGTTCTTCCACTACTTTTTGTCCGAAACCGCGATACTGAATTCCGTCATACATACGTCCTAAAACGCGAGCAGTATCTTTCATGGATTCTTTATTTCCTATTTGTGAACCAGATGGTCCCAAATAAGTTACGTGTGCGCCTTGGTCTAAGGCAGCAACTTCAAATGCACAACGAGTGCGAGTAGAGGCTTTCTCGAATATCAATGCGATATTTTTGCCTTTGAGCCTTTGAGCCTCGATACCTGCATACTTTGCAGCCTTTAAATTGGCTGACAAATCTAATAAAAACATTATTTCCTGCGGAGTAAAATCAAGCAGTTTTAAAAAATGTCTGTTTCTTAGGTTTAATGCCATATTAAATATTTTTAATTGAATTTATTTTCTTATTTACAATTTTACTAATTTATTTGTAATCATTCCTTTATCTGTTGTTATTTGGATAAAATAAATACCATTTGGTAAATCAAAACGCAAAGATAATGAGTGCTTTATTTCATCGGATTGACTCATCTTATACTCCAAAACAGAATGACCAACCATATCAAAGATTTCAATGGTCTTGATTATTGTTTCGCCCGACTCAATTTGTAATTCGCCTCGAGTTGGATTTGGAAGAACTAAAATTGAGGGAGTCGTATCAACTTCTTTAATGTCATCAAATATTTTAACCGTAATATATTCTGTTTTAAGATTAAAATCACTTCCATATTCATTGGAAACAACTAATTTAACATCATATATTCCTGCCGTTTCATAAATAATTTCAGGGTTTTGTTCGAAACTTTCGGCAGGTGTTCCGCCATCAAAAAACCAATGCCATTCAGTTGGTTCATTTTCAGATAAATCGGTAAAAATAATAGATTCACCTTCATTTATTTCTGTTTTACTTCCTATAAAATCTGCAATTGGAGGAGGTGGTGCAATAACAGTAATATATTCTGTTTTAAGATTAAAATCGCTACCATATTCATTAGTTACAACTAATTTAACATCATAAATTCCTGCTATTTCATAAATAATTTCAGGGTTTTGTTCGAAACTTTCGGCGGGTGTTCCACCATCAAAAAACCAGTGCCACTGTGTAGGATTACTTATTGAAAAATCTGTAAATTGAATAGAATTATTTTCAAATATTTCGGTTTCCGATGCCTCAAAATCTGAAATAGGCAAATAAGGTTCGATATTAACTCCCGCTAAGGTAACTATTGAAGCAAAAGTTACTTGCGTAAAAATACGACATTGATGCGGAGTGTTTACACTTAACCCTATTACGTCGTTTATTGTGTGAATGTAAGGACTATGATTGTCAACATCTTCAAAAGGAAAAATTCCGTAATAACCATTTTGGTTGAAGGAAGTATGATCGCTATCGCCTCCGGGCAAAGAAGAATATGAAGTAATAGGAATTCTTGGGAAATAAATATTTGCAATATTTGTATAATAAGTAGCCAAAGGTGTTGCAAAAGATGGATAAATGAGGTCGATATGCACATTTGAACCGGGTTGCAAATATCCGGTCATATCGATATTAAAATATCCTAAAATATTCATATCCTGCTGACTACAACTTGATGCATAAGCTTTACTTCCAAACATACCAACTTCTTCTGCCGAAAAACAGCAATAAATAATTGAACGGTCAAATTCATATTGACTTAAAATTCTTGCTATTTCTACAATTCCAGCCGTACCTGTTGCATTGTCATCAGCACCCGGAGAATTGTATAAATTCGATAGCACGATGGAATCGTAATGTGCTCCGCAAACAATATATTCGTCGGGATAGAGAGCGCCTGTTTGAATAGCAATAACATTTCCCGATGAAGTTGATGGAAATCCCCACAACGGCACTGAAACATTTTGTATCGAGACATCCAAACCCATATTCTCAAATTTTGACTGCAACCACGCTTCTGCTTGATATGCCTGAGGTTGAAAATATACTCGCGTTCCAAAATCTTGTAAGTGTTGCACGGTAGCAATTATACTATCAGTGTTTACGAGAGTTGTCAAATATCTAATTACAAGGTCAACTTCCGTAATAACAGGAAAAGTGATATCTCTTTTAGGCAAAGAAGCAGTTTGTTGTGAAATAAAAACCATTCCATCATGTTTTGCAGGTGGTATCTGAATACCTTTTTCCAAAGGTTTCATAATCAGAAGGTTGTTGTCTGAATACAAAACTTTCCCTTGATTTTCAACTTGTTCTAAATAAGAACGACGCATTTCGGGTGGACAGTAAACTATAAAATAACCCGAAGTATTTGAAAAGGCTTTTTCATCCAAAACAACACTCTCATTTTCAATATTTTTGCCATCTTTTATGGTGGCAATAATAAATTGGTCATTATAATAATGGATTGATAGAAACTGATTTTCAAATAAATCATAAATATTTGAGGGGCTTTCTATCTTTGCCAAAATCAACTTATCCTTTGCTTGTGCCGCAAAAGATAAAACAATAAACAGTAAGGTGATAATTAAATTTCTCATAAGTTTATATTTTTAGCCACTAATATAATTCTTTTAAACGCAAAGTCGCAAAGTTGTGAACGCATTAATAGTTTTCAGTTTTCAGTTTTCAGTTATTTAGTTTTCAGTTTCTTCTCACCTACTGCCACCTAAAATGGGGCTTTTTTATTCCTAATTTCGACAAAGCATTCCTTAGCTGCTACAATTCTTATATCTAAACTCTAAACTCTAATATCTAACCACTAACCGCTAACCACTAATCACTAACCGCTAACCACTAACCGCTAACCACTAACCACTAACCACTAACCACTAACCACTAACCATAGTTATTTTAGTTCCAAAAGATTTATCCGCAAGTTTTTTAGCTTCAGTAATAATACTTTTTTCTCCGCCGTTTTTAATAAATTGCAGTGCTGCTTTCACTTTTGGTGCCATACTTCCTTCACCAAACATTCCTTGTTCTGCATATTTAACCGCATCATCATGATTTAAAAACTCTAACTTTTGTTCGTTAGGTCCTTTATAATCAATATATATATATGGTACGTCAGTTAAAATATAAAATTCGTCTGCCTTAATTTCGTTAGCAAGTAGTGCAGATGCTAAGTCTTTGTCAATCACTGCTTCTGCGGGTTTCAATTTTCCTTCTGGGTCAGTATAAACGGGAACTCCTCCACCTCCTGCGGCTATTACGATGATTCCTGCACGTGCATTTTGCTCTATTATGTCCCAATTCATTATTTTATAAGGCTGTGGCGATGGAACTACTCGTCTCAAACCGATTGTTTCCTTTTTTTCTTCTTTATATATCCACCCTTTTTCTTTTGAAAGTTTTTCGGCTTCGGCGGAGTCAACAATTTTACCAATACGTTTGGTAGGATTTTGAAAGGCGCTGTCTTCGGCTTTTACTTCAACAAGTGATACCAAAGTCAAAACATTTTTTTCTATTCCATGTTTTTTTAATACGTTTCTGAGGCATCGTTCGAGCATATATCCGATTCCGCCTTGACTATCTGCTACGCAAATATCTAAGGGCATCTGCGGTATATTATAAATTTGTTCGCCGGCATCATTTCGCAAAACAATGTTCCCGACCTGAGGTCCATTTCCATGCGTCAAAACCAAATTATATCCTTCTTTCAAAAGATAAAGAATATTTTCGAGTGTTTCGGTTGTATTTGCCTCTTGCTCTTCGATAGTTCCTTTTTGTTTATCGCGTAATAGGGCATTCCCTCCTAAAGCAATCACTGCTAATTTATTCATAATCTGTTATTTATTCTTAAAAATTATAATTAATTTGCTTCAAATTCATACAAAAAAACGGGCAAAATTAATGTTTTATTTTATAATTACAAAAAATATTTTTATTTTGGATTTTTTTTGTTATTTTCTCATTTTTTGCAAAACTATTAAAAAGTATTACTTTTGCGCCCAAATTAATAATAATGAAACACTGTTTTAATATAGGAATTTATTGGACTTTCGGGCTTTTATTTTTAAATTCTTGTTTTAATAAGCCAAAAAATTTACCTTCAGAAAACATTTCAGAAGGTGAAATTTTATACAAAATAACTTACAATCAAGAGGTCGAAACTAACAGTATGTCTTTTGTTTATCCAAAAGAGATGACACTCTATTTTAAAGATAACAAACAGCGACTCTCATACGCGGGAGCATTAGGGTTATATTCTTTTGATTTTATTTTCGGGGATGAACACGATACCGTTTATACTTTATTGAAAATCAATTTGTTGGACATGAGGGTCTATATTCCGACTATTAATGAAAATTTATTAATTTTTTCAAAATTATCAAATGAAGTAATTACTGAATTGTCCGATGAAACAAAGGAAATTGCGGGAATTATTGCCAAAAAAGCCGTCGTAAAACTTGCAGAAAACGACTCTTATAATATTTCTGTTTGGTATTCAGATGATTTTAAAATAAGTTCTCCAAATAAAAATACACCACTCCACAATGTACCCGGTATCCCATTAGAATCTGAAATTACATATAAAAATGTGACTTTCAGTTATCAAGCCTATAAAATTAATTCTATTAAAATTGAGGATGACATTTTTAAAGTGCCTTATGATTATAACGTAATTTCTTTATCAGAGATGGAAGAGTTGTTAAATATGGTTTTTTGACTAAGGATTAGGTTTATATTGTAGAATAGTGCCGATTTATAGAATATAGATAATGCTTTATGATAAACAAAGAAAAAATATCAGAAAGAATAAAAGAGGTATCTAATCTTATAGGTTTTGATGCGATAGGCTTTTCGGCTGCTCAAGAGTTAACCGAAGATAAAGAGAGGTTGCAGGAATGGTTAGAGCGGGGTTTCAATGCAGATATGGATTTTATGAAAAAAAATATTGAAAAAAGATTAAATCCGACACTTTTGGAGGATGGCTGTCTTTCTGTTATAACGGTTCTGAAAAATTATTATCCCGCCGATAGCACTTTGTCGACAACAATACCCAGAATTGCTCGCTTTGCTTATGGAAATGATTATCATAAAGTTATGAAAAGTAAGATGTGGTTATTATTTTCGTTTATTAAGAACGAACTTTTTCCTCAATTAAAAGGTAGATGTTTTGTAGATTCGGCACCGGTAATGGAACGGTCGCTTGGTGTTAAAGCGGGATTAGGTTGGATAGGTAAAAACGGAATGTTAATAAATAGGAAATTAGGTAGTTATTTTTTTATTGGCGAATTATTTGTAAACCTGGAACTTCCGTACAACAAAATTGAGATAAAAAATGGTTGCGGAACTTGTTCCCGATGTATTGAAAGTTGCCCCGTAAATGCAATCAATGAAAACAAAACTATTGACGCAAATAAATGTATTTCATATCATACCATCGAAAATAAAGGAGTTATTCCTGAATTAATAAAATCAAATTTAAACGGGTGGATTCACGGTTGCGATGTTTGTCAGGAAACATGTCCGTGGAATAGGTTTGCCAAAGCAACAAACGAACCCGAATTTCAACCTAAAAACAGGCTTCAAATTATCTGATCTTTGGGTAAATCAAAATGTCCTCTTTTTATGAAATTTTATTCTCCTCTAATCCACATTTCGTTTAGCGATGCATTAAATTTATTTAAATGAATATGACGCTCGGTAGATAATAATTTCAATACATAAACAAGCATTCCTCTCTGAATGCGACTCCATACTCCCTACTCATTACTCACTACTCACTACTCCCTACTCCCTACTCTCTACTCACTACTCCCTACTCCCTACTCATTACTCACTACTCCCTACTCATTACTCACTACTCCCTACTCACTACTCCCTACTCACTACTCATTACTCACTACTCACTACTCACTACTCACTACTCCCTACTCTCTACTCATTACTCACTACTCACTACTCCCTACTCACTACTCACTACTCTCTACTCACTACTCACTACTCACTACTCACTACTCACTACTCATTACTCACTACCCACTACTCCCTACTCCAATTTCACTTTTAAAATATCCTGAATTCGTGTTGTATAACGGGGAGATAGTTTATTTCGTTGCATTTCGTGAACACCTTGACCAACGGCAGCAACTTTTATAGTATCAGCACCAAAGGAATCGTTGATATGGTCGATGGTTTTCATTAGTTTGCCATGCTTTGTGATGTCTATTTGGTAAAAAATGTTTCCTTGAATACCTTCAATATCTGTTATTTCCGTAATAATAACCCCTGCTTTTTTATATTGGTAGCCGGGACGATAAATCATTTCAAGTGCAATACGTGAAAAATTAATTATTTCAATGGTACTTGATGTTGGAACGGGCAAAGTTATTATTTTAGAATTGTGATATTGAGCCAATTTTTTGTTAAACCAATTAGTAGAAATGAAGACCATAATTGAGGCTGCGTATGATTTTTGTTGTCGTAGCTTATAAGCGCAATGTGTTGCATATTCGGCGACAGCAGCAAACAAAGGGGATAAATCAGTAACGGGCTGCCCAAAAGACCGAGAGGTGCAAATTTGCTTTTTTGGAGGTTGGACAGAGTCTATCGACAAGCAACTTTCGCCTTGTAACTCCCTCCAAAGTCTCTCGCCGACTACAGACATATTTTTTCTGACCCACTCTTTTGGTAGTTGCGTGAAATCATAAGCGGTTTCAATTTTATTTTTTATAAGTTTTGCGGCGTATCTTCTACCAATACCCCAAACATCGCCGATTTCAGTGAGTTTAAGCCCTTTTTCTATTTTTGTATCGGTATCCATTAAACAAACTCTTTTATATGCAGGATATTTTTTAGCAAATCGATTGGAAAGTTTTGCAAGTGTTTTTGTTGGGGCAATTCCCAGACAAACAGGAATGCCCGAATTGCGTTCAACAGTATCTACAATTTTTTTCCCATATTCTTTGAGGTCAAAGAGTTCCATACCTGATAAATCTAAAAAACATTCATCAATGCTATAAATTTCTGTTTCTGGAGAAAAGCCCGATAAGATAGACATTACCCGACTACTCATATCGGCATACAATTCATAATTGGATGAAAATACTGTAATATTAAATTTTTTGACCAATTCTTTAACTTTAAAAAAAGGTTCACCCATTTTGATGCCTAATTTTTTTACTTCGTTGGAACGTGAAATAACGCATCCATCATTGTTGCTAAGTACTAAAACGGGCTGGTTAATCAAGTCGGGGCGGAAAACTCTTTCTGCGCTAACATAAAAATTATTGCAGTCGCAAAGTCCGAACATATTTCAGTATAATTTATGAATAACGTGAGTAACTACTCCCCAAATCAAGAATTGTCTGTCGGGAGTAATAGTTATTGTTGGATAATCTGGGTTGTCGGGAACTAATGATAAGACTTCATTTTCAATTTTAATGTTTTTCATTGTAAATTCACCATCAATAAATGCAATAACTTTGCATCCGTTGCGTACCTCCAAAGATTTGTCGATTACAACAATATCGCCGTCGAAAATCCATGAATCAGTCATTGAATTGCCGTCAACTTTTGCTAAAAAAGTACTTTCAGGATGTTTAATCAATGCTTTATTAAGATCAATGCCTTGCTCAACATAATCTTGGGCAGGACTGGGAAAACCAGCTTTAATACCGTCATCTACAAACGGCAAAAGGTGTTCTGTATCAGTAACGGCTCTGTAAAGAGTGATGTTTTGCATTTTTTTCATATTTTTATTATTTGACACGAATATGTTTGTTATTGAATTTATTGAAATTGTTATTGAATTTATTGAAATATTGAATTTATTGAAATGAACTAATTATCACTAATATGTAAATTTAATATTGTTTTTGTGGCGGCAAAAATACATATTTTTTTTAATGTGAGCATAATTTCAGAATTCTTTTTCTCTTGGAATTTAACTAACAACATTTTTAGCCTATATTCAGAACTCCGACTTGGCGCAAAATCGATTGTCGCATTTTTCATCACACATAGAATCTCTATTTGCAATGTGTTTCGGAACAAACCCAGAAGCGTATCACTTAACGACATCAATACCCCAAAAAACAGTAGCACATTCAATTTTCAGCATCACTCGGTACGAGTGCAACGTAGATAACCGTAGGTGCTTACCTTTGCGGTCGCCCAAAAAGCACAATTCGAGGTATTTCCAAATAATGCAACATCTTTAGTTTGCTGTATTATAATCGTAATATTTTGTAATTTAAATTTTAATAGCAAATGCGAAGTCAGGAGTTCTGATATTTATTATTCATAATAGTTTTTAACGCAAAGACGCAAAGTTGAGAACCCCTTTTTCCTCTGCTTTTGCAGATTCTACTTTCTGTATTTGTCTATCTTCAGATACTTCAAATTTGCGAAACCATTTGCCATCAAAAGTTTCGATTATACGATTGTTTTGTTTTAAATTCAATCGTCCTGCATCATTATTATTAAATGGCTGCATACTATTTTGAGCTTGTAACCCAAAACTCAAAATTGTTGCCGCCGCTACCCTTATGGTAAAGAAAATGACTATTGTATGGAACTCAATAAATAAAATTATCAGTTTTCAAATTTATTTCAGTTTTTGTAAATTAAAAAAAAAAATATATTTTTGCGCCCTTAATTTAAATAATATTTTATGTCAGAAACAAGGTATATATTTGTAACAGGTGGCGTTGCGTCATCTTTAGGAAAAGGAATTCACTCGGCATCACTTGCAAAATTATTACAAGCAAGGGGCTATAGTGTTACAATTCAAAAATTAGACCCATATTTGAATGTCGATCCGGGAAATTTAAGTCCATACGAGCATGGCGAATGTTTCGTAACTGAGGATGGTGCCGAAACGGATCTCGATTTAGGTCATTACGAACGATTCCTGAACGTTAATACATCGCGCGTAAACACTATTACAACAGGAAGAATTTATCGGGATGTTATCGAAAAAGAGCGTCGTGGAGAATATTTAGGAAAAACGGTTCAAATAATTCCGCACGTAACCGACGAAATCAAAAGAAATATAAAATTACTCGGAAATAGCAATAAATATGATTTTGTAATTACAGAAATAGGTGGCACAGTAGGCGATATAGAATCGCTTCCTTATATAGAATCGGTACGTCAATTAAAATGGGAATTAGGACCGCGTGCATTAGTTATTCACCTAACATTAGTGCCTTATTTAGCAGCGAGTGGCGAATTAAAAACAAAACCTACACAACATTCAGTTAAGTTATTGTTAGAGAATGGAATACAGCCCGATGTTTTGATTTTGCGCACCGAAAAAGAACTTTCTACTGAAATTAGAAATAAAGCCGCATTGTTTTGTAACGTTGAAAATAGGGCTGTTATTCAGTCAATTAACGTTGACTATATCTACGAAGTTCCCGTTAATATGGAAGATGAAAAATTGGACGTTATTGTTCTTGAGAAATTGGGATTGCCCACCGACCAAAAATCCGATATGAAAGAGTGGAAATCATTCTTGAATAAAATGAAAACAGCTCCCAAGAGCCTCCGAATTGGTATTATTGGCAAATATACCGAATATCCCGATTCTTATAAATCGATTATTGAATCATTGATTCATGCGGCTACATATCAAGACCACAAAGCAGATATCCAACTCATTCAAAGCGATTCTTTTAATTCAGAAACCATTAATGAAAAATTAGGAAATTTACATGCTATTTTAGTTGCGCCCGGCTTTGGTATCAGGGGCGTTGAAGGAAAAATAATGGCTGCTAAATTTGCGCGTGAAAATAATATACCCTTTTTGGGAATTGGTTTAGGAATGCAATGTGCTGTTATTGAGTTCGCAAGAAACGTTATGGGAATGGCAAACGCAAATACACGCGAATTTGATTATAAGACCCCAAATCCCGTTTTTGATTTAATGGAAAAAAAGAAAGCCGTTTCCACAAAAGGGAGTACAATGAGACTTGGTGCGTATGATTGTGAATTAAAAAAGGAATCGTTTGCCTTTAAAGCATACAAAACCAAAAATATTAAAGAGAGACATAGGCATCGCTACGAATTTAATAATGAATATCTTGCACAATTTGAGCAAGCAGGAATGATTTCAACAGGCGAAAACCCCGAAACAGGATTAGTTGAAATAATTGAAATACCTACGCACAAATGGTTTGTTGGAGTGCAGTTTCATCCCGAATATAGTAGTACAGTGCTTAAACCACACCCCATTTTTATGGGATTTGTGAAAGCTGCTATAAAATAAAAATGTGTGTGTTGCGGTACAGGGTACAGGGTACAGGGTACAGGGTACATAGAATAGATAATACTCAATAACAGATAATTAGTACAAAATAAATAAAAAATATAATTTTGTGTTTTAAAAAGTGCAGTTTTTAAATATGATAAAAATAATGAAAAATTTAAGCATTTTTTTGCTTTTATCGGCAATGTTATTTTCAAATTGTTCCCAAAAATCAGTTGCAATAGACGATGTTGAAGATATTGATGATGACAATGAATTTGCGGAATGGCCACATGACCAGTTAATTTATTTAGTAGGATTTGAAATGGTAGAAGGGTACCGTGTTGCAAGATTATGGAAAAACGGAGAAGTTCAAAATCTATCAAAAATTCTCGAAAACGAAATTCCTTTAGGATTAAAATTTTCAGATGCTCGTTCTGTTTTTGTTTCTGGTGATGATGTGTATGTTGCAGGATGTGAATCATTATTCAATGTTGAAGAGACTATTTCATGCGCCAGACTTTGGAAAAATGGAGTAATCGAAAATCTTCCAAGTACGAGCTATTTTGCAGAGGCTTTTTCAGTTTTTGTCGAAAAAGATGATGTATATGTACTCGGACGTGAGATAACTCCCAATGGAAGATGGGCTTTCGTAGTTTGGAAAAATGGACATCCCGAAATTTTTGCCGAAGTAAGCTCAATTTGTAAAGCAAATTCAATTTTTGTTCTCGGTGAAGATATTTATGTTGCAGGAGCAGTTATGAAATATTATGAAAATGATTTACAAGCAGTGTTATGGAAAAATGGAATTGTAGAAAATCTTGTTAGTGAGTCGCATAGTTCTGAAGCATATTCAGTCTATGTATCGGGCGATGATGTTTATGTAGCTGGAACTGACTCAGAAGCTATACTTTGGAAAAATGGTGAAAAGATAATTCTCGGTCATGGAATTGCAAATTCAGTTTTCGTATCGGGTGATGATATATATGTAGCAGGGTTTGATAATTTGGGCGGCAAACTTTGGAAAAATGGCATTGTGTTAAAAAATGAAACCGAAACAGATGATAGTAAGATATTTTATTCGGTTTTTGTAAAAGACAACGATATATTTTGGGCAGGTTTTGATGATTTTTGTATTGACAAAGAAAAACATTTGAAAGGGGAAGATCATATACATACAGCTATTGCTACCATTAGAAAAAATGGTGAAAAACTTAGACTTTCTCTCGATTCAAAACTTTCTATTGCTTCTTCTGTTTTTGTTAAGTGAGAATTGAATTATTTAGGCAAGTATCGCGCTTGTTAGAAAATGGAATCCCCCACGCAATTAACCTTATTGCCAAGTGCTTATTTGTGGAAAAGGTCTGGGAGAGGCTGAATGATTAAATGAGTATTATATTTGTACGAAACTTTAGTTATTTCGAATTTAAATTTAATTATTCCTAATCCTCTGATTATTAACATTTTTATTTCTAAAAAATAGAAAAAATATAATAATATTTTCTAAAAAATTAAAAAAAAGTTAGATTTTATAAATTTTGATACTATTTTTGCGCACTTTTTTAGTCGAATATTTTCACTGATAACTGAAAAAAAATGGACAAGAATACAATTGTAGGCTTTCTTTTAATAGCCTTAATATTAATCGGATGGGCATTATTGAACCGTCCTTCGCAGGAACAATTAGAAGCGCAGAGACAGCTTCGAGATTCTTTGCAACAAGCCGAAGTTATGCGACAATTAGAAGCAGAAGTCGCATTAATCGAAAAATCCGAAAAAACAGACCCTTTTATTGAATTTAGGGATAGTGTTACCGTTCAAGAAGAAAAAGAGCAACTTTTTAGCGATTTATACGGAGATATGTCTCCATATATCGAAGGCGACCAAGAGTTTTATCTACTCGAAAACGAAAAAATTAAGATGACCCTGACAAACAAGGGCGGCAAAATTTATTCGGTAGAACTTAAAAATTACAACACTTACGAAGGCAAACCTCTAATTCTTTTCGATGGTAACGACAATAAGTTCGGTTTTCCATTTGTGCATAAAACACGAAATTATAACACAAATGACCTCTACTTTGGCATAAGAGAACAAAGTGATTCGAAAATAATTTTCGAACTAAAATCAGAAAATAACGAGTTTTTAGCATTTATTTATGAACTGCTGCCAGACGAGTATATGACTCGTTTTTATATTCAGTCTCGAAATATGGGGCAATTAGTAGCAACTCTCAGTGGTGCATTGGAATTTGAGTGGAGCATAAAGATACCATCATTTGAAAAAGGAAGAAAGTTCGAGCAGCAATATTCGAGCGTTTATTTCAAATATTTTGGTGACGAAGTAAATAATCTTTCTTTGGGTAGGAACGGCAGCGAAAAGTTTCGAACTAAAATGAATTGGGTTGCGTTTAAGTGCCAATTCTTTTCGTCCGTATTTATTGCAGATGAGGGTTTTACAGGAGGTAGCGTCTCTGCAGAAATTGAAACAAGGACTAATTCTCCTTTTATTAGCTATCATCATGCCGAAATTGCCGTACCTGCCGAAGCAACAGGCGACAATATTATTCCATTCCGTTTCTATTTTGGTCCAAACCATTTTTATACCTTAAAAGAGTATGGTCAAGATTTGGAACTTACGCGACTCATTGCACTCGGATGGGGAATTTTTGGTTGGATAAATAAATTTTTAGTTATCCCCGTTTTCAATTATTTAGAAAAATATATTTTGAACTATGGGCTTATTATTCTGATTTTGACCTTAATAATAAAGACAATACTTTTTCCGCTGACATACAAATCTTATAAGTCGGCAGCACGAATGAAAGTATTAAAACCTCAAATAGACGAAATCAATGAAAAAATACCTGCCGACAAAAAATTAGAACGACAGCAGGCAACAATGGCTCTCTACAAAAAAGCAGGGGTAAATCCCATGGGGGGATGTGTTCCAATGTTGTTGCAAATGCCCGTTTTGATTGCATTATTCCGCTTTTTGCCATCATCAATCGAATTGAGGCAAAAAAGTTTTCTCTGGGCAGAAGATTTATCAGCGTATGATTCTATTTTAGACCTGCCTTTTACTATTCCAATGTATGGCGCACATATCAGCCTGTTTACTTTGTTGATGGCGGCTGCGACAATTATTTCAACAAAATTTAACACAGCAACTCAGCCATCACAACAAATGCCCGGTATGAAAATGATGATTTATATGATGCCCGTAATGTTGCTCGTGATTTTTAACAGTTATGCATCAGGATTAAGTTATTACTACTTTATTTCTACTTTGATTACAATTTTGCAAACCATTGCTATTAAGCAATTTATAGATGAAAAAAAGTTACTTGCAACTCTTACTGCAAATCAAAAAAAGCCTGTCAAAAAATCGGGTTTTGCGCACCGGTTAGAGATGATGGCAAAAAAACAAAATCAGTTAAGGAGCCAAGCCCAGTCGCATAAACCCGCAAATCAATTAAGAAATCAAATTCAGTCGGCTCACAGAAACAATCCTATTAAACAGCCGCCAAAAAAGAAAAAAGGATAATATTTTTTAGCCGCTGTGCATAAATGAACACAAAACGCTTTTTAAAAAAGAGTATTTTTCTCTATAAATCATTTTACCGACTGATTGCTATTGCCGTTATTGTTGCAATTGCTGTTATAATTGGAAGTCTGACAATTGGTGATTCGGTTAGAGGAACATTAATCAAAAGAGTTGAAGAACGCCTCGGAAAAACTGAAACTATTATTTTTTCAAAATATTCTTATATAACTCCACCAAAAGAAAGTGAAACTTTAAACATCAATGATGCAGGGCTTTTACTTAACGGATTTTTATCTTTATCGGGAAAACTTATTCCCGTAACAGTTTGGGGAATGGACAAATTTGAAGTAAAAAAAGGAGAAGTTAGAATAAATAGCGCATTATATAACGAAATAAAAAACTCAGTCCAATCAAAAGATATTGTGTTAAGGCTACCAAATGCGGGGATGACACCCTTAGGCTCAATGTATGTAACTGACAGTTACACAACAAGTTTGAGATTAGAATTAGATAGTGTAATTTCAGTCGAAAAAGGTGGAAATCTAAACCTTAAAAATGAACAAACAATCCCGTTTAATATTTTTGTTAATCGCGAAGAACTTGCTGAAACAATGGATATTACAGGAAAAATTAACCTGATTTTATCAGAAAATATTATATCGAAAGATGAATTTGCTACTCTTTGGAATTATGAAATGGCAGGTCTCAACGTCAAACAGGATAGTCAATTTATTACCATCAAATCTGACAGAATTTTTATTCAGGAAAAAGTTGTTGAAACCCTTTGTAAGACTGATACTGCAGCAAACAGGTTTTATACATATTTGGCAAATTCCATTTGTGGAAATAACAATTCTATTCCTTATTCTTTCGTTACTGCCGTTGATTTTTACGATAGTATGCCCGTAAATCCAAATGAAATTATTGTTTCAGATTATGTTGCAGATAGACTTAATATTGGCATAAATGACACTGTATCAATTTCTTATTTTGTATCGAAACAATTTAAAACATTGATTGAAGATTCTGTTTTTCTTACGGTTGGAAAAATTGTTCCGATAGAAGATTTTCACTCAAATAACGACCTGAAAGCCGATTTCCCCGGTCTATCCAATGTTGATAGTTGCACCGATTGGGATAGCGATTTGCCCGTAAATATGAACTTGATTACAAACAAAGACGAAGAATTTTGGGAAATCTACAAAAATTGTCCAAAAGTGATTGTTCCTTATTCTGTTATTGCCCCTCTTTGGGAAAACGTTTTTGGAAGCGCTACTGCATTGAATATCAGTTATAATTCGCATAAATTAAATGATTTAACTTACGAAATGTTTGATATTCAGTTGTTATATCCACGCGAGGATGGAATTATTGCAGCGAAATCGGGCGTTGATTTTGCATCGCTATTTTTGTCACTCGGCTTTTTTATTGTGATATCAGCCGCTTTGCTAATGTTGGTACCTTTATCTGAAATGCTTTTCAGAAGGAAAGATGAAATAAACCTATTAAAAGCAGTTGGTTTTTCTGAAAAACGTATTTTCAAGCTATTTTGGAACGAATCAGCTCCCGTAATCTGTTTTTCTGCAATTGCAGGCATTGTTGCTGGAATTTTATATACCTATGTAGTTTTGTTTTTTCTCGGAACAGTGTGGAAAGGCGCTACTCACACCGAAAATTTTAAACTTATTCCAAATTTAATAACAATGGCAGCTGGTATGACTGTTGCTATTGTGTTGGCATTGTTGATGTTATACATATATTTAGGTCGTTCTTTGAAATCAGTTACTCAAAACCAAATTGTTGTCAAATCCCATAAACAATTTTTTATCAGACAATTACGTGTCAATTCTGCAACAATAACTACTATCATTTTCACTTCTCTTTTAATTATCAACCTCTTAATTTTGAAATCAGCACTGCTTTTTGTATGTGTGGGCGTTTTATTTTTAGTAAGTTGTTGGTTATGGATTAACTATTTAATTGACAAAGGAATAGACTCTAAAATATCATTCGGCATGTTTAAAATGATGTGGGCATCATTATTTTACAGAAAAAAACAGACAATGCTTGCGTTTATTACCTTAGCATCAGGTGTTTTTATAGTATTTTCAGTAGGTTTAAATAGGCAGGGATTTGCCGATAGTACTCAAATTCGCACTGCTACGGGAGGATTTTCTCTTTGGTGCGAAACAACTATTCCGATTTTTCATAATATTCAAACTGAAGACGGTCGCAACAAATTGGCATTAAGAAGTTTACCTCCCGAAACAAAAGTAATTCAATTGCTTAAATACAGCGCTGACGACGCAAGTTGCCTTAACCTTAATAAAGTGGTAACACCAAATGTTTTGGGAATCGATATTGACCAACTGAAAATAAGTGATTTTAAAATAGTTAATACAATTTTTGACAATAGAGAAAAAAATATTTTAGATAATTTTAAAGTAGTCGCAAATTCTCATTATCCCGCTCTAATTGACGAAACGGTCTTAACATGGAGCTTAGGAAAAAAATTGGGTGATACAATTATTTATGAAAGTGAAAAAGGAAAAACAATTTCAATAATTCTCGCTGGAACGCTACAAAATTCTATCTTTCAAGGACATATAGTGATTGATAAAACTCTTTTTTCTGAAATTTGGAGTGAAATATCTGGCAGTGAAATTATGCTATTAAGCCTCCCCGATAGCGAAATTGCTGAAACTAAAACTCTTTTAACCCAAGCATTGAACAATTACGGCATTCGCGTAATGACCACCAACGAACGTATGAAAATGTTTAATAGCGTTACCGATACATATCTTACTATATTTCTGACACTTGGCGGATTAGGGTTACTACTCGGAATTTTCAGTTTTATTATTGTTGTTAGAAAAAATTTGACCGCACGCAACAAAGAAATTAATCTCTACAGGTCTCTGGGTTTTATGGAAATAAAAATTAAAAACATTCTCTTTAAAGAGAACATCATCATACCGCTATTTGCTATTATAACAGGTTTTCTTGGCTCTCTCACAAGCATTAGTTTAGGTTTTGGAAATATTAGCGCAGGAATTTGGGGAGTGCTAATCCTCTTTTTGTCAACTTTTATTTTGTCTGTAATGATTTTTGTAAAAAGTTTGGTAAAAAAATATTTGAAAATAAGAATTTCATAACTCCTGACATGGAGCAAACTCGATTGTCACAAATTTCACCAAATCATATTTTGATTTATTTCATTCGGTTTAGCTATTTTTGTGCTTGTCTAAAAAGCGGTTCATTGAATTTATTGAAATGAATGTTTCCGTTTTTTTGGACATCCCGAGTTAGCGTAAGCGCAACTCGGGGGATCTCCGAATATGCGACATCTTTAGTTTGCGGTATGATTTTCGTAATGCTTTGAATGTTAAAGTAATAGGGTCTGCCAAGTCAGGAGTTCTGAATTTACTCATTCACCCATTCCCTCATTCACTCATTCACTCATTCACTCATTCACTTATTCCCTCATTCACTCATTCACTCTTTCAAAGCAACTTCGACGCTAAGTCCGCTAAATGACTTCGCTCTCCTTTTATAAGATTAACGTGGGCAAAAATATGTTGTCCGTTCATTTTTTCGGCAAGATATGCGAGACCGTTAGAGTGCATATCTAAATATGGAGAGTCGATTTGAAAAATATCACCTGTAAAAACCATTTTAGTTCCTTCACCTGCGCGAGTAATAATTGTTTTAACTTCGTGAGGAGTAAGGTTTTGAGCCTCATCAACAATAAAATAAGAGTGAGACAAACTTCTGCCTCTAATGTATGCTAATGGAGTAATAACTAATTCTTCTTTTTTAAGCATATTTTCAATTTGGACTGCCTCTTTGCTTTGCGCTGAAAATCTGTTCTTTATAAAAGAGAGGTTATCAAATAGCGGGAGCATATATGGACCTATTTTCTCTTTGACATCACCGGGAAGAAACCCTAAATCTCTATTTGACAAAGAAACGATGGGTCTTGATAGTAATATTTGTTTGTAAAGTTTGTACTGTTGCAGAGCAGCCGCTAATGCGAGCAAAGTTTTTCCCGTACCTGCAGTTCCTGAAACGGTTACTAATTTTATGTCGGGATTAAGTAGTGCGTTTAATGCGAATGATTGTTCAGCATTTCGGGGTTCAATTCCATAAGCATATTGTTTCTCTACTCTCATAACAAGTTGTGTTTCTGAGTTATACCAAGTCAAAATACTTTGATTACCATTTCTTAAAACAAGATATCTATTGCTAAACATTTCAGTTTTATCAATTGGAAATTGTTTGATAGGAATAGCGCCGTTTTTATAGAGTTTTTCAATGGTTTCTATATCAAAATTATCAATCGTATCAACACCTTTGTGAACAACGTCAATATTTTTAACTTTGTCGGTTTTATAATCTTCTGCGGGCAAGCCAAGAGATTTTGCTTTCATACGCAGATTAATATCTTTTGTAATAAAAATTGTAACTCTATCGGGGTATTTCTTTTTGATAAATAGAGCGATAGCGAGAATTCTGTGGTCGGCAGTTCTTTCGGCGAATGATTTAAGCATTTCTTGCGGGAATTGTTTTCCGGTTGTGATAAAAAGGCGTCCTTTATCTTTGCCGAGGGGGATACCTCGGTGAAAAAGATTTACGCCAGCAATCTTATCAAGTTCACGTACAAATTCACGTGCCTGATAATTGATTTGGTCACTTCCTTTTTTAAATTTATCTAACTCTTCTAAAACAACAATGGGAATTATCACATCGTTTTCCTGAAAATTGTAAAGACACTTATGGTCATGTAACAATACATTTGTATCTAATACGAAAATTTTTGGTTTTTTCATAAATTATTGGTATTTTGGTTTTTATATTCTTTTAGCCACTATTTTAACGCAAAGTCGCAAAGTTGAGGACGCAAGGAACGCTAAAGTTTTCAGTTTTCAGTTTTCAGTTTTCAGTTTAGTTATTTGTTAAAAGATATTTTCATTTCTTATAAATAATGCAAGCTATTATTAAGGTATACCCTATCGCTACAATTCCTATATCTACTCACCACCGCCTACTACAAGGCGGGCGACCGCAAGGGTGCGCCCCTACAATATTCACTCATTTACTACAAGGCGGGCGACCGCAAGGGTGTGCCCCTACAATATTCACTCATTTACTACAAGGCGGGCGACCGCAAGGGTGCGCCCCTACACTCATTCACCCATTCACTCATTTACTACAAGGCGGACGACCGCAAGGGTGCGCCCCTACACTCATTCACTCATTCACTCATTCACTAACAACTGATAACTACTTAGCAAAATAAAGACTCCTATTAGCACTAATAATCATATAATAAGGTTGTGCGTTAACGCTTTTTTCTTGGATAAGTTTGTCAGGGTGCGCATCTTTAACAGAAATAATATCAACATATTCGTTGTTTATTTTACTCACAAAGAGCGGATAATAAGAAAAAGGCTCTTTAAAAACTGTAACTTTTGTCCAATTTCCTTCAGCAGTAATTGGATAAATAAACATATTTATATTTCCAGCGTCTGTACTATATTGTTTTCCGTTATCGTCCGTCAGGCTTTGGTATGCACCGTAAATAAAGTAGTTGTCATCAGTTTTGACCATATTAGCAATATATCCATCAAAAGTAACTGATTTGTTCCAGATAGGTTCAAATTTTGCGTTAAGCATTGAGATATTAAGCATGTCGTTGCTTGAGTAGAATGGTTTAAACGAAGTTCCTTTGAATGAAATGGTGTATGTTTGGGCAATATCGTCATAAATAAGCGCTCGCGGCACAGTCGAAAAAGGCAAATCTTTACTGTTTTTTACGTTACCCATTTTATCCAATAAAATCATTTTATTTTTCACCATATTGTCGAATGGTGACGAGACAATAACAGCAAATTCGTCGTTCAGAACAGCGGTTAATATTGCATGATTTCCCTGCGGGAGTTCTTTGAGCCATTTAACAGTGCCCATACTATCAATCATTGCCACGAATGCCACTTGTCTGCGGTCTATTGAATGTGTTCCTGCAATAAACATTGCATTGTCGTTCATTGGCTGTTTGGCGTGAATCCAATATCGCTTCTGGGCGGGCAAATCAACGGGGAAAATTATTTGAAGAGAAATAGGTTCATTTCTGTAAATAATCTTTTTTGAGTCATCTGAAGGAGTATGCAGTTGCAAAATATTGTCTTTGTAACCTTTAAGTGCATTGTTGAGTACCATTTCATTTTCGAGTGTTTCACCGCTCAAATACCTTTGATAGCCCGTATATCCGCCATAATTATTATCATAGAACTTTTCATATTTTTGAATCGCTTCGGGCGTTGATTTTGTTTTAGCGTCATTCAAAAGATGGTCGGTTTTCAGTTTTTCTTGTATAATAGATAAGAATGCATCTCGCGATTTGGTAAATATATCGAAAGTTGTAACCCTTACAGTCGGTTGGTTATCAATGATGCTATAAAGGTAGTGAATTTTTGATTCTTGATAATTGAGCAAAGATGCCGCCGCCGAATTATAATCATATTTTAGTATTTTGTTGATTACTAACGGATTCATACTGTAATCGGGTTGAACACCGTCAGTTTTCATCCTTAATAGATTTTGGATATGAGCTGTGTTAATTTTATTGGTTTCGTCAACGCTTTGGTAAAGAAATTCAACGTCAGTATCAGTAATATTAAGAAAATCTTTTATCCAGGTCTTAAAATCCCAAATTGTAAAGTTATCGGATAGAAAATTGGTGGAGTTTAACCCTGATAACCTATAAACATCAATTAGTTTGAGGGAATAGCTGATTTTATAATTGCCCATTGGATACCTTTCTAAAAGAGTTTTAAATTTGTCCAAATAGTAGATTGTAGAATCAAAATTTTCGGAAAGTGTAGTTAATTTTTCTTCGATGAGGTCGTTTTTTAAAAAATAGAGGTCGTTGAGTCGGTTATTTTCGTGATTTATCTCTGCAAAGGTAATAATACATTGGTTGTAACTATTCACGCATTTAGTAAGATATAAAAGACTTTCGTTAAAATTGAGGTAAAAATCTTCAATTTCCGCAATGCGAAGGTCAATATCTTTTTTCACATCATCTGCTGTTAGCCTTTGTCCTGCGGGTTTAATGGTCGGATAATAAGCCGATTGTTGCCTAACTTGCTGATCGTCAACATGCATTTTTGCTAACGAAAGATAGAGTTTTGCCTGATTAATATGATTTTCTACTATCCATGTTTCCAAAAATGGGTCTGTTTCGCGCATACTTTTTTGCAGAATCAAGCCAATTTGATAATAGGCATTTGAATTGACATACTCTTTTGAGGTAGTCTTTTGTAGATATTGGTATAGTTCCCAATATGCTTCAAAATTGGTTTTCGAAGGGAGTGATTTGTATAGTTCGGAATATTCTCTCTGTCCGTAACTGATTTGTACGGTAATAAGCGCAATTATTACCATAAACTTAATCTTATTTTTTCTCATATATTCATAAAAAATTATTTAAAAACAGATGCAAAAATAGATAAATTTTTTAAAAGCAAAATTATTTTTTTGGAAAAAGATATAAAAAGTTGCGAAATTTTTTTAAAAAAATATCAATTTTTAAAAAAATTATATATATTTGCACACAGTTTTTTATTAAAAAATATCAATAATTTTAAGATAATCAAATATTTATGAAGAATAAAAAGTTAATTTTTTTCTTATTTGTAACATTTCTTTTTGTTCCATTTTTTGCACAAGAAAAAGAAGATGAGAACATTTCTGAACGGCTAACTTCTGTCGAAAAGACAGTATCAAAACTGCCGCGTATCACTGGCGATATCAATTTACGACATCAATATAACGATTTGACTGAATTGAATAGTTTTGATGTTCGTAGAGTACGTCTCGATTTTAGGGGCAACTTGTCAACCGCTTGGAGTTACAGACTCCATTTTGACTTTGCAAGCACACCAACAGCAACACCAAAAATTTTGGATGTTTTTGTTAATTGGAAAATTAATGATTTTGTTTCATTTCAGGCAGGGCAATACAAAATTCCCTTTTCTTTAGAAAGTCCCTACAACCCTAACAACCTCGAAATGGCAGATAACGCTTTAGCAATTTCGCGTTTAGTAAATTATTCAGATATTTCGGGTATCTCCGCAAATGGTAGAGATATAGGAATTAGCTTTATGGGTAACATCGTGAAAAAAGAGGGATACAGTTTATTTAACTACTTTTTCGGGCTTTTTAACGGCTCGGGTATTAATAGAACGGATGATAATAAAGCAAAAGACCTATCGGGAATTTTTACTATAAATCCCATAAAACCTGTCTCTTTGGCACTTTCTTACTACAACGGCGGAAGATTAGGAGGCGATGATAATAATTTAAAAAGAGAACGAATCGGATTCGGAGCAAGATATGATGACGGAAAACTACTGATACGTAGCGAATACATAAAAGGTGATACTAAAAGACCAATAGAAAACACAAGAAAAATCGAAATCGAACGAGAAATGGAATGTGAGATTGATGGCACAAATGCGTTGATTAAGTGGACTGAAGAGGGGTCAGAAACTTTTATTGTTATTGATGATTTCAAAAGTGAAGGTGCGTATGCTGTTGTTGGTTATTATGTTATACCAAAAATACAGTTATTGGCAAAGTACGACTACTTTAAGGGCAACTTATCTAATAACAACAAAGGGCAGAATTATTACACCGCAGGTTTCAATTTTTTACCCGCAAACAACGTGCGTGTTCAGTTTAATTATACATACAGAACGGAACACAACTTGAAAGATGCAAATTATTTTTTAACACAACTTTGGGTCAAATTTTAAATTAAAAACCAAACACTTAACTAGATATAAATATGAAAAAGATTGTAATTTCAACAATTATTTTGGCTGCTGTTCTTTTATCGATTTCGTGTGGACAGCGGCGTAAAGTTGCCGAAGGAGAATTAAGCGGTGACATTTCAATTTCAGGTGCTTTTGCACTTTATCCATTAGGAGTTAAATGGGCAGAAGAATTTCAGAATCTACATCCGGGCGTTCGTATTGATATTTCTGCAGGTGGTGCAGGAAAAGGAATGACCGATGTATTGGCTAATGTAGTCGATATCGCAATGGTTTCTCGTGATGTTTATCCCGTAGAAGTAGAAAAAGGTGCGGTTGTCTTTGCTGTCGCAAAAGATGCCGTTGTTGCTACTATTAACGCTGAAAATCCTGCATTAGAAGAAATTTTAAAAAGAGGTATTACGAGCGAAATCGCATACAAACTATGGATTTCAGAAGAGTACAAAACGTGGGGCGAAGTAACAGGAACAGCCGACAAAACTCCTATCCACCTCTACACCCGCTCAGATGCATGCGGCGCAGGAGAAACCTGGGCAGACTGGATGGGAAAGCATCAAGAAGACCTTAGCGGAACTGCCGTGTTCGGAGACCCCGGACTCGCAATGGCTGTTCAAAGAGACAAATTTGGAATTGGATACAACAACCTTTCCTATACTTATGACGAGAATACACGTTTGCCCAACGAAGGAATTTTAGTGTTGCCAATCGACGTTGACGGAAACGGCCAAGTTGATGGTTACGAACAATTTTATGATACAAAAGACCGTATCATTGATGCAATCGCAGCAGACAAATTTCCATCACCACCCGCACGCGACCTTTATATGGTTACAAACGGTACACCTAAAAACCCTGTAGTTATTGCATTCCTGAAATTTATTCTTACAGAAGGACAACAATACAATGTTCCAATCGGATACATTTCTCTTTCTCAAGAAAAATTGCAAAAAGGACTTGCAATAATTAATTAGTTGACTACCCGCGGTGGATAGCGCAGTGGGACTATGAAATAGAAAATCGTACGTCAAATGGCGAAAAACAAATTTGTTCTTATTTTCGGTAGTTGTATGCCATTTTAGGACAGCGCGTTTGAATATTAAAAAAAACATAGTTTTTTATTGATTTTATTTTACAATTTGGATAATTGTAAAATAAGTGATATCTTTGTCGCAAAAATTCGATTAGGATAATTATGAAAAATAAAAATTTTAAAATCTTAATATTTTGTATAACAGTATGTTGTATTTCATCAATACAAAAAATTGATGCGACTAATACCTATTTGGATTCTCTTGAAAATGTGTTGAAAAGCAATGCCGATTCAGAAGCTCAATTTAAAGCAATGAGTGACCTTTCAATGTATTATATCAGTTTTGATGAACAGAAAGCACTTTCATACGCATTTCTACAAGAAGAAAAAGCCATCAAAGAAAAGAAAACTAAATGGTTGGCAGATGCTTATGAAAATTTTGGACTTATTTATTTCAATATTAAAGTAGATAGCTCATATTACTACTTTACCAAAGCAATGAATATATGGATAAAAGAAGAAAATCCTGAAAGAATTGCTGTAACTCAATTAAACTTGGGCGCATTACACCGTTTGAAATTACAGTTCGATAGTGCACTCATTTATTCACAAAATGCACTAAATTATTACGAAAAACAGAAAAACGAAGAAAAAATATCTCAACTATATGCCAACATCGCCGCAATTTATGTCGATATGAAACTAAACGAAAAACATGACGAATATGCACTGAAAGCGTTGGAAATTCAAGAACGACTCGGAAGTGGAATTTCAATGGGAATAACTCTTGGCAATTTAAGTATAACATCTGATTTACAAGGCAATTACGATAAAGCAATTGAATACGGAATGAGGGCAATAGAGGTTTTTCGAAAAACAGAAAATCAGTTTTATTTATGCAAAGCATTATTAATTGCGGCATCACCAGCAACTTTTCTTAAAGACAAAAGAGGTCTTGATTGGTTAAACGAAGCGTTAGAAATAGCAAACGATTTGGATAATAGTTTTTTAAAAAGTGAGGCATTACGTGTAAGAGCAAGATATTATTCGAGTTTAGAACAATGGAATTTAACAAAAAAAGATTTGACTGAAGCACTTGCTTATAACGATTCAACAAATAAAGGAGATATAGTAATATTATACGGGCTACTTTTGGAAGCCTCGATACAAAATAACGACAAAGAAGATGCTTTTTATTATTTTAAACATTTTCAAAAAATTTATGAAGAATTGCAAGACGAAAATTGGGTAGATAAATTGTCTGAAATGGAAGTAAAATACGAAACAGAGAAAAAAGAGTTGACAATTGCCCTTATGCAAGAAGAAAAAATGTTTATTATTTGGTTAAGCATTTCGGGTGGAATTATCTTAATATTATTGTTGTCGTACGTTATCAACAGGCATCGTTTTGCAGTAAACAGACGTAAATTGGCTGAAAATCAGATAGTTCAATTAGAGCAAGAAAAACAGTTAATTGCAATTCAGGCAGTTTTAGATGGCGAAATATCCGAGCGGACACGTCTTTCACGCGACCTACACGATGGGCTGGGCGGACTCTTATCAATTGTTAAGCGCAACTTTGATGAACTGAAAAAAGAGAAAAATTTTGAAAACGATACAAAATTTAATCAGACATCAGAAGTTTTAGACAAATCTATCAGTGAAATGCGCCGAATTTCCCACAATTTGATGCCTTTTTCTTTAACGAAATATGGATTAAAAGATGCTCTTTCAGATTTTTGTAAGACAATTAAAGGCGCCGAATTTCATTATTTTGGAAACGAAGATAGAGTCGACCAAAAATTGGAACTAATGATATATCACACAGTCCACGAACTTATGAACAACGCCATAAAACACGCAAACGCCGATAGAATAATACTTCAGATTATACGTGAAGATGATAGAATTGCCGTAGTTGTTGAAGATAATGGCTGTGGTTTTGATGTTTCCAAAGAGAGTAACGGCGCAGGATTGAACAATATTCGAAACCGAGTAAAATCATACAACGGTAATATGGACATCTCATCAATTCCAAACGAAGGAACAGAAATAAGTTTAGATTTTAAATTAATTAATATAGTAGTGAATGAGTGAATGAGTGAATGAGTGAATGAGTGAATGAGTAAATGAGTGTAGGGGCGCACCCTTGCGGTCGTCCACCCTTAATAAATGAGTAAATGTGTGAATGAGTAAATGAGTGTAGGGGCGCACCCTTGCGGTCGTCCACCCTTAATAAATGAGTGAATGAGTGAATGAGTAAATGAGTGTAGGGGCGCACCCTTGCGGTCGTCCACCCTTAATAAATGAGTGAATGAGTAAATGAGAGCATCTTGTTAAGGATGAAATATCGGTAGAAAAAGGAGTGAATGAGTAAATGAGTAAATGTGTGAACAAATAAATTAGAAAATAATAAAAAATATGCCAATTATAAGTGGTTTTTTAGGAATAGAAATTTTTATGTACTTTAATGAACATAATCCTCCTCATTTTCATGCAAAATATAATGAATTTAGAGCAGAAATTCTGATAGAAACATTATCAGTTAAGGAAGGTAGGCTACCTCCACGAATTTTAGGACTTGTTACCGAATGGGCAGAATTACACAAAAAAGAATTATTAGAAAATTGGAATTCTCTTAAAAAAACTGGGGAATTTAAAAAAATAAAACCTTTAATTTAAAAATAATGATGTGGATAACGAATGCTGAAAAAGCAAAAGGAACTTATGAAATATTGGTGTGGTTTAATAATGGAAAAAGTACAATAGTTGATTTAAAAAATTCCATTGAAAAAGACCACAGACCTATTATTAGAGATTTACTTGATGTAAATATTTTTAATTCTTTTAAAATTGCCAACGATACGATTTGTTGGAAAAACGGAGTAGATTTTGCACCTGAATATCTTTATGAAATAGGTTATCCAGGTAACTAAAAACTAAAAACTAAATACTACTAATTCACTCATTCACACATTTACTTATTCACTGAAAAACTGATAACTACACATGATACGAGTTCAAATAACAGACGACCATAGATTATTTGTTGATGGAATAGAAAAAATAATCAACGAATCAGGCTTTGCAGTTGTAGTTGGCAAGTCGTACACTGTAAAAGGGTGTTTGACAATGTTAGAAGAGATGCAAGCAGATGTTTTGTTGCTCGACATCAAACTTCCTGATGGCAACGGTATCGATCTTTGTTCTGAAATATTGAAACTTTATCCAAACATAAAAATTCTTGCCGTAACAAGTTTTGCAGAATATTCTATTGTAAGCCGTATGTTAGAAAGCGGTGCGCTTGGTTATGTGTTGAAAAACGCTATGTCAGAAGAAATTTTAGAAGGTATTGAAAAAGTGTCCAAAGGCGAAAAATATTATTGCGATGACGTTGATATAATGTTAAAAAAGACCGCAAATCAAGAAGTTGTCCTAACGAGTCGTGAAAGAAAACTATTAGAACTAATAGCCGAAGGATACATAAGCAGCGAAATAGCCGACAAAATGTTTTTAAGCATCGAAACAATAAATAGTTATCGTAAAAATCTGTTATTCAAAATGCAAGCAAGAAATACGGCTTCATTAGTGAAAATGTTTATCGAGAAAATGTTTGTTAAATAAAATAGATATATAATTTTCAGTTTTCAGAAATAAAGACAATTAGAATAAATAATAATACAATAAATGTTTAATAAAATTTAGATAAATAAAGAAAAAGATGAATAAACTTATTTTGAAATCAATTTTAGGACTTGCAATATTACATTTTGCAGGTTGTGCCTCTTATCACCCGCAGGCTGTGGATATTCCATTGATAAAAGAAAAAGGAGATATGCGAATTAATGCAGGAGCATCAGTTTATCATGACTTGTCAAATTCAACATTCATGGGACTTCACGGAACATTTTCAGGCGGAATTACTGATTTTTTAGCCGTGCAAACTTATTTAAACCTTGATGGGCTTCTCGGTTGTCATTGGCAAGGTGCTCTGGGAATCTTTAAAGGACTCGAAAATAATGTTGTTATGGAACTATATGGAGGTGGTGGATTTTGTAGAGGGTTGTTTGATAATGAAGAAGAAAAAATGAACCAATATCAATTTGTTTTTTCTCAATTTAATATTGGAAAAACAAATGTTGGAAATAGTAACTTAGATTTTGGTTTAGGATTAAAAGGAGCATTCCTAAACAATAGAGAAAACTATCATATCGAGTTGATAGATACTTATAAAGTCCATAAAAAGTATTGTTGGACAATCGAACCTTCTGCTTTTTTGCGATTTGGAGGCAACAGGGCGAAGTTTAATACCATGATAAATTATTTATGGACAGACAATGTAGCCAAAAGTTATTATTTCCCTTTGGGAATTAGTTTTGGAGTGAATTTTAAATTAGGGAAAAAAGGGGTAACCTAATTCAACTCAACAATTAACGCATTTTCAAATTCACTTTTCATATTACGATATTCAATATTATAACTTTTAACTTTTTTCGGTACGCTCTATTCTATCCTGCACTTTCGCCCGCTTGCCGATAACGTCCTCAGCGGCTTCACATGCATTTGCGGCTATCACTGACTTTCGAGTGAGACAAAAGTATTGATATTTTATTTGTTGGGCTGAACAAAAGACCAATGAGTGTGTATGATTTTCCACTGATTGGATAAATCTAACTTATAAACCTCTGTGCAGTTCCATTTGAAAATCATTCCGCCGCTATGAGAATCAAGATTGTATGTCAAGACGGCAACATCTGATGATAACTGTACAACAGGCTTTATCATTTGGTAAGAGTCAACTTTTACCATTCCTCTGATACTGTTATAATAATCTTCCAATGCTTTTTTACCTTCGAGTTTCTGTTCGGGGTCGAAATAAACAACATCATCAGAAGATAACTCCAAAAATCCGTCAGGATTTCCATTATTCCACATTTCTAAAGCCTGTGTTTCTAAGGCTATAATGGCAGCCTTAACCTTTTCATTGTTTTCCATATCTACAATTTTATGTCCTTTTCGGACGGTTTATATTTCGTATAACGTTCAATTTTCCGTTTTATTGTCCCACTGCGCTGTCCGGCGCTTGCAGATAACGTCCCGTGTAGTGGCAACTATCACTACCGTTCATACGGGCGACAGACGTGCATTTTCGCACTGCCTTTTCCACTGCCGCAATTGCGCAAACCGCCCGTTGTATGCAGAGTTTTCACGCTCTGTTTGTTCTTTTAATTGTAAAAACTCTCTACCCATTTTAAAAGTTCCTGCGCGGAAGCGTTGGCATCAAAACGCTTGCCGTTTTTAAGAATTGCACCTTTACAGGAATTTTTCAATTCGTCATTGGTATTGCCAATTTCGCTACTGCCCGAAGTGGCAAATGGAATAATCGTTTTGCCTTCAAGATTGTATTGTTCCAAAAAAGTATTGATAATTGTTGGTGCGACGTACCACCAAATTGGAAAGCCGATATAAATTGTATCGTACTGTTCCATATTATCAACTTTGTTTGCAATCGCGGGACGATAAGATTTATTGTTCATCTCTACAGAAGAACGGCTTTTTTTGTCGCGCCAATCTAAATCAGCCGAAGTGTACGGTTGCGTTGGCTGAATTTCGTACAAATCGCCACCAACCACCGAAGCAAGTGTTTTTGCTAATTTTGCTGTATTTCCAGTTGCAGAAAAATACGCTACTAATGTTTTATTCATTGTATTTCCCTCCGTTTTTTGGCTTGTATTTTGTGAATTACAAGCGGTTAAACTTATTGATAAGCTCATTGCTAAAAAGACTAAAAATTTTTTATTCATATTTCTTTATTTGTATTGTTCCTGACATATCTCAATCTATTTTGTATACGGGTTTCCTGTAAAGTTTACCGGACTGTCCCGCAATATATGGTTTATATACTTTTTCTTTACAAACGCTTGGCTCAAAATCTTTTATGCTCACAGAAGGTGCAGAATTTCGTTCACCAAGTTTTTCATTGTTTGTTCTAACGCACACAACGAAAACCTTGGTGTTGGCTGCTGGCGTTTTTTTATTAGTTTTATCACTCAACTGTATATTCAGTAATACCTATCAATATTTTCGTGTCGTTTTTCCATTTTACCCAACCTTCTGCATTTTCGATACCCTCGAAATTGAACTCGCGTCCAAATCCTTTTTTAACTTTCACCCAATCGCCACGAACTTCTGTAACATTATACGGCAAAAATTTAAGATTTGTATTTTCAAAAATTTTATTACCGTCGGGTGCGTCATAAACGACATACTTTACTCCATAAAAATCAACAAATTCGGCTCGTTTCAACAAATGTTCCCACGTTTCAAAAGCATAATATCCTTTGTAAACTCTATCTTTGGGCATATCAACACCGAATAAACTGCTACACTGTGGCAATTCGACATAATCAGGGGCTTTGCGAATGACAACAGTTTCAAAACTCTCCTCGTCAATCACTACACGATAATAACTTTCATTTGCCTCAATCACACGAAATGCAAGTTCGGGAGGAAAGCCAACCAATCCCATATTTATATGTGCTATCGCTGCTTCGTGAGAGTCGCCGCCAGAGATTTTGTAGGGCTTAAACGATTTTAAATATTTTGTTTCATAATGCAATACGCCATTTTTGTCCTGTCTAAATATTAATGTATCGAAAGGCGTTGTGTCGTTTTCTGTACGATAAAGTGGCACAGGCAAATTAAACGAAACTTCAAACATTCCTAAACCAACCGACACAGGATATTCGACTAAATTTAATGATTTGTCATTTTTCATATTATTACTCTGTTTTGTTTGTCCGCTACACGAAAATAATGTCATTGCAGTAAATAGGGTGATCGTTACTATTTTCATTTTTTATATATTTCGATTTATGTTTCGTTTAACTTCAATTTTTCTAATCTTTGTCTAATACGCTCTGTTCTCGCTTGCAAAATGCGCTGTCCGCCGGTTGCAGTTAACGTTTTGGCGGCTTGGCGCAGGCGGTGGCTAAAAGTGGGTATCGCAGGACAGAATACTCTAAATTTAAACAAAACTTTATGCGGAGCTACCCCACCGCTTGCGCTAAACCGCTCCGTTGTGTGTCTGGCATTTTATACATCATTCTTCATAAGATCCTTAAAAATAGAATCATATAGCCAACTCAAGTTGTCCTCCTAAACCTGCTTCAATAATTTTATGAGGTGCGGAAATTCGCACCTCTTCTACGTTATTTTCAATATTAGAAATGTACGACTTCGAAGCACCTACTTTTATTGTCAACTCTTCTTGAGCTATTCCTTTTTTAATTCTTGCTTGTTGCAAAATTACTCCCATCTTGAAATTTTCGTAACCTGCCTCAAGTTCATCACGCTTGGGTACGCCTCGTATACCGTAATGCTTTTCCTTAAACTCTTCGAGAGTCATGATATCATTCTTGTTCATATTCTTTTTTTAATTTAAGTGCTTTATCTATTTCTGTTTGTGGTGTTTTGTTTGACTTTTTCTGAAAACCGTTTAATAAGACAACTAATTGGCCTTCGTCAAAAAAACAAAAAATTCTAAAGATGTCGTTTCCTTGTTGAACCCTGATTTCGTACAGACCATCTGTTCCTTCAAGATGCTTGAGATAGGTTTCAGGAACAACTTGAAGGTCTTCAATTATTTCAATCGTCCAAATGACTTTCTTTCTGACTTTTTCTCGCAAATTAAAAAAAAAGTCATTGAAAAAATCTTTGTAAAAGATTATTTTTCTGTATTTTATAATGTTATCCATTGAAAAATAATTAACAAAATTAACGGGGCAAAAATATACAAAAAATTCTTATTGTACAACTTTTTTATAATTTTTTTATTCTTTTCCAATTTGTTTTCGAATCGAACACTTTCATGTCTGCACTCGCTCGGCTTGGATACAACGTCCATACAATTTGGTATAGGGGCGGCATCCACTGCAATTAATACGTTCATTCTCACACTGCCCTATATGCGGGGCTACTGCCGCCATTACACTAAACCGCCCGCTGTGTGTCAGGCATTTTTCATTTATCGTTTCTCGTATCTGTAACTATTCGTAACACGTTTAGAGCCATAATCATCAATAGCTTCAACTATTTGCGTAAGTGGAAAACCATAGTCGTTATAAGTGAATTCGCAAGTTACGCTTTGCCAATTACTTTCCATAGTTTTAATATTGTTTTGTAAACCACAAAAATATGTGTCGTCGTCAATTCTAAATAACCATATAAACCACCATTTCGGAGTTTTACAGTGATAAAAAGGTGATTTCTTATCATCGTAGGTATAAGTTTCAATATAATCAATATAATCTCCTTCGCCCTCTATTTTTATAAGGTTTCCGTTTTTATATTCAAAATTAATATGTCCATTTTCACCAAACAATTTTTGAAGATGTCCTTCTGCACTCAATTCGATAGATGTAGTTTCATCCGAATCTGAATAAGTGATTGTGAGTGTATTGTCTTTTTTGGTGTACGTTTCTGTGTAACTACTGCTAGAACTAACAAATCTCATCGAAATCAAATCACCTGCATTGTTATAACTCAGCATATAAACTGAATTTTGAAAGTTTTCAGTCATTTGCGTAATACGGCTTTGCCCGTCATATTCGAACGTCAGAGACTCATCCTCGTTGATAATATCTAAAGGCAAATATATATCTCCATCGCCGTTCCCATTATTCCCATTGTTTTCATTGTCTTCGCAATTGTAAAACATAACTGCAGATACCAGAAATGTAAAAAATACTAAACATAAAAAGTTTCCTCTACTCGTCTGGCTTTTCGAACTCCGCCCGTTTTTTGAAATGGTATCTGCTTCCATTGCCCCGCCCTTATCGACGACCGCTGTCTCTGTTACTAATTCATTGTACTTAAACATACTAAATTTTATTAATTATTAAACAATATGTTGTGTTTCTGCAGTTTAAGTATGGTTTCTGCAACCCTGTCCGCCGCACTCTCGGCCGCTTGCACACATCGTCCTGGCGGCTTCACCTGCAGTTGCGGCTTTCACTGACCTTCGAGCGGGATACAAACTTTCAAATTTTTACAATACTCTGCGTGATACTGCCGCAATTGCGTGAAACCGCTTCGTTGTGTTGCTGGCATCTTTGTTGTTTCTCTCCGTTTGCATATCACTGATTTTTAATCTTTATCGTCAGTTTCATCACTACTTTCTTCTAAAAAATAATTTATTTGCTTTTGCTCATTTGAAAATCCGAGTAATTTTCTACGTTCAAGACGTTCTTTTGCCTCTGCCATAATCTCCTGTATCTTGTTTTCAAATTGTTCTTTGGGAGGAAGTTTTGTCCAATATTCTGCAACAGCAATGCCCGATTTATCAAGTTGAAGATATTCAATACGTTGTCGCTGTGCTTGTGTGCAAAGTATTATTCCAATAGGTGAATTTTCATCTTCTTTCATCTCATTTTCTTTTAGCCAAGCGAGGTAAAGTTCCATTTGTCCTTTGTGTGCTGGCATAAAACGTCCAATTTTCAAATCAATGGCAACAAGACGTTTCAGTCCTCTGTGATAAAACAATAAATCCAACTTAAAGTCATCTCCATCAATTATCATTCGCTTTTGGCTTTCCACAAAACAAAAATCACCTTTGCCAAATTCCATTATGAACTTTTCTAAACTCAACAGAATCGCTTTTTCCAAATCGCCTTCTAAAAAACTATCTTTCAAATCTAAAGTATCTAATAAATACGGGTCTTTGAAGGCATTAAAAGGAATATTGCAGTTAGGCTTTATTTGTAAATTTGCAATTTCTCTACGTTTGAAAGATTTGCGAGAAATCATGTGACGTAAGCCGCGTACTCCAAGTAATTGTTTTGCGGTTTCAGCAGCATAATATAATTTTTCTTCCATTGATTTAAGTGGAAGTAATATGAGAAAGTGCGACCAACTTAATTGTCGTGACAGTGAAACGACAATTTGTTCATCATCAAATTGGCTTGCAAATTGCATCATTCTACGTAAATTTTTATCTTCAAACGACTTACCATATTTCGCAACCAATTGTCGTGACAATGTAACGACAATCTTTTTGCCATATTCGGCGCGTTCCATTCCCAAAACTACGGAGTTAATGTACCTGCCTATTTCCCAAAACATCAACACAATCTGACTGTTTGCGATATAAATAGCATTAAATTTTCGACTTTCAATGATTTCAGAAACATTAGAAAAAATCACATTTTCATGTTCTATATCTGTAAATTGAAATTCGTTTTTATTTTTTGTAATTTCATTCATTCTTATATTTATTGCTACAAACGCAAAATTATTGAATTTATTTGTTTGAAACTATTTACTTACTATTTTTTTATTGTATTTTCAATCCAAATTTTATGAGTTGAAACTCTTGTAAAAGTACTTATTTGCCCATAAAAACTGAAATGTTTGATGTTTTCGAGTGTTAACCCTCCTCCTGATAATATTCCTACTAAATACATTTTTTCGTTAGATTCATAAAAAAGAGGTCCTCCACTATCACCACCACAAGTTCCAAATTCAAGATTTAACGGTATCGCATCTCCTAATTCGTTAGATATTTTGTAGTCGAGGGCGTCGAAATCAGCAAATAATTGACAATAATTGCCTAAATACAATGCACCGCCGATACTATCTATTACATTATTACCTGCAAGTTTTAAAGATAAACTTTCAACATGTAAAGAATTACCAAAACCAGAAGCACCGAATGCAACAACAATACAAGATTTTCCCAATTCATCGTATTTGTCATATAAAATAGGGAAAAAAACATCATTAATTGAATCTTCCAATTCTACAATTGCTAAGTCGAAATTTGAATCTGTATCAGAATCAGTAATATAATTGGGATGAATTGTTATTTTTTTTCCTTTTAATATTTTTCCATTCAGGTTGAATATATATTTTTCAATTGAATCCGTTCTGTGATTATAAGGCTTGTAGCTGGTAACCTGCAGACCTGCCATTTCGATTATTTCCTCTTTTTTATCGGAAATTACCAGACAATGTGCGGCTGTTAAAATGTCTAATAAATCTAATCTGTCTTTGCTGACGGACTGTGATTGTTGTGCCGTTAAATAAGAAAATTAAGAAAAGTGAGCCTATTGTGATGTGATTGTCAGTTGTCAGTTCAAATATTTATACAGAA